>Ga0256842_1002883_pt1 | contig 11883 bp, 11 predicted proteins | sample 4559240metaG_FD_185973 | JGI IMG/M metagenome (GOLD analysis project Ga0256842, IMG submission 185973) | Hydrothermal vent microbial communities from Guaymas Basin, Mexico - 4559-240 | ecosystem: Environmental > Aquatic > Marine > Hydrothermal vents | place: Mexico: Guaymas Basin | collected...
TTACCAATCCTGCGGGGGCTAGAAAATATCTGCTCGGTGTTTTTTCACCTGAATTTGTCGAAAAAATAGCAAGCGCTTTAGCGCTTATGGACGTAAAAAGCGCAATGGTGGTAAGCTCTCTTGACGGAATGGATGAAATCAGCATAGAAGCTCCCACAAAAGCCGTATATTTTAACGGGGTAAATCTCAAAGATATGGAAATAAAACCGGAAAGTTTTGGACTTAAAGGCAAAAAGGAGAATTTAATAGGTGGTAATGCTAAAGAAAATGCCGAAATCACAAGAGGAATACTAAGCGGAGAAATCAGAGACGATAAAAGAAACGCCGTTTTACTTAATGCAGGTGCCGCGCTGTTTGTCGACGGAAAGGTTAATTCTATTGAAGAAGGTATTAAAACGGCTGCCGATGTAATAGACAGCAGCAGGGCGATAAGTCATCTTGAAAAGATTATAGAAATAAGTAATAAATTGAATTGAGAATGGAGAATTGAGAATTGAGAATTGAGGTAAATAATATAGATGATTTAAAAAAAGTTGTTGAGTATATAAATAATACGGGCAAAAAAATAATAATTTTAAGCGGAACGCTCGGAAGCGGCAAGACAACGCTTGTTAAAGAATTTGTAAAAAGTTTGGGTTTAAGCGATGAGGTGACTTCCCCGACGTTTGCGATTCAAAATGTTTATGATAATAGAGTTTACCACTATGATTTGTACAACAAAGGAGCGGATGAATTTTTAGCGCTCGGTATGCTTGAAGAACTTGAAAAAGAAGGTTTTCATTTTATAGAATGGGGTGAAGACTTGGAAGAGATATTAAAAACATACGGTTTTGAATATTTGAAAATTACAATTACGGTAGACGGAGTGAAAAGGATGTTTGAATGTCAAGATTAGTGGCTGAAAATTTAAAAAAAGCTTTTAAAAAGACTTTAATAATAAAAGGCGTTTCACTTAATGTAAAAAGAGGGGAGGTTGTAGGGCTTCTTGGTCCCAACGGAGCCGGGAAAACGACTTCATTTTACCTTATATGCGGACTGTTGCAGCCGGATGAAGGGCATGTTGTTTTAGACGGTCAAGACATTACAAAACTCCCGCTTCACAAAAAAGCAAGACTCGGAATAGGGTATCTTCCACAGGAGAGTTCGGTATTCAGGGATTTGAGCGTTGAAGACAATCTTTATATAGTGGCGGAGCAGTATTACGACAAAAAAAAGCAAAACGAAACAGTTGAAGATTTGCTTGAAAAATTTAACATCGAGCCTATTCGTAAAAGAAAAGGTATCAATTTAAGCGGTGGTGAGAGAAGAAGGGTGGAGATTGCAAGGGCATTGGTGCCAAGTCCTAAATTTTTATTTTTGGATGAACCGTTTGCGGGGGTAGACCCGGTAAATGTCAGTGACATCAAACATCTAATCGAACTTCTTGCAAAAGAAAACATCGGTGTGATTATTACCGATCACAACGTACGGGAAACACTTTCGATATGCCACAGGGCGTATGTGCTTAAAGAAGGTATGATACTCACAGAAGGTGACGCGGAGCATATTGTAAACCATCCTGAAGTTAAAAAATCTTATCTCGGAGAAGATTTCAAGCTATGAAACTCAAAACAAAAGTTACAAACAAACTTTCAACAAAGCTGTTAGGATTTTTGCCTATATTAAAAGCCGGCGTTGATGAACTTTTTGAAGAAATAAAAGAAATAAGTAAAGAAAATCCGTATATTGAAGTCAGAAACAAAAGATTTGTAACGGTAAGTAATCTTAAAAATGCAAATGCAGATGAAATAGAAGCTCTGACACTCAGTGAAGAAACACTTTATGAATCTCTTTTAAAACAGATTGAAGATTCGAATCTTTTTCCGACTAAACGCTCTAAGGATATCGCGTTTGAAATTATTGAAGATATAAACAACGAAGGTTTTTTTGAAGGGGATGAAAAAGAAATTGCAAAAAGACTCGGGGTAGATGAAGAGAAAGTAAAAAAAGTAAGAGAAAGGTTTATGTATCTAAACCCTGCTGGTGTCGGTGCAAAAGATCTTAAAGAATGTATGATGTTTCAACTGCAAAACATAGATATGCCCGAGGATGTATACAAACTTGCAAGTGAGATGATTACTTATCTTGAAAATATAGATAAATTTGTAAACGAACCGAAATATAAAGACGCTATGAAAATAATAAAGCAGTTAAACATTGTTCCCGCCGTTGAATATATTAAAGATGAGGAAATAATTCCGGAAATAATTGTTTTAAATATCGACGGAGAGCTTGAAATCAGAATAAACGACGAGCATTATCCGGAAGTGAACGTAAAAGATCCTGAAAATAAAAACGCTTTTTCAAAAGAAAAATTTAAAGAAGCAAGAAACATCGTAGACGCACTTGAAATGAGAAAAGCCACGTTGAAGAAAATAGCCCTTATGATTGTGGAGCTTCAGTATGAGTTTTTTCAAGGCGGTGTTATTAAACCTATGAAAATAAAAGATTTAGCAGATGAGCTTGAACATGCCCCCTCGACTATAAGCCGGGCAATTTCAAACAAATACCTCTTATGTGACAGAGGGATAATCCCTCTTAAAAATTTCTTTTCAATCGCCCTTGATGAAGATACTTCATCCAACCAGATAAAAGAAGAAATCAAAAACCTGATAAAAAACGAAGACAAAAACAAACCTTTAAGCGATGATAAACTTACGGAAATTATAAATCAAAAATATAATTTAAATTTAGTAAGAAGAACCATCTCAAAATACAGAGATCAGCTCAAAATCCCTACAAGCAGGGAAAGAAAAAAAATTTACAAAGTAGGCGGAGAGATTAGATTTTCATAATGAATTTTAAAAACTTTATTTCATACGTTTCAAACTGAGGCCATATCAGCGGTAAAAATGCTATTAATGCAAAAAATAATAAAATATCAATATAATGTAATGTTCTTTTTTAATTCTTTTAATAAACATTTGTATAATTAAACCGATATCAATAATTATTGCAATTATCATTGCCGGTAAGACGAAAAAAAATCCGTATCCAAGCACGGCACCTCCTACGGACTCACCTTCAAATGTCCAGTTTGTAACCTCGCTTACAACAAAATAAAGGCTCATCATTGTTAAATGTGCAAGTGAGCCGATTATTATCATAAAAAAGAGTGCATTGTCACTGATTTTGCTATTCATTTCTTATTATAAGACTTTCAGGTAAATTCAATTTTTTGATAATTTCTTCCTCTTTGGCTCTCATTTCGCCGTTATCCGTTTCATGGTCGTATCCTAATAGATGTAAAAGTCCGTGAAGAAAAAGAAGTTTTATCTCATCATCAACGTTGTGTCCGAATTCTTCTGCGCCTTTTTTTGCTGTATCGATTGAAATTATTATGCTGCCAAGCGGCATTCCAGGCATTTCTTCAAGAGGAAAGCTAAGTACGTCTGTGGCTTTGTCTTTATTTCTGTATTGTTTGTTTATTTCTTTTATTTCTTCATCATCAGTTAAAATCAGCTCAATGTCTTTATCTGTTAGCAGGTTGTAAATATCGTTTAGTTTGTTTATTTCAAATTCATAATCCGTTCTGTTGTCGAAGTCTATCATTAAAGAGCCTTTTTTAGTAAAATTATAATAAATAAGTTGTGAAGTTGTGAAGTAAAAAAGTTAAAGATAATATATTGATAAGTTATATATAAGGAGATGTTTAATATGAAAGCGGTGGTGATTTTAAGCGGCGGTATGGATTCCACTACAGCCGCGTTTATAGCAAAAAGTCAAGGGTATGAAATAATTCCCGTGCATTTTAATTATGGACAGAGAACCGAAAAAAGAGAGCTTAAAGCGTTTAACGATATATGTGATTATTTAGAACTTGAAAATAGATATATAATCGATATACCGTTTTTTAAACAAATCGGTGCAAGCGCGCTTGTAGATGAGAACATAGAAGTGCCGGTTGAGGGAATTAAACCCGGCATCCCCGTCACTTATGTGCCGTTTAGAAACGGGATATTTTTAAGTATTGCGGCTGCCGTTGCCGAAAAAGAGGGTGCTAAAGCAATATATATAGGTGTGGTTGAAGAAGACAGCAGCGGATATCCGGACTGCACGGAAAAGTTTATTAAAAATATGCAAAAAGCCATCAATTCAGGCACTAAACCGGAAACAAACATTGAAATTAAAACGCCTCTTGTTCATCTTAAAAAAGAGGATATAGTAAAAACCGCCATTAAATACAACGTACCGCTTGAGCTTACATGGAGCTGTTATAAAAATGAGGATGAAGCGTGCGGGGTATGCGACAGCTGCAGGTTAAGACTTAAAGGCTTTGAAAAAGCCGGTATAAAAGACAGAATTCCGTATAAGGTTTAATATGCGTTTTTTAATTCTTTTAATTGCCGCAGTGCTGTTTGCAAAAGACGTAACCTTGCAGTTTAACTGGCTTCCTCAGTTTGAATTTGCGGGATATATAATTGCAAAGGAAAAAGGGTTTTACAAAAAAGAGGGACTTAATGTAAAATTTTTGTATTACAATCCTAAAATTACCGTAATGGATGCAGTAAAATCAAAAAAGGCGGATTTCGGGATAGAAGAGATTGACGTATTTGAAAAATACTTAAAAGGTGAGTCGTTTAAAGCGGTAGCCGCGATTTTTCAGGATTCTCCTCATGCCCTGATGAGTATAAAAGAATATAATATTACAAATTTAACAGATTTAAAAAATAAAAAACTTGCATTGAAATACGGTAAAAAAATACCGGTCGGTATTCAGCTTATGCTTTTAAGCAACGGTTTGAAGCTGAGTGATTTTAAACTTTATCCCGTAACGTTTAATATCGATAATCTGATAAATAAAAAATATGACGCCATTACTGTTTATATTTCAAACGAACCGTTTTTATTAAAACAAAAAGGCTACACTCCCGTAATTTTTTCACCGAAAGATTACGGTTTTCATTTTTACTCAGGAATTATATTTACAACAAACGAATATCTCTCAAACAATCCTGAAACCGTCCGTAAATTTGTAAAAGCAACTTTTAAAGGCTGGAAGTGGGCTTTTTCACATATTGATGAAACCGTGGATTTGATATACAAAAAATATAATTTATTGCATAAAACAAAAGATGCTTTGAAATTTGAAGCAGATGTTCTAAAAAGACTTGCCGGGAAAAATATGGGAAAAATATCTGAAGAGAGGCTTGAAGAGATATGTAATTATTATAAACTTTTAGGAATAAAAGTTAAAAAGGATATAAAAAATTTCATATATAATCCTCAAAAAGTCAATTTGACCGAAGCTGAACGGAACTATCTTAAAACCCATAATACGGTAAAAATATGTATAGACCCTAACTGGCCTCCGATTGAATATTATGAAAACGGCAGGGTTAAAGGGATTGCGCAGGATGTGCTGAAAATAATCGCCGAAAAACTAAATGTCAGGTTTAAAATCGTAAATACAAATTCGTGGAAAGAGAGTGTCGAATTTTTTAAAGAGGGCAAATGCCAGATGTTGGCAGAAGCCGTCAAAACTAAAGAGCGTGAAAAATTCGCCTATTTTACAAAACCTTATTTGAGATACAAAATGGCTTTTATAACAAGACAAAACGTGCCTTTTATAGGAAGTATAAAAGATGTGTCCGATAAAATTATGGCAAGAGAGGAAAACAGCGCTTTAATAGCAATTTTAAAAGAAAAATATCCGTATATTAAAATTTTAAAAACAAAAACCACGCTTGATGCCTTTAAGGCAGTGGCTGACGGCAGGGCTTATTATACTTTGGCAATATTGCCCGTTGCAAGTTATATTAATTACAAATATCTTTTAAATCTTCATATTGCGGGATATTCGGATATAAGTTACGATATATCGATGGCGGTAAATAAAAAATACCCTTATCTTTTCAGTGCCGTTTCAAAAGCCCTCGATACCATTGAACCTTCAACTGTAGAACCTATTACGAAAAAATATATGTATTCTGTTATTTCTCAGGTTGATTATAAGCTAATTATAATCGTTGTGTCTGTTTTTGGTTTATTAATTGTTTTTCTTTATTACAGGCATTTTTTATTAAAAAAAATGAACAAATCTCTTGAAAAAGAAGTTAAAAAAGCGGTGTTTGAAAAATTGAAAGCTTTATATATCGATTCGGTAACGGGATGTTTTAGCAAAATAAAAATGAAAGAAGATAAAAATTCTGAAAAATACATAATCATTTTGAATATCAAAAATTTCAGTAAAATAAATTCGGTTTACGGTTTTGCAACCGGTGATAAAGTGTTAAAAGTGGTTTGCGACAGACTAAAACGGATAAAACAAAACGTTTATAGGTTGGATGCTGACGAATTTATTATTTTCAGCGACGATTATAAAAAAGATATCAAAAAAATAAACGAAATTTTTGATAAGGAAATAAGGGTTGGAGGTTTTTATTTTAAACTTTCTTTTTATTTTGGTATAACGCAAAACGACGCCGATTTTCTCAGACATCTGACCGTAGCGGTAAAAAAGGCGAAAGCAGATTTAATCGAATATTATTTTTACAAAGAAGAAGATAAAGGAATGCATGGATTTTTTAAATTTAACAAGTACCTGAGCAATGCCGTAAAAAAAGAAGAAGGTTACAGCATTGAGCCTTATTTTCAGGGAATATATTCGCATAAAAGCGGGAAAATAGAAAAATACGAAGCACTTGCAAGACTTATTGTAAAAGATAAGGTTTATACACCGTATTATTTTATAGATATTGCGAAAACTTCAGGGTTTATTACAGATTTAACGAATATAATGATAGATAAAAGTATGAAATGTGCAAAAGAGTGTGATTTTGACGTTTCTATTAATTTAACCGAGGAAGATTTTTTAAGGAATAATTTAATAGATTTTATTGTAGAAAAAACGCAAAAATATAATCTGAAACCTTCACAAATTACGTTTGAAATACTTGAAAACATAGCAAACAGGCAAATGAACGTAATTAACGATAAATTAAAAACATTAAAAAAACTGGGCTTTAAAATTGCAATTGACGATTTCGGAGTGGAAAATAGCAATTTTGAAAAAGTCGCTGATTTGGAAATAGATTATGTTAAAATTGATGGAAAATATATAAAAAATATTCATAATGATGAAAAATTACAGATTATAGTCGAGTCAATAGTTTATTTTGCACACAAACTTGATATCAAAGTAATTGCGGAGTTTGTTGAAAACGAAGAAATAGATAATATTTTAAAAAGGCTAAATGTAGATTTTTCTCAGGGGTATTTATATTCAAAACCACATAAAAAGGATAAACATGCAAAAGAAAATTGAAACGGTAAAAACGCTTTTAGATTCACTGCCGTTTATAAGGAAGTTTTACGGAAAAACGATAGTTATAAAATACGGAGGGGCCGCTCAGATAGACGAAAAGCTAAAGGAGAGTTTTGCAATTGATATATTAATGCTTTACATGGTTGGGATTAAACCCGTAATAGTCCACGGGGGAGGGAAAAGGATTACCGAAATATTAACAGCCCTTAACGTTAAAACCGAATTTAAAGACGGAGTCAGGGTAACAACCGAAGAGTCTATAAAAATAGCGGAAATGGTTTTAAGCGGCGAGATAAATAAAGAAATCGTAAACATGCTAAACCAGCACGGTGCAAAAGCAATAGGTATTAACGGAAAAGATATGAGTTTTATGAAAGCAAAATCACTTGTGGGTTATACAGGAGAGATTACATCGATTGACGGAGTGTTTATTAATAAATTGTTAAGTGAAAATTTAATACCGGTAATAGCTCCAATAGCTGCAGGAGATAACGCTACGCATCCCGGATACAATATAAATGCGGATACGGCGGCAAGCGAAATAGCGGCGGCAATTGATGCTAAAAGGGTTATATTTCTAACCGATACGCCGGGTGTGCTTGATAAAAATAAAAATTTAATAAGTTCTCTTACAAAAAATGAAATAGAAAAATTAAAAGAAGACGGAACGATTGCCGGAGGTATGATACCAAAAGTTGACGCGGCTTTAAAAGCGGTTGAGAGAGGAGTTGAAAAAGCACATATAATAGACGGAAGAGTGGAACACTCAATATTACTTGAACTTCTTACAAGTGAAGGTATCGGAACTGAAATTAAGGAGTGTTGATGCATTATATTTGGACCGAGCTTTTTATACTTTTCGTAACGGTGTTTGCGGCTAAAATGCTTGCAAAAAAGACTAATACGGTTGATGTTTTATGGTATATTATTTTAGGTGCCGTTTTGGGAAATATTGGAATTTTCAGTAATGACCACAGGATAGAGTTTTTAGGAGAAATTGGAATAATACTAGTAATGTTTGCGCTCGGTTTTGAAGAGGATTTGAGTAATTTCTTAAAAGGTGTAAAAAAAGCGTGGGGAATTGCTGTTATAGGTGCTGTTTTTCCGTTTTTAGCCGGTTTTTTCAGTGCTAAGATATTTGGATTTTCAACGACTTCCTCACTGATTTGGGGGCTTACGATGACGGCGACCGCCGTATCTCTTACGATGGTAAGTCTTAAATCTTTAGGACTTGAGAAGACCCCGGCGGCTACCGGAATTATGACAAGTGCGGTTGTTGATGATGTTTTGAGTCTTATAGGGGTTGCGATACTTTTGCCAATTATTCTCGGCAGTAACGGTGGTGAATTTGTTTTAGATACCGGTAAACTTTTAAAAACTATGTTTGACGTTATATTGTTTTTCGGATTTGTTTATTTTGTAGGAAGATTTATAGTGCCTCATAAAAGAGGAATAAGATATCTGTTTGTGGTAAATAAAGGACATTATGCGGTGCTTGGAGTTTTTATTCTTGTGTTTTTATTTGGAAGCGTGGCTCATGTACTTGGGTTTCATCCGGCAATAGGCGCTTATTTTGCAGGACTGATATTAAAAGCCGAATATTTTGGAGTCGGTACTCAAAACAGGGCTAAAGAAGTTGAAAAAATAACATCCGTTATGGCATTTACGGTATTTGGTCCGGTGTTTTTTATCCTGTTAGGAGGTAAGATTTTATTTGATTTAGGAGTACTTCAGCAGGTTATTTTACCGACATTTGCGCTCTTTATAAGTGTGCTTGTTTTACAGATAATCTCAGCTGCGGGTGCTGCCAGATATACCGGAGGATATTCGACTAAAGATTCGGTTTTAATAGGATTTGGGATGCTCGGAAGGGCGGAACTTGCATTTATTGTTATAAATATTGCTTTTGTACAGAATCATCTGATTACGCAAGAAGAGTTTTATATTTTAATGTTTACGACTTTTTTACTTAATATTTCGGTGCCTTTACTGTTAAAATGGTACAAACCGATTTATCTTAAAAAATAAATATGTTACAATAAAAAAAAACATAAAGGAGAAAGTATGAAATTTACGGTAAAAAAGCCGATACCGGGGTTTGAAAATATAAATGAAGTTGAGATCAGTAAAGTAGATGAATCTATTGCTGTATTAAAAGACAACGAAGGAAGAGTGTTGTTTTCATTGATTAATCCTTTTGTGCTCAGAGAATACTCTTTTGACGTACCCGCGGATGTTAAAGCTCTGCTTGATATAAATGAAAACTCTAATATTGAGGTATACAATAATATTGTAATGAAGGATCCTGTAACCGAATCGATTGTGAATTTTAAAGCTCCTTTTTTGTTTAATCTTGATAATAATACCTGTGCTCAGGTTATACTTGAAAACGAAGGATATGGAAAGCTCGGGAATTATCTAAAATAAATTTTCATATTCTTTTTTCTTCGCTAAAATTACACTCCAAAAATTTTCAAAGGAATCACGTTGCCGCTTTCACGTTTAAATAAAGAACAGCTTCAGGCCGCTACCGCGCCTTTAGGACATAATCTGGTAATTGCCAGTGCCGGTACCGGAAAAACATCCACAATTGTCGGAAGAATCGCATATCTTTTGGAAGAAGGTATTAAGCCAGAAGAAATATTGCTTTTAACATTTACAAATAAAGCCGCGCAGGAGATGAAAGAGCGTGTGGCGGGGGTGCTTTCGAGTGCCAGAAACATTGAAGCCGGAACGTTTCATGCGGTAAGTTACAGGTGGCTTAAAAAACTGAATAAAAACATTGTCCTTAAACAGCCTAAAGATTTGAAGATTCTTTTTAGATCCATTTATGATAAAAGGGATTTTTTAAGACTCAGAGGTGAAGAAAAGCCTTACAGTGCCAATTATCTGTTTGATCTGTATTCTCTGTTTTTAAATTCAAACGTTTCCGATTTCGGAGAGTGGCTGATTGAAAGGGCACCTCTTCAGGAAGAGTATATTTTGGTGTATGAGAGTATATTTGATGAGTATGAGGAAGTAAAAAGAGCACATGGGCTTGTTGATTTTAACTCTTTGCTTATCAGGATGATAGAAGAGCTGAAAAGCGGAATCGAAGTTCCTTTTAAAGAAGTCCTTGTAGATGAATATCAGGATACCAATCCTTTACAAAATGAACTTATCGAAGCGATAAAACAGTCATCACTTTTTTGTGTCGGGGATTACGACCAGAGCATTTATGCGTTTAACGGTGCCGATATCAGTATCATTTCCACGTTTGACAAGCGCTATGAGGATGCGAATGTTTTTACTCTTAAGAAAAACTATAGAAGCTACGGTGAAATACTCGAAATTGCAAACAGGGTAATTGCCAACAATCCGAGAATATATCCCAAAAGCCTTGAAGTAACAAGGGGTTTTTCGGGTGAGTGGCCGAAAGTACTTTATTACAACGATACGTTTGAAGAATACAGAGACGTTGCAAACAGAATTTTAAACTCACTTACTCCCAGAGATGAGATAGCCGTGCTTTTCAGGAACAATTCAAGTGCGGACGCCATTGAAGCGATGCTCAGGGAAAAAGGAATTGAGTGCAGAAGAAAAGGAGGGGTGAGCTTTTTTGATTCAAAAGAAATTAAGATTACATTGGATCTTTTGACGTTTATTGTTAATCCGAAAGACATAATGGCGTTTATTCATATATTCGAGCATGCTAAAGGAGTGGGAAGCGCGATTGCCAATGAAATATTCGAAGCTCTCATGATTTTAGGTGAGGGTGATCCTAAAAAAGGGTTTTTAAATCCGGATTTAAGCAAAAAAGTTTTTACCAAGAAAAAAACTTCTTATCAGTTAGGACTCTTTGATGATTTCACCCAGCTTGGAAGTGTGAGTAAATTTAAAAGCGTGGGAATGGATGAGGTGTTTTTGGCAAACCCGATACTCAAACATCCGAAACTTTCTGTCGAAGGCGGAGAGTTTTTATATAACTTTTATAAACTCATAAAAAGAGTAAATAAACTCAAAAATTCGATGTCGATATATAATGAAATAATTGAGAGTAAAACATTCAAACACATCATCTCAAATATTGCAAAAGAAAGAGCCAAAGACAAAAACGGCAAAATAGTGGAAGAGAGATACCATGAAGCGCTTGAAAAAATAGAGAACAAAGTGAAGGTTTTGGGCAATCTTTTGAAAAATTACAGTGATCTTGAGAAATTTTTAAACGCAATGGTTTTGGGAGCGAATGAGATGAGCGAGGGAAGAGGGGTTAATTTATTGACTGTTCATGCGAGTAAAGGACTTGAATTTAAAGAGGTTTATTTGGTTGATTTAATGGAAAAAAGGTTTCCGAATATCAAACTCTCAAAACCCGCAGGCGGAATTGAAGAAGAAAGGCGTCTATTTTACGTAGCGGTTACAAGGGCGAAAGACAGGCTCTTTTTATGTCTTGCAAAAAATGACCGTATCAGGAATATGAGTTATGAACCCAGCAGGTTTTTGAGTGAGGCCGGATACAATGTGGGGGAAAGTAAACAGTGAAGAGTGAAAAATGAAAAGTGATAAGTGACAAATGGAAAATATAAAAACTTAACAAC
>Ga0256842_1002884_pt1 | contig 11882 bp, 10 predicted proteins | sample 4559240metaG_FD_185973 | JGI IMG/M metagenome (GOLD analysis project Ga0256842, IMG submission 185973) | Hydrothermal vent microbial communities from Guaymas Basin, Mexico - 4559-240 | ecosystem: Environmental > Aquatic > Marine > Hydrothermal vents | place: Mexico: Guaymas Basin | collected...
TCTTCTAAGATCTCAGTCTCTTGAGATAAAATAGACAAAAGGGTATCAAAGCCGCCTTCCATATTCCTTCCCTGGTCTACTAACACAGCTGTCTGAGAAGCATATTTAGCACATTCTTCTAAATCCATATATTCACAAGCATTTTTAAGAGAATTTAGTGCCCTATATAATCCATCAATGTAATCTCTATTTTCAGGTTCTTTTTCTAAGGTATTCAGGGCCAATTTAATATTATCAAATTGTTGTCTCACTGTTTCAATAAAAATAGCCAGATCCTCATCCTCCACAGAGATATCTTCTTGCACTGGTTCCTCTTCTTCTGATGTAGGCTCTGTTTCTGCTTTTTCCTCCTCTTCAGAACCAGTTAACCGGGAAATGGCCTTTTCCAGTTCCTGGGGAAGTCCTTTTAAATCTGGAGGTGTTACAAATCCTGTTTCCTGGTCTATTGCTTCCACCATTTCCTCTAACAAATCCAATGTTTTTAGTAGTAAATCTAAAATATCGGTAGGAATTTTTTCCTTATTTTGTCTGAAATAATTGAGTAAACTCTCTGCCTTGTGGGTTAATTCATAAAATTCCTTATATCCTATAAGCCCACTGTTACCTTTTAAATTGTGAAAGTATCTAAAAATATCTTGAATAATCTCTTCACTTCTCTCAGGCTCTTTTTCAATATCCACCATAAGTTTATTTAAATTTTCTATGTTGTCTTCAACTTCTTCCAGAAAATCACTTAAGTGCTCAGGGCTATTAATTGTGAGCAGATATCCTTTGTCATCCCCTTCATCTCCTTTTTCAGAGACTTCTGTTTCTGCAGGAGACGGAGCAGTTGTTTCACCTTTTAAGAGATTTTCAATGGTCTCAATAATTGATTCAATTTCAACATCCCCTTCTTCACCACTTTCCTCTAAATTATCCAGCATCTGTCGAAGTGCATCTGTAGCTTCCAGGATTACATCCATAATTTCTGGGGTATTTTTTAAGTTCCCCTTTCTCATCTCATCGAGAATATTTTCTGCCTTATGGGCCAATTTATTCATCTTTTTTAAATTTAGAAAACCAGATGCCCCTTTTAGGGAATGCATTGGCCTGAAGATCTCATCTATCAAACTGAAATCATCTGGATTTTTCTCCAATTCTAGTAAATTTGGTTCTATTGTTTCCAGGTGTTCCCTTGCCTCAGTTATAAAGTCCATTAAGACTTCTTGATCTGTCATGACCCATATCCCCTATAATTTTATTTCTTTTTTCCAAGTAACATGTTTATATTTTTTAAGAGTTTATTTGGCTGCGCTGGTTTTACCATATAAATATCTGCCCCTACTTCCAGACCTGCCTGGATATCTTTGTCTTCTCCTTCAGTGCTTAAAATTATAATAGGAATATCTCTAAAGGCTTCTTGTTCCCTTATATTTTTTATAAAGGTAAGTCCATCCATCCTGGGCATATTTACATCACTAACTATAAGTACAATCTCAGGGTTAGAATAGAGTTTTTCAAGACCATCAAGCCCATCCTCCGCTGTAATAACTTTAAATCCAGCCTTTTTTATTACAAAGGATACAAGATTTCTAACAGTCTTAGAATCATCAACAATCAAAATTGCTTTTTTCTCAGTCATGATATTTGGTCCTTTGCTTTTAAACCTTTGCTTAAGTTTAAATTTAAGAATTTTGGCCTATTTTTGCAAGTCCTATATTAAAATAACACCCCCTAACTATCCCATCACTATCTCAACCAATTTATTTATATCCACAATACCTATTAATTTTCCCTTTTTTTTAATGAGTCCCATAACAATACCACTGGCACCTATTTGTGCATCAATATTCCATTCAAGGTCTTTTTGAGGTACTTTGTGCATTGTAGTTATCCTCTCAACTAAAACACCTATTTTAAAATCCCTAAAACTGCAAATAACTATGAATTTATACTCCTCAACATCTTTAAATTCATCGCAAATCAGCGGATACAGGTCAAGCAAAGGTACAATATTATTTCTCAAATTAATTACGCCGATAACATAAGGGGGAGAAGATGGCAAACTGGTATAGCTCACCATTTTTATAACTTCTTGAACATGGTTTATTGGAAAGGCAATTTCTCTGTCTCCTATACCAAAGCCAACTAATTGAACTATGTCAAGGGCTTTAATATCTTGTTTTATTTGCTTTGATGGCTGAGCTATTTTCTGACCTTCTACATCTATTACAGAAGGAACCTTTTCACCAAGATATTTTTTTATAAATTCCAGTTCATATGAACTATAACTTCCATTTTTATCCGCCTCTTCTGGTAATATCACATGTTCTTTTAGATATTGTTCTGGAGTCTTTCTATCCATTATATCACTTCCTCATATTTTCTATTTCCTTTGCAAGTTGCAAATATTGTTTTGCCCCTCTACTCTTTGGATAAAGATTATAAATAAGTTCACCTTTAGCACTGGCCTCTCTAAACTTTGTATCAATAGAAATTATGGTCTTAAAAAATTTATCTTTTAAATTTTGTCTAAGTACTTCTACCACCCGTCTACAAGCACCAACCCTTTGGTCAAACATTGTGGCAAGGACTTTATATTGTATAAATTGAGGTAACACCTTATTTAACATTCTTATGGTATCAAAAGTGAGTTTCAAACCATGTAATGCCAAAAATTCTGCTTGTATAGGAATAACCGTTAATGTTGATGCAACCAATGCATTAATTAAAATAATACCAAAGTTTGGTGGACAATCTAAAATAATATAGTCGTATTTATCTTTTAATCTGGCTATTGCATGTTTCAAAATAAGTCCTTTGCCTGGTCTTTCTTTTAATTCGGACTCCACCATGGAAAGCTTTATAGAACCAGGTATAAAATCAAAAAAATGTCTTTTATCCTTTTTTATTACTGAATTAAAAAACTCCAAATCAACTTCTTCTCTCAAAAACAATTCCAATACACTTACACTTATATTCTCAGGATAATAGGCCAGATGAATTGTTGCAGAAGCATGGGGATCTAGATCCATTACCAGGGTCTTTTTTCCCAATATAACTAGAGCTGCGCCAAGATTAAGAGCTGTTGTAGTCTTTCCTACACCACCCTTTTGAGTAGCAATCGCCAAAACATTTGTTGAGGTATGTGCCATTTATCTATTGAGTTCCCTCATAAGAAGGTTATATAGGGCCTTCCAGTCATCTTCATAAATATTTAAAAATTTTATTCCTACCTTATAACTTCCACCTTTGAGTTCCACTCGAACAACTTCAGCTACTGCCACTAAAGACTGATTTAAAGAGCTTTCAAAAACTTTAAAAAAGCTTGGATGGTATTTATTTAATCCTGGAACATATAAAGTCAGTTGGACCTTATCACCCACATTAAATTTTTGTGGTATGTCCAGCAACATCCCACCTGGACTTATGTTCAAACATTTTGTCTTAATAATCCGTTGACTCTTTAAAGGATACACAAATTTTCTTACCTCTACCCCAAGTTCTTTATTCAACCTCTGAAATTGTCTTCTATCTTTCATTTCTTCCACTTTAGATCCCCCTTCTTATAAACAATTGAGCCAGGATAGTATTTTGGAATAAATGCCCTTGAGAGATTGTGTAGAGATTCAGAATGTCCTAAAAATAAATAGCCTCCTTCTTCTAAATTATCATAAATATAATTTATAACCTTTTTCTTGGCTGCATCGTCAAAATAAATAATAACATTTCTACAAAAGACCACATGGGATTTATCAATCTGTCTTATTTGAAGACCATCTACCAGATTTATCTGTTTAAATTCAACCAGTTGTTGTACCTCCTTTTTTACTTTATATCTCCCTTCTGAAATCTTTTCAAAATATCTTATCTTAATAGATTCAGGTGTTGTTCTAAGAGAGTATTCCCCATAAATCCCCCTTTTTGCCGCCTTAAGAACATCACTGGAGATATCATTGGCTGTTATCTTTACATTCCAGCTCTTAATTTGATGTTTTAACACCTCATGGAGGATTATAGAGATTGTGTAAGGTTCTTCACCTGTAGAACATCCAGCAGACCATATCCTTAATCTTTTAGATATCTTTTGTCGCTCAATTATTTCAGGCAAAATTATTTCCTGAAAAACCTTTAATTGTGGTGGATTTCTAAAAAAGCTGGTCTCATTTGTGGTAATAACAGAATATAGCTTTTCCAGTTCTTTCCTTCTCTCAGGGTCATATTTCAAAAAATAATAATATTCAGAAAATGAACTCAATCCCCGCTCTTTGAGTCTGTTTCTAAGCCTTGTCTCAAGGAGATATTTCCTGTTATCTGCAATATAAATTCCTGTTTGATTATAAATAAAATCCCTTAACAGTTTAAATTCTTCATCTGTGATTTTATAATCTTTCCGAAGAGTTGTGCTCTTAGTCAAAAACGCCATAACTATTGTTTCCTCATTTTTTAGAAAGCATCCTTTCAATAGTATGTTGAACTTCTGGATCTTGTTCCCTTTTTAAAAGATCTACAAACATTTTGGTAACCTGCTTACCACCTATGTTATCAAGAGCCTCTAAAGTCTTTATTTTCAACAAATTATTTTCACTCTGAAGTAGAGGCTCTAACAAAGAAGGATCTACACCATCTTTTATCTTGCCAAGGATTTCAACAGCTCGTATCCGAACCCAATCATCTCTGTCCTTAAGCATAGGTATGACTAAATCCTTTACCTTATCCTTTAATTTAACCTCAGAGAGGACGTCAAGCACAGCTAATCTTACATCCCTGGACTTATCTCTTAACATTGGTGAAATGGATTCTATAATTTCATCGTCAGTTTCAGCACATTGGGCATAGGCCTCAACTGCTATTTTTCGCACATCCTCCACATCATCTTTAAAGGCATCTTTTATAAGGGGCAAAAATCTTTTATCCCCTAAACAGCCAAAGGCATAGATAGCCATAAATCTCTTAGTAGGGTCTTCATTGTGAGCCATATTCATAAATTCTTGTTTTATCGATTCAGAACCAATGGCTATAGCGGTCTCTAAAGCAACCTCTTTTACATCATCAAATTTATGGTCTAGAAATTTAATAACCTCTTTCTCTACCTCCTTACTTTGGTACTTTTCTCCAAAAAATTTGAGTGCACATTTTATAACCTTACCATCTTCGTGCTCTTTTAATATCCTTAAAAAGAAGTCTTTTAAGATCGGATGTTCCTTTTCACTAAGTGCAACAGCGATTTCTCTTTGATAATCCCTATCTAGTTTCCAAAATACCTGGGTTAAGGTTTTATAAGCACTTTCATCATCCATTTGACAAAGAAGCCTGATTGCAAACCTCACCCTTTTCTCATCCTTGCAATAGGCCCCTTTAATTAAGGCCTTTGAAACTCCTAGTTCTTTTAAAATAGTTTCCACCTCTTCTAATAATTCAGCATCCTTTTCCTCATCTAAAGTCAATCCATATTCAAATATTGCATTTGCTGCATCTTCTCCTTTTATAAATGAAAGACCTTTTAGTGCAGCTTGCTGAACATCTCTGTCTTCGTCTAATAAAGCTTCAAGTAAATAGTGTTTAAATCTTTCCCTTTGATCATCATCTAAAAGCTCTAATGTCCTGTGCCCTAGTAGATTAACCAATCCCTGAATTACCTTATTTCTTAAAGGCAAGTTATCTGTATTTAACTTATTTATTAAAATAGGGACTATTCTAACTTTTCCCATTTCTGCCAGGGCATCTATTATAGCAGCATCAATTAAATCAGAGCCTTTGCCTAAATAATTAATAAGTATCTCTGCTGATGAGTCACTTCCTATCTTTTTTAAGGCCTCTATGGCAGAGAATTTTACCCATTCTTCGTCTTCTAATGCCTTCTCAAGACACGACACTGATTCAAGAAAACCAAGCTCCCCTAAACTCACAGCAGCTTGGGCCCTTACATTTGGATCAGTATCATTTAAAAGGATTTCACACAAAGCACGAGCAGCCAGAACGCTTTTGGTATGTCCTAAAATGTCCACTACAAATATTCTGATGTCTGGATCTTTTTCATATAAAAGGTCTAAAAGAAGATCCAATCCCTGAGATCCAATATCACGCAATATATCTACTGCCACATTTCTAATATCAGGTCTGTCTTCCCAAAGAAGGGGAATAAGTGCTTCAACTGCCTCCTCACCACCCAATTTCCTGATGGATAATTCTGCTGCCTCCTGGACTCCAATATCCTCATGTTTCAACAAGTCAACCAGATAGGGAATACCCTCAACACATCCATCTTCCCCTAACCTAAAACACATCTCCCTTATTATAGAGGGGTCATCTGAACTTAATCTTTCAATATAATTTTTACAATGTTCTCTCATGGCCTCACTTACTTCTTTATAAATAGAGGTTTCTAATTATTGCCTCTGCCATCTCGCCAATGTCTACTACCTCATCTGCAAGGTTTGCCTCAACTATAGCCCTAGGCATCCCATATACAACACAGGTCTTCTCACTCTGGGCTATGGCCCTCCCGCCCTTTTTTTTAAGGGCTTCTATCCCTTTTAAACCATCATTACCCATACCTGTTAAAATCACTCCAAGTCCCCTCTTTCCAACACCAAGGGCAATTGAATGCATTAATTCATTAACTGATGGTTTATACAAGGCATCCCTAGGTTCTTTACTCACTTCTAACTCAATTCGACTCACCTTTTGAACCATTCTCAAATGGTGTCCACCCCTTGCAACATATGCAACACCACTCTTCACAACTTCACCATTTTCTGCCTCTTTAACAGAAATCTTACAAATCTCATCTAGTCTTTTGGCAAAAGGACCTGTAAATGCTTCAGGCATATGTTGGGCAATTAAGATTGGAGCAGGAAAGTCAGCTGGAAGCTTAGTTAGGACCTGCTGAACAGCCATTGGGCCCCCTGTTGACACTCCTATTCCAACCAGATCCCTTTTTTGGACTTTACCTTTAAACTGGGTTGTATCAACACTCTTTTCTGGTATTTTCTTTCGCTTTACCTTTAATTTGCCTTTTTTCTTGGCAACACTCTTTACCTTCTCCTGTAACTCTTTTTCTATTTTTACTATTTCCAAAGAAACCTTTGAGAGCTGTTTTGGTATATAATCAACTGCTCCCAACTCTAAGGCCTTAAAGGTCGCCTCTGCTCCTTCTTGAGTTAAAGAACTAACCATTATAACTGGTCGTGGACTCTCCATCATAATGTGTCTTAATGCAGTTAAACCGTCCATTTTGGGCATTTCAATATCAAGAGTGACCACATCAGGATCGAGGGTCTTAATTTTTTCAAGGGCGTCCTCACCATCCCTCGCAGTCCCCACAACCTCTATCATGGGATCCTTCTCAAGCATTCCACTAATTGCCTTTCTCATAAAAGCAGAATCATCAACTACTAATACCTTTACCCTATTCATATCAGCTCCTCAAAATATATATTAAATCTTTTTCTCCTGTTTTAAGACTCTGAGCCAATAATCAACTAATTCCTCATCCCACTGTTTACCAGCTCCTTCTTCTAGAATAGAAGCAGCCTTTGAAGGTGGCATAGCCTTTCTGTAAGCCCTATCAGAAGTCATTGCATCATATGCATCTACTACGCTTATTAATCTTGCCAAAAAGGGTATATCTCCACCTTTTAATCCATCAGGATATCCTTTTCCGTCCACCCTTTCATGGTGATGATATATAATAGGCATTATATCTTTTAAAGTTTCAACTTGAGATAAAATTTCCCTGCCTATAACAGGATGTTTCTTCATAATTTCAAATTCTTCATTAGCTAATTTCCCTGGCTTATTCAAAATATTATCAGGAATACCTATTTTCCCTACATCATGGACTATACCAGCCCAATACAATTTGTCCAGTTCATCTGAAGTAAGACCTAATTTTCTCCCCAATTTTGCTCCATAATAAGCAACCTGGTCAGAATGTCCCTTGGTATATGAATCCTTTGCTTCCACCGCCTTTGCCAAGGACCTTATTATTTCTCTATTCATTTCCAAAACCCGTCCATATAACTGGACATTTTCTAAAATAGCAGCTGTTTGGGAACAAAATACATTAAGGAGCTTGAGATCATCAAAATTAAATTCAAAAGAATCCAAACTCCTAATTAGACAAACTGCTCCAATAACTCCTGATTTACTGATTAAAGGAGAGATCATAAGCTGCTTAGAAATATCTGAGAACATTTCTTTAATCTTGAAATCTATATCTTCTATTTTTCCAGGAATGAATAAAAGACTTCTACCACCTTTATAACTCAAATATTCGGCTAACTCTTTTATTTTTTTTAGCAATGTAGGTTCTTTTTTAAATGCACCTCTTACTCTAATGGGACTAAACTTATTATTATCCTTTAAAATAATAACTGTACCTTCTGGAGAAAATGTCCTTTCAACATGAAATAAAAATTCATTTAAAAGTGCACTTAACTCCAGCTTGGCATTTAAATCTTTATTTAACTTTAATATCTGAACTAGCTTATTTAAGCGCTCTCTCTGTTTCTTTTCCTGTCTTCGCTCCATTGCACTGTCAATTTTAACAAGAAGATGATTTAAATAAAAAGGTTTAGGAATGTAATCGAATGCCCCTTTTTTCATCACTTCAACGGCAGTCTCTATGGTTCCAAAACCAGTCATAACAATAAGTTCTACATCTAAACTATGTCTATTAATATAATCTATAAGGGACATTCCATCCATCTCAGGCATATTCAAGTCTGAGAGCACTATATCAATATCTTTCTCATTTTTTAAACATTCTATGGCTTCTAATCCATTTTGTGCCTCCACCACTTCATATCCATGCTCAACTAATGCCTCTCTACAGATCTCCCTTAAACTTTCCTCATCATCAACTACAAGTATTTTGCCTTTACTACTCATTCATCGCACTCCCTATTTGTTTGAGAAAGGATACCTCTATTATCTATAAATTGAACTCATCTATTTAGTTAATCAAAAAATTCCCAACAAATATAAGACATATTAAAAATAATGGAAATAATTTAATGTTTTTTTTCAGTAAGTTCAAGCGAAAATATGGATTTAACCCAAAAACAATTTAAGATGCTTCACTATCAATAGAAACAATAGCCTCATTTATTTTAAGACGCACATTTCAATTTAAGTATTATTGTTAGCTTTATTAAACTTTCTTGCACCTCTATCTATCACTTAACTTAAAAAACTCTTTTCCTCAAACCTTGCCATAGACCACTTGAAATTTATATAAATAAAACCTATCTACATGCCTTATGCACACATTATATCTTTTGCATTTTCTTCGATGTGCAATGCTCTTCCCAATACTTCCATTGTATTGTGAGCACCTTCATTTTTCTCCTGCTTTAATTGGAATAATCGTAAGTGCCCTCAGCATTTTGTCAATACCTCTGGCAATCCCCTTGGGACGAATCATGGACAAAATTTCACCAATTATTGGGGTAAGAGTAGGATTTTTATTAAATTGTATATCTTCTATTCTGCTTTTGGGATTTAAAAATTTTTTTGGTGTAATCTCCTCTCAGCTAATAGCTGGATTGGGATTCCTCTTAATTGTAGTTGGCGCTCAAACAATCATATCTTCTACAATGGATTACTATAAAAAGGCAAAAGGTTTTGCACAATTGTCGCTATTTGGTTCAATTGGCCAGGTATTTGGTCCTTTTTTAGGAGGTCTTATTGTAACTCATTTTAACTTTTCACTACTATTTTTAATCACGTTACTTATAAGCCTGCCAGGAATATTTATCAAAACTCCTAAAAAAAGAAGCAAAAATAAAATACAAAAAGACAAAAGTAATATATCTTTAATTAAAGACATCTCTGATTTTTTAAAAGAACCCAATGTGATTATAATACTTCTATTTACATCCATAGCAGTATTTATCACATCTTTAAGAAACTCGTTTCTGCCAATTTTTTTAAAAAATAATAGTTATAATGCAGACACAATAGGTATACTTATATCCATTTTTTCAATTACCATGTCAATTGTCAGAATTTTTATAGCCAGAATTTTTAAAACTATTCAATTAAATAAGTTAATGTATTTAACCTTGTTTTTATTCTTTATTGGTCTGTCTATCATTCCCTTAACAAACAATTTGATTGTCATAACTATTGGAATCTCATTGTGGGGAGGCGGATTCGGTATATCTCAACCACTTAGTATGTTGCTTATGTCAGAAAATATACAAAGGGAAAAATCAGGACTTGGGATGGGTCTTAGGTTTACTGCTATAAATTTATCTACATCTATAGCTCCTATTGTATTTGGATTAATAACTGAATATATTAAGATTAGTTATAATTTCTACTTTTGCTCAATTATTTGTTTGTTATTCATAGGAATTTTGTATCTGAAAGATGTGAGGGAAAAATCTAAATGATATTAAATTCTCTATAAAATCTATGTCAAACCTGTACCAACATTCTATCAAAGGTGGATGTATAATATTGTAATTTTGAAAGATGGGTTCAAAAAGGTATCTCCTAGGCCCAGGGTTATCAGCCATGGGCCCAGGAAATAAAACAGGTGTTATTTGGAAGTCTCTTCTACTTGTTCATATCCTACAATCATAGACTTTATATGGGCAAAAACAGTGTCTCCAGTAGTGGTCATATAGATATGTATTACTAAAAAATGCAAAATAATAAAGGCAAATAGTGTATGGATAAATGCTACTGGATTTAAAGAGCTAAAAATAGCAAGTCCTCCTAATTTTGGCCATGTATGATAGGTATAATAATAGATTCCAGAAAGGATTTGTATTGGCAAAAAGATGGATGCAAGAATTAAATAAACTATCCTCTGAAGGGGGTTGTGTTTTTCTTCTCTACTCTTATGAAATGGATGTTTTTCTCCTTTGAAGATTCCATAGGAATAAAAACGGATTACATCAATCATCTTCTTAGTTGTTGGAATATATTGTTTCCATTCTCCTGTCACAAACAACCAGAATACAAACAAAAAGAAAAGTACAATCCATGTAATTCCACAAAAATTATGAATAAATACCGCCCTGTCATATCCCAATAAAGAATAAGTACCATGGATCTCAAAACCCGTAATCAACAAAACAATTATGAGTATAGCCTGCAGCCAATGCCAAAGACGTTCAAATCTTGTAAACAGGTATATCCTTTTTCCTTTCATTTTAGGCCCTCCTTTTACTTAAAATTAATCTTCCAATACCATGCATAATAACGCCAACCAGGGTGAGTAAAATAATTGTCCACGCCAAGTTATCCAAAAATCCAAACCTGTCTCTACCAGGTAAATAAACCCCTTTTATGTTCTTTAATCTTCCATTTTGGGTATGACATTCAATACATTTCACAGCATTTTCTTTAGGCGCCACCATATGAGTTATAGGAAAGGCAAAGGCTGTTTTTACAAATCCAAACTCTCCACTATATGGGATTTTCATAATTTCACACCCATCTTTTAAGGCCCTTTGCCAATCCAGGGTTTTCCAATATCCTTCCTCTCCAGTCTTCACATCCTCAGATAATAATGGAGGAAGTAGCCTTTTATATTTTTTGTCATAGGGCTGCTTTCCCCTATGAATTTTAAAGGGAAAGATCTTTGAGTTTTTATCTGTTGGAGAACCAATGGGCTTATTTATAAAATTTTCTTTGGTTGGATCTATAGTATCTTTCAGAGTATATGATTCCATAGTACCATTGTACCAAAAATAAGTAGGAATTACATTTGTTGCCCATTTTTTAGTGCCTACATCTGAACCATAAATAACTTTGCCATATTTATCTACTTTTTTGATTCTTCTGCCCTTTTCTTTTCTCCCAGCCGTAGACCAATCCCATAAAAGTTCAGTTGGCTTCTTTCTGGCAAATGCTGGAATATGGCAACTCTGACAGGCAACTCT
>Ga0256842_1002886_pt1 | contig 11878 bp, 9 predicted proteins | sample 4559240metaG_FD_185973 | JGI IMG/M metagenome (GOLD analysis project Ga0256842, IMG submission 185973) | Hydrothermal vent microbial communities from Guaymas Basin, Mexico - 4559-240 | ecosystem: Environmental > Aquatic > Marine > Hydrothermal vents | place: Mexico: Guaymas Basin | collected...
TTTCTCAATATCAATTTTATAAGCCGCTCAGAAGTGCTATATAGAGATAAGTCCGTAGCCAACTCCTCAACTTTTCTCATCTGACTTGCAAGATAAGGAAAAAATATTTTATTGAAAGCTGGATTAGTATCTATCCACTCTCTAACTTTTTCAATAGGCAAGCAAAGTGCATCTCCATCTTCTAAAACTTCACTAATAACTTCATGTACTTTACCATCTAAAAGGCTAATAGTATCGTACATATCACCAAGTCCAAGTAAAAATATAGTCTGTTCTTTTGCATTTTCTAAGTTAAGTTGATACACTTTTACTTTGCCACTCAAAAAGATATAAAAATGTTTCATTGAATCCTCGGCACTAAAAAAATACTCCCCTTTTTTAAAGTGCACAAGCTTTGCGTATCTATTTATCTCATCTTTAAGCGTATCGTTAAGGTTGTTAAATATCTCTATTTCATATTGTTGTTTCATAATATCTATTATATATTATTTTAGATAAAATAGAGAAAAACTATTAGGATAAACTATGGAACGAAAAAAAATTTATAACCCAAGCTCAAATGAAAGCTTAAATGACAGAAGGGTATTTGGTGGAAATCCTCATGGAATTTTGAACTTTGTAAAAGCAAGATACACTTGGGCTTTAAATCTTTGGGATATGATGGAAGCAAATACTTGGTTTCCTAAAGAAGTTGATACCACAAAAGATGTTATAGATTACAACAAAAATCTAACAGACCCCGAAAAACGTATGTATGATTTAGTTTGGTCGCAGCTTATTAGTATGGATAGTTTTCAAACAAACAATCTTGCAGATAACATCAACCCTTATATAACAGCTCCAGAAATCAATGCACTTTTAGCACGCCAAGCTTACGAAGAGGCAAATCACTCAAAATCTTACGCTGTTATGGCAGAAGCTATATGTGATAATACTGATTTGATTTATGAAATGGAAAAACATGATGAAGTTTTAAGAAGAAAAAATGCTTATATCTCTAGCGTTTATGAAGAACTTGCAGGCAATGTAACAGAAGAAAAACTTTTACTAGCTATGTTTGCAAACCAGATTTTAGAAGGAATTTACTTCTATTCTGGATTTACAGCTATTTATGCCCTTGCTCGTGCAGGACGTATGCTTGGAAGTGCCCAAATGATACGTTTTATCCAACGTGATGAGATAACACACCTACTACTCTTTCAAAATATGATAAACTCAGTCAGAAAAGAAGCTCCAGAACTTTTTACAGATGAACTTAAAGCAAAAGTACGAACTATGTTTGAAGAGGCAGGAAAACTTGAGATTGAGTGGGGACAATACATAACCCAAAACCAAATCATGGGCTTTACAGATGATATCATAGAAGAATATATTCACTTTTTAATAGATGAAAGACTTAGTGCTGTTGGATTTGAAAAAATGTACAATGCAGAACATCCAATCAAATGGGTTGAAGATTTTTCAAAGTTCAATGAACAAAAAACAAACTTTTTTGAGGGCAATGTAGCCAACTATAGCAAGGGCAGTCTATCTTTTGATGACTTCTAAAAAAACTCTAGTTGCACTTCAATTTAACTATGAAAACAAGAGTCTTGAAGAAAACTTCAAGACTCTAAAACGTCTACTTAATCTTACACCTAAAAATTCTATCATTTTAGCTCCTGAACTATGTCTAAGTGGATACAAGTATGATACTCTAGAAGAATCTGCTAAATTTTCACAAAAAATACTCGATGAACTTAAAGAACTATCTATATGCAAAACATTTGCACTTACTCTTATTGAAAAAAATCATGGTAAGTATTTCAATAATCTAAAAATATTTTATGATGGAAAAATCATACAATCACGACCAAAAGCTAAACTATTTCCTCTTGGTGAAGAGGAAAAATATTTTAGTTCTGGAAAATCTAAAGATATACAAATAGTAGAAATAGATGGAATAAAAATTGCTGTACTTATATGTTTTGAATTACGATTTACTGAACTTTGGCAACATATAAAAGGTGCTGATATTATCCTTGTTCCATCATTTTGGGGCAAACTAAGAAAAGAGCATCTAAAAACTCTCTCTCAAGCTCTAGCTATTGCTAATCAAGCTTTTGTGATAGTAGCCAATAGTAGTGATAAAAATATGGCTAGTAGTAGTGCAGTCATAACTCCATTTGGAGATGTCTACAGAGATGACTCTGCATTTATAGTCAAACATGAAGTAAGTTTAAATGAAATCAAAAAAATGAGACGATATATAAACATAGGGTTATAATGAGTGATTTTTCTACAAAAATAAAACTACAAAAATGTAAAAATATGGCGGATGAGATAAAAAAAGTCTGTGCAATAAGTGATGAAGTTTACAAATCATTGATAGCAAGTGAAAGAGAAGAGTTTGTGCCAAAAGGTTTTTCAAGACATGCATACAAACTAGACGCTCTTCCTATGGTAGCAGACCAGTGGATAAGTTCCCCTTTGACAGTTGCAAAAATGAGTGAAGCTCTTGCATGTAAAGGAGCAGATAGTATCTTAGAAATAGGCTGTGGTAGTGGCTATCAAGCACTTGTTTTAAGTAGGCTTATAAGACGTGTGTTTACTATAGAGAGAGTTGAAAGGCTTCTCATCGAAGCTAGAGAGCGTTTTAAAACTTTGGGAATTAACAATATTCATACCAGATTTGATGATGGACAAAATGGTTGGAGAGAGTACGCTCCCTATGATAGAATTCTTTTTTCTGCTTCAACTCCAGAAGTCCCAAAAAAACTTTTTGAACAGCTACGTGATGGTGGCATTTTAGTTGCCCCAATCCAAAAAGGAAACAAGCAAGTAATCACACGATTTATAAAAAATGGTAACATCATAAAAAAAGAGGAGCTAGACGAATGCCTTTTCGTACCCATAAAAGATGGAAAAGGCTTTTAACTTATACCTTAAATACTTGTTTTATAAGCAGTTGAGGAGTAACTAAACCTCTATACTCATTACGTGAAACACTAAAAAGTATATCTATAGTTTCTCCACGTTGCACATCAACATCATAATTAAAAAATAGTGATTCAATTGAGTGATTATCTTTCATGAGTATAAGTTTTAGATGTCTTCTATCTCGTCCTATAACTCTATCTACCTTAACATAAGCATTTTTTAGCATAAAACTAGGTTTTGGATTTTTCTGTCCATAAGGTTCATATGATTCAAGTATCTCTAGTAGTTCAAAATCAACACTACCAATGTCAAGTTCACCTAAAATATCGTCGCCTGCTTCCAACTCTTTTGTTGTAATATCTTTGCTAGATTCAATCATACGAGATTTAAACTCTTTTAAATTCTCTTCTTTGATTGACACACCAGCAGCGCCTTTATGCCCACCAAAACCTAAAAGAATATCCTCTTGCCTCTCTATAAGAGAAAGAATATCCACATCACCTATGCCTCTTGCACTACCTTTAGCACTTCCATCTTTTACAGAAAAGACAATTGCAGGTTTTTTAAATCTTTTTGAAAGACGAGAGGCAACAATACCGACAACACCCTCATGCCAATCTTCTCCCCAAACTATAACTATATTTTCATCTTCACTTGTTTGCTCCAAAGAAGCTTCAAAAAGATTTTTTTCTTCATCTTTTCTACTATTATTTAAATGAACTATAAAATCTAGTTTTTCCATAGCATCTTCTAAGCTTTTTGATTTTAAAAACTCGTAAGAGTACATTGCATCTTCCATGCGACCAGAGCTATTTATAAGAGGTGCAATCAAAAATGAAATATCATCACCCTCCAAAGAGTTTTTAGAAAAGTATTCTTTTACCGCCTCAAAAGCTACTCTTTTAGAGCAGTTAAGAGCCTTTATACCTTTTTTAACCATAACTCTATTCATGTCCTTTAACTCCATCATATCAGCCATAATAGCGATACAAAGAAGATCTAAGAACTTACCTAAATTATACTCAAGTCCCATTTTATCTTTAAGATTTGCGACAAGATACCAAGCAACTTGTGCTCCGCATATCTCACAATTTGGAAAATCACAATCTTCTTGCTTTGGATTAACAATAGCATAAGCATTAGGCACAAGAGTAGGGATAGTATGATGGTCTGTTATGATAAGGTCTATACCATTTTGTTTACAATATTCTGCCGCTTCAATAGCAGATATACCGTTATCTACAGTAACAATAACATCGGCATCAAGTCGTTTTACTATATCTGGATTAAGTCCATAACCATCGCTGAAACGATTTGGGATTATAATAGAATATTCCACATCCAAGTCATCAAAAAACTCACTAAGTATTACTGAAGAGACCACCCCATCAACATCATAATCTCCAACTATAGCAATCTTTTGTTTTTTATCTATTGCCTCTATTATTCTTAAAGATGCTTTATCAATGTCTTTAAAAGAGTTAGGTTTAGGAATTTCGCCTAAACAGTTACATGTATCGTCTTTAAACCTATCTGATAAAATTTTTTTTACATCTTCTTTACTTAACAACTCACCCATCTTGTTGGGATTTCAATGCAGCTCCACAAAAAGCTAGAAGAGCTCTATTTGGATTTGTTAAACGAGAGGTAAATTCAGGATGAAATTGAACTCCTAAAAAGAAAGGATGATCTTTGATTTCTACTACTTCTATAAGACCATTTGACTCACCGCTTACCATCATCCCTGCTTTTTCAAACTCTTTTCTATAAATTGGATTTGCTTCATATCTATGACGATGACGTTCTACTATGCTTTTCTTGCCTTCATAAACTTCTCTTAAAAGTGATCCTACTTTTGTATCACATTTATAACCACCAAGTCTCATAGTACCACCCAGTGGACTTTTAAATGTTCTTACTTGTTTGTTTCCTGCAGAATCTAGGAAATTATCTATAAGATAAATAATAGGATTTTTTGTCTTTTCATCAAACTCAACTGAAGTTGCATCTTCTATTTTCAATACATTTCTCGCATACTCTATCATGGCAAGTTGCATTCCTAAACAAATTCCTAAAAATGGAATTTTATTTACCCTTGCATACTCTATTGCTTTTATTTTTCCTTCAATTCCACGAGGCCCAAAACCACCTGCAACTAAAATACAATCGACATCACTCAAAAAACTTTCTGTACCTTTTTCTTCAAGTACTTCAGAATCTATCCAGTTTATCTTCACTTTTGCATTTAAATGAGCTCCACAATGGATAAATGACTCTGTCAAAGATTTATATGCCTCTTTTAAATCAAGATATTTTCCTACAAAACCAACCGTAAGCTCATTTGTTGGAGCAATAACTCTTTTAACAAGCGTATCCCACTCTTCCATATTTGGATTTAATTCGCCTAAGTCTAAAAACTCTGAAATTGGAGCTAAAATATTTTCTCTTAAAAAAGCTAAAGGCACTTTATAAATAGTCTTAGCATCAGTAGCTTCAATGACACAATTACGCTCAACACCACAAGCATTCGCAAGTTTATTTTTTAACTCTCTTGGAAGTGGCATCTCACTACGACAAACTAAAATATCTGGACTAATTCCTATTCTTCTAAGCTCTTGAACCGAATGTTGAGTTGGTTTAGTTTTAAGCTCACCAGCCACTTTTATAAAAGGTATAAGCGTCAAATGAATGTACATAGCACGTTTTTTACCCACTTCACTTCTAAGTGAACGAATAGCTTCTAAAAATGGTAACCCTTCAATATCTCCAACTGTTCCACCAATCTCTACGATGAGTATATCTTTTCCCTCACCAGCTTTTTTAATTCTATCAGAAATCTCATTTACTATATGAGGTATGACCTGTATGGTTTTTCCAAGATAGTCACCTCTACGCTCTTTTTCAATAACTGAAGAGTAAACTTTTCCTGTTGTAAAGTTGTTATTTTGTGATAAATTTTCATTTAAAAATCGCTCATAATGCCCTAAATCAAGGTCTGTTTCTGCTCCATCATTGGTAACAAAAACTTCACCATGTTCAAGCGGACTCATAGTTCCTGGATCTACATTTATGTATGGATCAGCTTTTAGCATACTCACTTTTAAGCCTGATTCTTTAAGTAAAGTTGCTATACTAGCTGCTGCAATTCCCTTGCCAAGTGAACTTAAAACTCCACCTGTTACAAATATATACTTCGTCTGTTTTTGTGCCATTATCTGCCATCCTGTATTGTTAGATTTTTTGCATAATACCTTATTGTTTTTATATTAAAGTATTATGTAAAAAGTCTATATTTTAGATTATATCTCAACTTATCTAATAAACCGTTTACTCTAAATATGATAAAATCATATACAAGGAGAATTTTATGAAAAATTTACTACTTTTATCAACTATGAGTATTTCTATTTTTGCCACAACTATACCTTTACATGTAGAGCTAGATTTGTATCAAAATAAAGCATTTATAAACAAAACTTTTGAACTTACTCAAAATAGAGAGATAACAACAAAAGTACCTCAAGATATCAATATTGAAGACATAAGATACACTTTAGAAGATGGATGCCTAATGGACGATGGTATTTTAGAAAAAATAACTGATCAAAAAAGAGACCAAAATAAATCTGAAATTACCTATAAAATAGAAGCTCTTAAAGCAAAAACAAATCTACTAAAAACGATCTCACTAAAAGATATCATAGATAGTGAACAAATTGAAAACATGTCAACTCTTTTAGTAGACAACTTAACTAAAAATATGCTCGAGATAGATAAGCTAAACAAAGAGTTAAAAGAGTTAAACACACAATCAAAACTTGACTATAAAAAGTTAAAATTATCCTTTACATGTAAAGATGAAAATGCAAAACTAAAGGTATCTTACCCACTTAACAGTATTAGATACACTCCTTTTTATAATATAAGTGCAGATATAAATAACAAATCAGTAACTATAGAAAAACAAGCTGTCCTTTTATATAAAGGTGCTCAGAATTATGATGATATTGATTTAAACATATATTCATATAGATACAATCAAAATATTACTCCTCAACATTTTTATCCAAAATATCTAGGACAAAAAAAAGTTATAATGTATGCAAAATCAGTAGCAACAATGGACAGTATGCAAAATCTTGCTATAAAAAATAGAGATGTGAGTTATCAAGAAATAGATACAAAATCTCTATATAAAATCAAAGATGTTTCACTTAAATCAGAAAAGAAAAATCTTTTACGTGTAGATAAAAGTATACTAGATGCCTCATTTAAAACAGTAATTGATGCCTATGGTACAAACAAAGCATATATGCAAGCTACAATAAAAACAAAAAAAGATTACAGTGCAGCTCAAGCAAATTACTTTCTAAATCAAAATTCAATAGCTTCTAAATATATGAATAAAATTCAAAAAGAGACTCAAACTAAACTCTATTTTGGAGAGGATGAACACATAGGAATACAAAAGGAGCTCATCAAAACACTTGATGAAAAAACATTTTTTGGCGATAAAAAAATCTCAACTCAAAACTGGAAATACACAATAACAAATAAAAAACCATATTCAACCGATATAGAATTCATAACAAGAGTTCCTATTTCCAAAAATGCAGAGATAAAAGTAAAAACACTTGCTCAACCAAAGTTCAATAAACAAAATGCAAAAGGAAAAACAACGTGGGATTTCAGGCTAGATGCGAACAGTAAAAAAGAAATTATATTTGGCTATGAGATTTCAAATAGTAAATAAATTATATCTTAAATTTTCTAAATCAATAGCCCAAATGAAATCAAATGGGACTATTGATAAAATACTATTAAGATTTTTTAACAAACTCTTGCTTCAATTTTATCGCACCAACTCCTGAAATTTTACAGTCGATATTGTGCCCATCGCTACCTTCAACGACCCTAATACCTTTGATTTTTGTTCCAACTTTAATACCGCTAGAACTTCCCTTCACTTTTAAGTCTTTAATTACTGTTACATCATCACCTGTTTTAAGTGTATTTCCATTGGCATCTTTAACACTAAACTCTTCTTCCTCTTCTTTTGAAACCGGTGACCACTCATGTGCACATTCAGGACACACTAAAAGTATTCCATCCTCATAAGTATATTCACTATTACATTTTGGACAATTTGGTAAACTTTCCATTTTATTCTTCCTTCTTATTTTTATCTAAGTTCTTTTTTGGGGTCAGCCCCTGATTATGAACTTTTTCTATATTGTTTTTGTTCGTGACATTATATATAAAACTAAAAACTTCTGCAACTACTTTATATAGATTATTTGGTATCTCTTTATCTATATCTATTTTTGTGAGAAGTTCGACTAAGTCTTCATCTTTTTTTATGGGTAGCTCATTCTCCTCAGCAATCTTTATAATACGCTCTGCAACTTTACCTTGCCCCTTACCTATAACTTTTGGAGCATTCTCTTTTTTTTGGTTATATCGTAAGGCTACTGCTTTTTTCATAGCATCTCTTTTATTTTATTCAAAAACTGCACACCATATCTCTCTAATTTTACTTGTCCAACTCCATTTATATCTAAAAAACTCTCTTCATTTTTAGGTAAAATACTCGCCATTTCTTTCAAAGTTTTATCTGAAAAAACTATATAAGGAGGAACACCTGCTTCATCAGCTATGGTTTTTCTTAACTCTCTTAGAGTCTCAAAATGTTCATCTTTATGCTCAAAACTAATCTCTTTTTTTACCAAAGATACTTTTTTATCTCTCTTTTGAAAAATCTCTTCTTCTGCACTTACCTTAGCTTTACCTTTTAAAATATCTGCACCAAATGCACTTAACACAAGTTGCCTAAACTCCCCACGTCTTAGTGCTTTTACTTCAAAAAGTTTATCTATTATCAAACCCCAACTTGCTTTAGTTATCTCTGTCCCTATACCATAAACGCTCAAACTATCATGTCTATTATCAAGTACTTTTGTATTTTTGCTACCTCTTAAAATATCTATTATATGAGCTTTACCAAAGTTTTGTCCTGTTCTATAAATCGTGGAAAGTAACATCCTAGCCTCTTTAGTGATGTCTATCTCTTCTACGTCCTCTTTTTGACAGTTATCACAAAGAGTTTCGCACTCACTCAAACTCTCTTCAAAATAAGATACAACTGCTTTATGTCTACACTCTCTTGAATTTGCATAGGCATAAAGCTCTTCTATTTTATTTTTTGCAAAATTCTTATAACGCTCATCTTCTATAGAGTTCATTAACTCACTCTTTTTAACCACATCACCCATGGAGTACAAAAGTAAACACTCACTTTTAAGTCCATCACGTCCTGCACGTCCTATCTCTTGATAGTAACTCTCCATGCTTTTTGGCAAATCCATATGTACTACAAATCTTACATTTGACTTATCTATGCCCATACCAAAAGCTATAGTTGCAACTATAATTTTCACTTCATCTCGTATAAACTTATCTTGTGTATCTCGTCTTAACTCACTCTTTAGACCTGCGTGATATGCTAAGGATTCAAATCCTTGAGTATTTAAAAACTTCGCTATCTCTTGTGTCTCTTTTCTAGTAAAAGTATATATGATTCCACTCTCATTATTATAGTTTTTCAAAAAATTGACAAGTTCAGTACGTCCATTGCCCACTCTTTTTTTCACATTTAAGATAAGATTATTTCTAAAAAAACTACCTTTTAATCTTATTGGACTATTTAATCGCAGTGAACTTACAATATCATCAGCCACCTTACTTGTAGCAGTAGCAGTAAAAGCAGCAATAGGTATGTGAGGAAACTCCTCTTTTAAAAAATGAAGCTTACGATAATCAGGACGAAACTCATGTCCCCATTCACTTACACAATGCGCTTCATCGATAACTATAAAACTAACATCAAGTTGATTTAAAAGTGATTTAAAACTATCCATATTAGCTCTCTCAGGTGAAACATACAAAAGAGAAAGCTCTTTGTTGTGAAGCTCTTTATATACCCTACTTATGTCTTTAGCATTCAGCTCACTTGTAAGCTTATCTGCTCTTATACCATTTTGATTAAGCGCTACTACTTGATCATTGATAAGGGCTATCAAAGGAGAGATAACAATAGTCAGTTGATTTTCAAAATAGAGTGCTGGTAACTGATAACACAAAGACTTTCCACCGCCTGTAGGCAAAATAGTTAGTAAGTCTTGTTTATTGGTTATAGCCTCTATACTCTCACGCTGAAGTGGTCTGAAACTTTTAAATCCAAACTGCTTTTCTAAAATATTTTCTATATTCATTAGACCTCTATATTTAATCCTGTTCCTAGTAAATTTGCTGAGTAATTTATATTGTCTTTTTCTCTATCTTTTAGCTGCACTGTTGAGGGTATTAACCCCAATTTATTTATACCTTGTTTAAGTTTAGGTAAATTATCTTGTACCAACTCCAAAAACTCTTTTTTTTCAGCAAAAACAGATATATTTAGATGTATATCATTAAAAAGCATCAACATCAAGTCTATTTTACCATACTCTTTCAGTTTTAAATTTATCTCACAAAAAAATCGTTTCTCTTTTAGCTTTTTTAAACTTACTTGCCCCTCTTCAAGCCCATCCCATAAAAAAGGAAGATACGTACTTTGAGCATTTGAGCTAAGTGATGCAAGTTGAAAATAATCTATCTGCGTTATGAGTCTATCCACATGTAAAGATACTTCTCTTGCTATGGATGTAGTTTGTCCACTTAACTCATGTTTTATGTTTAGTAAAGTTGATTTAATATCATTTGCCAATTCTTGTTTTATTGGTATTTCCGCTTGAAGTTTTTGATTTGGAATTATCTGTTTGGTATGAATCTGCTCTTTTATTACAGTTTCTAGTTTATGTGTTAGTTTTGCAATCTCTACATGTAAAGAGTTTTTCACATCACTTTTTACTAATTCACTCTTTATAATATTTACAACTTGTTGAAGTTTTTCAGATACCGTAGCCCCACTTAGCACTTTTGGAAAAAATTCTGGAGTTTTTAAAGTCTGCTCTACAACTTTTACAATCTCTAAAGCTTTTTGTTCTAAAATTGGCTCTTTTTTAGAAGTTTGCACTAATTCTTTTAGTTCAGTTAAAACCTTTTTTATTTCTGTTTCTACTTTTTGAATCACTTTTGGTGTATCTTTTTGACCATTTTGTATCTTTGATTCTACTAATTCACTCTTTTGCACCAACTCTTCAAGCTTTGCGACAACCTGAACAATAGGTTTTGCTACACCTTTACTCTGTTTTAAATCTCCTATAAGTATTTTGATATCATCTATAAAACTTTTATCAGCTTTTGGAGCATCTAAAATTTTTTCTACTGTTTTTACTTGTGAAGAATTATCTTGCTTTGGTGTTTTATCTATAACTTGTTTTATGTCTTCTAAAACTTTTTTTAAACTAGATTGTTTATGTTCTACATTTTGTTCAACCAAAACACTTAATTTTTTCAACAATGGCTCAATCTGTTTGGTTAAATATGGCTCTTTTTTTAACTCTTTTAGTAGATTTTGTAAATCTTGAACAACTGATTTATCTAACTTTTCTGCATTTAAAACTGCATCCAAAAGCTTTACATGTAGAGGCTCTTTTAAGTTTGTTTTTATTAGCACCTCTTTTAAGTCTTTTAAAACTTCCCTTAAAGGCATTGGCATCAAATCTGTTTTTACTGATACAAGTTTTGATTCCATCAAGGTACCTGATTTTGCCAACTCTTGTTTTAAATTTTCTGGCTTTACTTGCTTTATATCTACAAGAAGTTTTTCCAATATAGGAGCATACTTAGATAGAGTCTTATCTGTTTTGATGAGGTTTAAAAGTGTTCTTAACTCACTTGTTGTATTTTTCATAAGCTTTGGGATATCACTCTGTTTTATCTCTTGAAGAACATTATCTTTTGTCTTTACATTACTACTTAGATCTTTTAAAAGCTGATTTATAATCTCTTTTACATT
>Ga0256842_1002887_pt1 | contig 11877 bp, 13 predicted proteins | sample 4559240metaG_FD_185973 | JGI IMG/M metagenome (GOLD analysis project Ga0256842, IMG submission 185973) | Hydrothermal vent microbial communities from Guaymas Basin, Mexico - 4559-240 | ecosystem: Environmental > Aquatic > Marine > Hydrothermal vents | place: Mexico: Guaymas Basin | collected...
TGCACTTTTACTTCTTTCAGTGTATTGGTAAGTTTTATAAACCTCTTTGCCATACTTTTCAGTTATTACTGCCGTGAAGTTTATGTGATAGCTTATAAAAAATAACATTAAAAATAATGATATTACTTCGTCGGCAATAATAAATGTTTTCTTATCATAAAAATAAAGTAAGTAGGAAACACTAATTACTATGTATGTGCCTACAAATAGTTTATATAACGTTTTTAGTTTAGCATCTTTTAGCAGTGGTGCAACAATCGCAGTTAATCTCGTTAGCATTATAAATGTGGATATCACTGTGATTGTTAAAAACTCACCTTTTAATTTGGCTATTAATGGTAATGTTATTGCTGTTAATATTGCCATTAACATGTTTAAAGTAATTTGGAATTTTAGTAATTTATTCATATCTTATATGCTTCTATTTACTGCTCCCACCACTTGTATTGTTTTAGATGGGCTCACGTAATGTATCTTATTATCTATAGTTGCTAAGTGCTCAGCGCATGCCTTTCTAGACTTTTCATCTTCTTCCCATTGTTTCATCAGGTCTTTCAATATTTGAAAAGTATTATATGTTTTAGTTTTGCCTTTATATTTATCAGCCAACTTGTTTATGAGGATCGTTTCCTCAGGGTAAACTTCACCGTTTTCTTCGTCGCTCTCTAAAGGGCCGAGATGGGAGATGTTAAAATCACCAAAATTAGTTAAGCCGGCTTCAATAAATTCTCGGCCCGTCATTACTATCTTTGAAAACTTAAAGTATGTTTGCCAGTGATCGCCGCTAGCGTCATACTCGTACCATGACGCTGAAAGACCGCATGTGTCGTATAGTTCAGCACTATCATCATCCGATATCTCAATGCCCTCAATATTTTTTTGGACTAAATAGTTGTTTTCATATAGCCACTCTAAAATGCTCCAAAATAACTGCTTCTCTACTTTGAATGTTTTGACTATCTTATAGTCGTATTCGTCATACTCATCATATGACATAGTAAATGTAATATCTGCTACATTTACATTTACATACTCAATATTTTTGCTGTTCTCATTTATTGCATTTGTGATATACTTTATTGCTTTTTCATTGCTAATTGTTCTCATTTCATTCTCCTTCCCAAACCTGCTATAATAGTCAGGATTTATTGGGCAAACACTATATTTATCAATATCATCTTAAACTTTTACGCTACTATTGAAAAATGGTGGCGGTTCCCAGCAGTCTCTATCCACCTTTTCACCAATTAAATTACAATAAACTTTTTCAAAATTATTGTAATTCTTCATTTCAACTTCTAAGAACTGAAATTCCAAAAAGTTGAATACTATGTTCTTAGTTCTAAAGCTTGCGGACTTTCTGAATGCATCTGTAAGCTCAGGTAAATCTAGAACTTCTTTGACCACTTTGTTTTTATAGAAGAAGTTAAGGGCCGTATCGCTGTCATGGATGAATGACACGTAGTTATACCCATCTATAACGATTAGAGTGTCAGCTCTTTTGAAAACTCTTTTTACTGCCTGAGTATCCCCAAAGAAATGCTTCACTCTTTCAATGTTTTCAATCTCTGTGAAACATTCTTCAACTTTTTCAATCTCTTTCATTGATAAACTTTTCATTGTTATATCCTTTATTTATTTTTTTCTATATGTAGTAGAAGTTCTTTCATATCGTCAACTGTAAGATGCTTCATAGCTTTAGCATTTTGTTTTACTGCAGCTAATTTAACTTCTACTGTAGCATTATCTATGTACTGAATAACACGACCATCTTGCTTAACAGCTTCAAGTTGTGCTTCAATCACTGGATGCTTAATATATTTAATAGCATTTGCGTTTTGCTGTACTGCTGCCAATTGAACTACAACTTCAGCATTGTCTATATATTTAATAACATGCCCATCTTTCTTTACTGCCGCAAGTTGAGCCTCAAGTTCAGGATGCTTAATATATTTAATAGCATTTGCATCCTGTCTAACAGCTGCAAGTTGAACTACAAGAACAGGGTGGTCTATGTACTTAATAGCATAACCGTCTTGTCTTACTGCGACCAATTGAACTTCAAGTTCAGCATGGTCTATATACTGTATGTTATATCCGTTCAACTTTACTGCAGCTATCTGAGCCTCAATTGCAGGATGCTTAATATATCTGAAATAATATTCGTCATCTGCAATAGCTATCAGTTGTGCCTTTACTGTTGGGTGGTCCATATATTTTATATTATGTCCATCCTCTTGAACAGCGCAAATTTGTTCTTCTAAAGAGTTGCATCTTTGCGCTAACTCCAGGTATCTATTTATCATTCTTTTTATTACGCTAATATTCATTTCGTACTCCTTCGTTTTTTATTTTTGTTTATTTTGTATTATATATATATTATACACTAATTCTTTTTAATTGTAAACATATATTTTATTAGTATATAGTACCGCTAGTAGTTATATGATACTAGCGGTTTCAAAAAATTTTCTTTATTATAATATTCCTAATTTTTTTAAAGATTTTATCTCTTCTTCATTTATGTTTTCATAAACCAATTCCCAATAATAAAAAGTTTTTCCCTCATATAAATCATTAAAATCAAGGCCCTCTACATTATACTCACCATTAGCTTGTATAACTTCATTTGTAGCTAACTCTCTAATTTTATCTGCATCTGTTATTCGGTTTCCATCTTTATCTTCGTAGTATTTAGCTTCAACAGCTTCAACATAAGTTGGCGCATTAAAACCATACTCATTTGTATAAACAATTTCATAACACTCTTTAGAATTTTTTGCTGTGAAATAGTTAGAAACTCCTTGCGTATCGTGAAGGCTAAAACATTTTTTGTATAAATTCATAATATCTCCTTTATTTTGTTTTTTGTATTATATTAATATTATACAATAGAATGTTTCATATGTAAATATATATTTTATTTTATTAGTATATAGTACCGCTAGTAGTTATATGACTCTATTAAATCCAAAAAATTTTCTTTTGGGCCGACAACTTTATATTTGCCAGTCTTGTTGATAGATGAAAATTTAAACTTACCGAAGCCCTTCACAATGTAGTTGCCGCGGTCTGTTTTTTGGAAGTCTGAGCTGAATAGATAAACCGTTTCTTGGCTGTGTAAATCGGGAAGTAGCTCTTTTTGCTTCCACGAACTGCGACTTAAATAATCTTCAAAGTAGCTGTTATCAAAAGTTCTGTATTTATAGACAGATGATAACTCATATATAACATTGTTAATTGCAATATAGTCAAAGTTATAAAAGTCGTAAATTGAACCGACTCTCATAACTTTGTTTTTATCTTCAACTTCTTTTGCTTCTCTTATTTCAAAATAAAAGCTATTGCTATTGCTATCAGTAACAATTACACTATTATCCACCTTTATAATTTCTTTGACGACGATAGCTCCAAAAATATCAGCAACACTTTCATAGAGATTACTATTGCTTTTGAAATTTTTAAGCCTAGCCATTGTAGAACCTTTGAACATGTTGTATAGTTTAAACTTCATATAACTCATCTCGTTGTTTACTGACATTTTAATCTCCTTTGTTTTGTTGTTATTTGTGTTGGGGCATTTGTATGTTACTGATAGCTGCTACTAATGACATACAAATACCCATAAATTATTGTAATACCAATATGGCTGTTAGTTATGTGTTTCTTCTGGGCTCAGTACTAAAGTATAAATTTGCTAGCAGTATTGGTATTTCTTTTTTGAAACCACAGTCGCACTCCAGCTCAACTATTATTGCTCTTGTGTCGGTAAAATCATTAACTTCAACGTCAACTATAGATAACAGCTCACCGCATACCTCACATATCATGTTGATTTGTCTCATCTTAACTCCTTTATTATTTATTTTTTATTATTTAGATACTTTGCCCTTCACTGCACTACACAACTTACATAAATGTTTCCATTCCAATTGATGCCATTGAAAATCCAACAATTTCTATAACAATTTCTTTTAGCTCATCAATTATATTTTCTTTGCTATAATCCTCTGTAAAGTCAGAATAAGAGAATAAAATAACGTCTTTCATAATTAATTCACAATCATCTATGTAAGTATTACCAATAAGAACATCACCTCTATCTCCACCAACCAGCTTGCTCCATATAAACTGTTTTTCAACTCTTTCTTTTTCCTCTTCACTTTCAAAATAACTATCATCATGTCCATCAATTAGTGATAGCTTAACTGTACCAATAAGATAGTCAAAATATATAGATGAGTTATCTAATGCCTGTATAAATGTTTCATCTTTTGCCATCTCTATTGTCTGTCTAAAAGATATACCAAATGTTTCTTTTGTTTGTAATAGCAATTCATCGTCAATGGCATTAAATAATTTGCCATTATCACTCAATGCTTCATCTAATAGAGCTTGGTTATTTAAGCCAATAACCACAACTCTATTGTCACTTATCAAAATATTTAACACCTCTCTACCTTGCTCTAGGTTTGGTATTAATTTACTAAATCTCTCCATATTGAATTCTTCTGTGATTATTATGTATGTCATGTTCATAGCTTGCTCCTTTTGTTTTATTATTTTATTTATTGCTTATTTAAAAATCTTCAGTCACTACTTCTATCTTTCTCAATCTAATCCATTTTTTAAAAACAAAATCGTAGCCGCCATCTAACTTAGCGACTCTATCATTTACCGCCATTATTACCGGCTTATCACCAGCTATCTTTAAGAACTGCGCCTGAATATTAATAGGTGCAACGATAGCAATAACATCAGCGTTATTTATATCGTCTTTAACTTCAAATGCGTTCTTGATAGTTTTATCGGATTGAACAATATCAACCTGACCTAACTTAGTAATAAGTGCCTGCTTTTGTGTATCACTCATATCGTGTCTTGAGAACCAAAATACCTTTGTCATTTCATACTCCTTTATTTTTATTATGTTATTTTTTATTGCTTTATTTTTTATTATGTTATTTTTTATTATTTTATTGATTTATTTTTGGTAGTGACTGCAATTAATATTACTGCAGTCATTACCATGTTTTTATTCTTTTAACAATCTAATAGCTTTATCTGCTTCCTCTGCCGATATTAGCTTGTACTCAACGTCAGCGTTAATGTCATTGATTAGATATTTTATTGCTTCCTCTCTATCTGCAAAACATTGGAGATGATAACTGCCATCAATGCTAGTAACGAAATAAGCAGTTAGATTATCACTCTCAATAAAACTTATTTTATCTTCGCCAGTGTTAATTAATACACCACTTAAATTGTCTTCGTCAATGTCAACATACTTAATAGTTGTAAGTACGTCACGCAAATCAGTTGCCTCTATTAAATATTTGCCATTTTTTAAGTCGGCGTCACTTGCATCATAATCTCGAATGTATTCTTCAAGATCGCTATAAATCTCAATTCCATAATGAAGCATATCTTCGAACCAATTTGCTTCGTGATCTTCGTTTTTAATTAAGTTTGTTAAAATCTCCATTGTGTTTTCAATTCTGTTGTTCATTTCATTCTCCTTTATTTTTTTATTTTATTTTGTTTTTGTATTATATATATATTATACACTAATTTTTGTCCAATGTAAATATATATTTTATTTTATTTTTATATAGTACCGGTACCAAACTTTAGTACCGATACTATTACTGCTGAATTGGTTATGTGTTTAATAAGGCAGTGTTCTTGACTCCTTTTGCTCATGTGTTGTGTGCTTTAACTTACTTGCTAAATTTTCTATTCTCTTTGTGAGTACACTTATCTCATTTACTATGGACTCATCATCATTGTTGTCTATATATGAAATGAGTTCCGCTATATCATTAACTGTAAGGTGCTTAATGGCATCAAAGTTCTGTTTAAGTACCTCTAAGTGGGTTTCAATTGATGCATTGTATATAAATCGGATAGAACCGCTATTTTGTTTAACTGCTGCTAGCTGTACTATAACTACTGGGTTCTTTATGAATTTAATAGCGTACCCATCTTGCCTAACAGCAGCAAGTTGTACTTCTACTGTTGGATTATTTATAGACTCAATAGCGTATCCATCTTGCTTAACAGCCGCTAGCTGTACTTCAAGTTCAGCGTGGTCTATATACATAATAGCAGTACCATCTCGTTTAACTGCAGCTAGTTGAACTATAAGTTCAGCATTATCTATAAACTGAATTGCAAAGCCGCTTTTCTTTACCGCGGCAAGTTGAACTTCTATTGTTGCGTTATGTATGTACCTAATAGCGTAACCGTTTTCTTTTACTGCGGTTAATTGAACCACAAGTTCAGGGTGGTTTATGTACTTAATAGCTAAACCGTTTTGTGCAACTGCAGCTAGTTGAACTTGAAGAGACTGATTTTTTATAAACTTAATAGCTAGACCATTTCTACTTACTGCGGTTAGTTGAGCTTCAATTGCTGGACTTTTTATAAATCTAATAGCAAAGCCGTTCTCACTGACTGCCGCTAATTGTGTTTTTATTGTTGGGCTTTTTATAAATCTAATAGCAAGTCCGTCTTTCTTAACAGCCTCTAACTGTTTTTCTAGAGTATCGTATTCTTGCGCTGCATCATTTAAGTATTGTTTTAATTTTTCTATCATTTCATTCTCCTTAGTTTTTAATTTGTATTATATTAATATTATACAATAGAACGTTTCGTTTGTAAATATATATTTTATTTTATTTTTATATAGTACCGGTACCGAACTTTAGTACCGATGCTATTATTACTTTTCTTCTAACAATCTCCTTCAGCGATAGCAGTTAATCTATTGCCAATTATTTGGTAGATAACGCTTTTAGCATTATCATTACCTATAATAGCGATCGCTGGTTTAACGATTGAAGGCAACTTACTTAAATCTTTTTTCATTGCCTTCAATTCTTTATTAGATAAACTCATATTTTCCAATAAAGTTCTGAACTGCTTCTTAGCAACTAATAACTCTTGCTTTTCCTTAATTGCTTTTTCTTCAGCTTCTTTCTTTGCAGTTTCACCTATCATATTTTGAAAGTGCTTAACTGCATTGATTACGTCAAGACCTTCAGAGTAAGATGCAAAAGATCCCTCTCTGTATCCTAACATACCACCAACCATTGTAGCATCTGAATGGTTTTTTGTTACCCATCTTGGCGATTCTTTTACCATTTCAATAGTTTCAGTAATCTCAATAATATCAGAAAATACCTGGTGAAAATCTACATCACCATTAAATTTTCTCAACATGTCGTCCATTACTGTTTTAATGGATAAAACAGCATAGACTTCAAATCTGTCGACAACACTGATAGTATCATCAAATATAATACTATTTGATAGAGCCATTATTTCAAATAACTCACTCATGTTAGTATCATTGCTCTCCATGAGCTTTATTATTTTTCTGTCTGTATCTGACAGTGTAATTTCAACAGTGTGCGAACCACTGCCGCTTCTTCCCATTGCTTTACGAGCTGAACGAGTATACCCGCCAACTCTTTTAGTAGCTGATACTGAGCCATCAGCTAAATAGAAAGATGGAATTGCATTCTCGTAAAATGCGGATCTAACTAACGCCGCTGTATTTAGTTCTCTCTCAAATTTAACTGCCATAAATAAATCCTTATGCCAGCTAAGTTTATATGTATCAACATCGTTAAATAGCTTCCAAAATCTATTCACTTTATCTGTGTTGTTACTAACTTTGTTATTACTCATTTTACTACTCATTTTATCATTTGTGTTGTTATTCATGTTATTCATTTTATATCTCCTTAGGTTTAGTTTTTGTATTATATTAATATTATACAATAAAATGTTTCATTTGTAAATAGAAATAATAAATAAATTTATCTGAAAAGTAATAATGTAATGGTACCAACAGTTATATAGTGGTCGCTGTGGTATGTTGAGTTGGTTTGAGTTGCTGCGAGTAAATATAATGAATATAAATGGCATATACTCGTAGATAGTAATATATGTCATTTATATTTCTGTGCTCTATTTCTATGTCTATATTTACGCTATTTTTTGCCAAGTATCTTTTTTATAGCACCATAAACTGCCTTCAATGTTTCGCGGTTGACTGTCTCTAATTTTGATAGGTCATTTAAGTCGACTTTGAAGCTGCTCTGTCTATTTGACGTAAGTCGCCAATTACGCATATATGTAGCATAGCAAGATTTACATACATTACGGTACCCGCATTTGACACTCTTATCTGGCTTTGCATTGCCTTCGTTTAGTTCCTTTCCGCAATATTTACACTTTTTCATGTTGCCTCCGTTTTTAGCTGATGACAGTTTGCGTGCTGCCACTCTGAATATATTTACATGTATTACATTTATATTATACAGCAATGTGGGCTAATGTGTAAATGAGAATAAATATTATTTCTGTGTAGTGGTTGCGGCGCTGTTTGAAATGCTAGGTGGCTGCGGCGCTGTTTGAAACACTAAAGAGATGCTGTTTTACTGAAGCATCGTTTGAAATGCTAAAGAGATGCTGATTTACTGAAGTCGCTACTATTTGTGACGCCATCGCTTGTAACAATAATTTATATGATGCTGATATATCCATGTGTTATATGATGTGAATGTTCTTGATGTGCGGCAGTTTACCTCATGCGTCATGATGAAGTAGTTTCTATTGTCGTCATAGTTGCTGTATATTCGTTGTCTGGTGTAGTAGCTGCATGTGCGTAGTGCATTCTGCTAATTAAGTTTATATTGAAGAATAGTGTTTGAAATGTCGTTAGCAAATAGATAGTTAAAGATACAATCAGAGAGATATATAAATGCAGCATTGATTTGATACCACATTTATACAGAGTTGTAGTTGCTACCACTACTGCTACTGCTCCAACCAATACTCCTCTTGCTCAATAATCTTGTTCAGCTCATCTACTGCTCTCATACTCACGCAAATTAAATCGTCATAAGTACCTGCAGTTGCTTCTTCAATGTATTTATCTATTCTGTCTGCTACGTCAAGTTTTCTCATGTTACTCACTACATAACCTATAATAGCATAAGCATTACCATCTTGACCGACTAATGTTAATTTATCCATCTCTCCCTCCCACCTATGTTTGCTATATAGATATTATACACTAAAACTGTTCTATATGTAAATGCTGCTGTCAATCCTGTCTAACTGCGGTCGTTATCTCGGTCAGTAAATGCTATGCTACATCAAACTCTATACCTGTTTATTACCAACCGATATAACTACATTTAGCGATGATGTATATAAATTGCGCTACTGTTATTATGTCCCTATATCGTTGTTTTATTAGCTGTCTAATAACAAGAGTGCATTCTGCTAATTAAATTTATATTGAAGAATGATGTTTTGAAATGATGATAGCGAATAGATATAAGTAGCTGTATTGGCAATTATAAATCATGTCGCAGTGTGGACATTCAAAGTTAGTCGCCTACTGCTTTGCGATACGACCGGTGCTGGTCTTTTAGTTTGCAACTGCCATCATGAACATTGCAGCTACATCATAGTCAAAATGATTTATTACCAACAACTTTACACTACATAATTATCGTTTCTTTTGATTATGTAGATGTGTATCCTCATTTATATGACGCTAGCCAGTATAATCCTCCAGCAAGAGTGCTCTACGTGCGCCGTATTTATTGACGAACAACCATAAACGATGTCGTTATATTAGCTACTAGCAGCAACACTATATTTTGCTATCTACTCTAATTTGAAATGGATATACCTGCAGGATAGTTCATAGCTAGTTTTTTCCACTCAGCTGCTACTGTTTATTTATCTCATGTACCTGTGTCATAAATTTATCTCTTAGGTTTATCAATCTTATTTATCTATCACATGTTTATCTCATAAATATATCTATCCTATATTTATTTGCCTTGTATTTATCAGATATTTAGCATTGCGACAAACTACTTATTTTATTCAAGTACGCATATGGAGCATTCTAGCTGCATTATCTAGCTAACTCTCCCGGTCTAGAGAATGTTATGCTCTAGATAGTTCTTTATTCCTCATATTTCTTTTCTATTTATTTTATATAGTTTGATGACTTAACGACTATGGATGCAGCTAGAGCAAATACCGACATAGAAGAACTACTCCCCGCTACTACTTCTTCTATCTGCTTCTATCTGCCCCTATCTATACTTATCTATGTTCATCTATGTTCCTTCTATACCCATCGCAATTTTACTTTTAGCATCGTTAGTCCCCTATATACTAAAACACATAAAGACTTAAATATAATTAGGTTTCATTTTTTCAATAAAGTCGTCCTCCCTATATAGAAAATCACCCAATTGAGAGTCGCTTTGCTTCTGCTTTTTATTATGTTTCAATTTATGGTTTTCTAATCTCGTTTATATTCTTAACAATAATGATGCATATTAATATACTTGTAGTTAAATAAAGATTCTATTCAAAAAATCATTTGAAATAATCTGCCTTTAATTATTCTTTATAAAGTCGTCTTCCCTATATAGAAAAACTACACTCTTTTTTAGTCACTTCCTTGCCCTGTTTACCTCCATTTCACTACAACTTTTTGTGTTTTTTCTAGTTTTTTAGTGATTTCTTAGCAGTTTTCTCTCATTTCGCTACTGTTTCATCTCATTTCTTTGTATTTCTTTCTATTTTTTAACTTTTTGATGTGTCTAGATAGCCGATAAATACACTTGCTTTCTTTGAAGTGCTATTATTTATGTAGTTTCACAATTTTTACCTTCGTTAGTTTGCTATGGAGAAAATCACACTTTGATTATAAACATTCCTTGTCGCCTTACCGAGTTTATTAGGTTTCTAAGTCGCTATGCTGGCTACTGTCATATTCTCAGTTTTATTATGCATAATCTTTACTCATTGCAAAAGCAATTTCTACTTGCTTCTTTTACAATTTCTTGTTACTTCTGCTCATTATTGTAATGTTATTTATAATGGCAATTACCACTCATTTTCGTTGCTAATCATATGCATTTATTATTTACTTTACTACGATAAATTGTGCTTCTATTCTATTTAAGTAGTACATGTCAGTTTTGTGTGTCGTCATTCTCGGTAATAATTGTGCTTGTTTCATCAACGACACTACTGCAGCTAGAGGGTTTCATATTGCTCTATATTTTCCATACGTTTTGAAAAAGTGCCAGATAGACTAGTTGTTTAAGCGTGACTTTATGAATGCCAGTGGACATTAAATTTCGCAAACTTCAATATGTAGTTATACCAATGTCCCAAAGTCGCTTTTCCTCTGTGATTAGCAACTTCACTGTTCAATCGCTATTTCCTCTTATTATTAAGTAGCTTTTGAACACATGCTTCAATATGTAGTTATACCAATGTCCCAGAGTCGCTTACTCATAGCTTTATGCTGCTGTCTGTTGAATGATAAATTCGTTGCTTTTAACTACATCGGTGTAGTGCCATCGCTATGCTATTTTTAATTGCAATTACATCGTTAGTTTGCTATGGAGAAAACGCATAAAGACTTAAATATAATTAGGTTTCATTTTTTTGCGCCAGGTAATTTTAGGCGATATTGCCTCGCTGAGCTGCTTCGGGCTGCTTCGGACAGTGCAATTATCTATCGTAGGGGCTAGACATTTTTAAGCATTTATATACACCATCCAAAAGCAGCTAGCCCCCGCTAGCTAGTTAAAACCGTTGATAGACCGTGGTTCTGGTTAGCTAGCCCCCTAGTGAGGTTGTGAGCGTCTAAAACCGTTGGGACATCAGGGTTTTCGGGAGTGGGCGACCGTTGGGACGCTTTCAGCTCTTACTAGGATGGCAGCCTCCCAGATGTTAACTTTATTTATTCCCAACTGTTCTGTTGAAGTCGCTATTTTAATTTTATACACAACCAGCCCCCTCAGCGACAGTTCCCTAGCT
>Ga0256842_1002890_pt1 | contig 11871 bp, 10 predicted proteins | sample 4559240metaG_FD_185973 | JGI IMG/M metagenome (GOLD analysis project Ga0256842, IMG submission 185973) | Hydrothermal vent microbial communities from Guaymas Basin, Mexico - 4559-240 | ecosystem: Environmental > Aquatic > Marine > Hydrothermal vents | place: Mexico: Guaymas Basin | collected...
TACACGATTTTTTTTAAAAAGTAAATAAGGGAATTTAAGGGCATTTGGGTGCATTTTTGCACCCAATTTGCACCCAGTTTTACAAATTGATCTACTCTTACCAATGTGGCTTTTAGCCCAAAAATTAAGTGCATAAAATTCACCTGGGGAAATATAAAAGATTTATTTGTCAGTTAACATTTTAACTAAAAATACGCTCTAATACCAATACTGATTTAAAATTCCTCTTTAGGAAAATTTTTATGGAATCTTTTACATAAAAGAGATAGTGTAGATAATAGGCTTCCACCTTAAAAATTTATACAGAATTTTTTAGGGATGACCATCTAGAAAAAATTGAAAAACTCAAACAATAAAGAAGATAATTGAGTTTTGTAAATCCATGCTCCTGTTCCTATTTCTAAAACCAACAATAAAGTAAGGTAGAATAGTTTTCTTTTATAAAAAGGAAACTTTTTTGAATCTAACAATTTTAAATCTTTTGCACTTTGTTCTATAATTGACTTATCTATCTTTTTCTTTTCCAATGCATACCCTAGTATCAAAGCATTATTACATACAATATTTATCAGTCTAGGAATACCTTGAGTAATATCAAAAATTCTTTTAATTGCTTGAGGTGTAAAAAGGTTTAAATTTCCTCCTGACTTCTTTAATCTTTGTTTTATGTATCTTTCTGTGTCGCGCAAGTTTAAAGGAGAAATTGAATGATACAAACTTATTCTCTGTCTCAACTGCCTGAACTCTAAAAGGGTCAAAGTGTCCCAAAGTTCTGGCTGGCCTGCTAGTACTACCTGAAGAAGTTTTTTTTGCCCTGTCTCTAAATTTAAAAGAAGCCTTATCTCTTCTAAAAGTTGAGGATGAAGCTGCTGAGCTTCATCTACAATTAACACCACAGGTCTTTTGTCTTTATAATTTTTCAATAAGAACCTTTGCAAACTCAAAATAAATTCGGTTTTGTTTTTTGGTTTCGGCAATTCAAACTCCTCAGCAACCAAAAGCATAAATTCTTTTAAATTTAGCCTTGGATTAAATATATAAGCAGTTTCAGCCTTTATCTTTCTCAATGATTCTAAAAACGCATGAAGAACTGTGGTTTTACCAACCCCAACTTCCCCTGTTATAACAATAAACCCCTTACCGCTCTGAACTCCATATATAAGCTGTGCTAATGCTTCTCTATGAGTTTCGCTCATGAACAAAAAATTGGGATTTGGAACTATACTAAATGGGTCTTTGTTGAATCCATAAAAAGCTTTATACATGATTGATTATCCTTTATTTTTCTAGTGAATCTAAAATATCTTTTATCTTTTTCTCTATTATTTCAGATTTATTCATATTGATAGCCTTTTTAAAATACATCTTTGCCTTCTCTAAATTTCCCTTCTTAAAATAAGCCAATCCTATATGGTATAAAATCACTTCTTTATCTTTGCCAACTGCTGTTTTTAATGCCTCTTCAAAAAGAGGTATTGCCATAAGATAAAAACCTTTTTTGAGATATGCCATTCCTAAAGTATCACTTATTGCTGGATTGTCAGGAACGATCTCATACGCAAGCTGTGCTAAATTTAATGCTTTATCCAAATTTTTATCTTCTTGAATATAATTCCACGCAAGATTGTTGGCAGCAAGAACAAATCTATTATCTATCTTCAAGGCATTTTTATAATATCTGTTCGCAATATCTCTTTTCTCTTTTTTATCATATAAAACCCCTAACATAGCATAAGAAAAAGCGTCTTTATGATTTAAAGAAATCATATGTTTGTATTCATCAATAGCCATATCTATCTTATTTTGAATTATATATACATCTGCTAGCTTTTTATAACTTGGCAAAAAATTTTTATTTTCAACAATAGATGTTTTAAAATACTCTTCTGCCTTTTTAAAATCTTTTTCTTTTAAATATACAGATCCAATTACAAAATACACAAAGGCTCTATTGTTGGTCTTTTCCAAAATATTTTTTAAGAAAGAAATCGCTTCATCAACATTTTTATAAGTTTGTGTAATGTTAAGCAGTGCACTCTTTGAGTTTGGATTAAAATGTAAGGCTTCTTTAAAATAGGCTTGAGCTATATTGTTCTTCTTCATCAATAAATTTAAAATTCCTAACCTTAAATAACCTAAATATTCTTTAGGATACAAACTTATTAACTTTTTATAATGCAAAGCTGCATTTTCAAAATCCTTCTTGAAAAGAAAAAGATCTCCTATCAAAAGATGAGCTAAAAGACCTTTAGAATTTATTTTTAAAGCATTTTCTAAAAGATCCTGAGCCAAACTTAACTTGCCTTTTGATAAATATAGTTTTGAAATCTCAATATAGGCAGGATAAAAATTAGGATCTAAAGAAATGGCCTTTTGAAAATTGACTTCAGCTAAATTATCTTCTCTTTTTCTTAAATAAGCCTTTCCCAATAAAAAATACGCTTTTGAGAATTTAGGTCGTTGTTTTGTTAAAAAAGTCAAAATTTCTATAGCTTGATCTATTTGGCCTTTATCTAGGCATATCTTTGATTTTAAAAACAAGGCTTTTAAATTTTTAGGATCTTCTTTTAAAATTTTGTCTATTTCTTTTTGGGCTTCTTTCTTTTTATTTGTATAAAAATACAAACTAGCTAACTTAACAGAAGCTTTTAAATGCATTTTTTTATCTTTTTGTGCTTTTAAATAATACTTGACAGCTTGATGAAATTCCTTTTGATTGGCATAATAATCTCCAACATAAATAAAAACTTTTGAATTATTAGGAAAAAGGACCAACAGCTTTTTTATTTCATTTTTAGCCTTTTTGTACTTATTTAGCCTAACAAGATAATCTATGAACATCTTCCTCAAATTAAAACTATTGGGCTTTGTTTTTATCATATCTCTATAACACCTTTCAGCTTCAATGTCTCTCTTTTCAAGCGCGTAGAAATTAGCAAGAAACAGCCAGATACCAATATCTTTTGTGTTAATTATTCCCTCTTTCAAAACAATTTCACATTTTTTAGGATCTTTTAAATCACTTAAATAATATCTTGCTAACAAAAGATAAGGAGCAGCAAACTCTGGATTATCTTTTATAAGTTTTAATAATCTGACCTCTGCTTCTTCATATTTCTTTAGCTGATATAAAGATTTAGCGTATAAAAATTGAATTTTTTTATCTTTAACATCTAAAAAAGGTTTTAATGTATCTATCGCTTTTTTTGGTCTATTAAAGATAAGATATAAATTGACCAGCTTGATTCTAGCTTCTCTATGAGAAGGATCTAAATCAATTGATTTTCTAAATTCCTCTATCGCACTGGTAAAATCTCCTATCTTTAAAAAGAGCTCTCCCAATCCATAATGGGCTTTAACTGAATTTGGCAAAATCTTTATAGCATTTTTGTATTCAATAAAAGCAGACTTCATTTCATTTTTCTTAATATATTTAATTGCCCTATTTATATGTTTTTCTGCTTTCTCTTCTTTAGAAAGACATCCAACCAAAGAAAAAAGAAAAATAAATAAAACCAATTTTACCAAAAGCTTTTTCATCTTATTTCTCCTATTTTAAACTTCCAAAACTTCTAAGAAGATAAGGATAAAAAGAATTTATAAATTCTATTTGATAAGACAAAACTCTTTCTTCATCTGAATCCAACTTACTGATAATCCTAACTAAAGCTCCACTGCTGTTTTTTCTGAATATCCTTTCAATTATAAGATTTAATTTCGCTATAAAATCATTAGATATAGTCTTTTTGCCATTTTGATACCAATATAATACTAACTTTTTTTCTGAGTATTTTCCAATTATTAACTTTGTAGCATGAATAATTTCTCCTGTTTTAGTTTTTATAATTATTTTTTTTGAACTTAACAAATCAAATCCTTCACCCAAAAAACAATGCTTAGGAGAATGTATAATAGCTCCTTGTTTTTGTTCTTTATAATATCCAACATATATACAAACCACTTTATTATCTTTTTGATAAGCTCTATACAGATAATCATCAACTCCCAAAATAGATATAACTTTCTTTTTTAAAATTAGATCATTAGATCTCCAATTATTTATATTTTTAGGAATTGTATTCAAAGGCATTGAGATTGGTACAGGAATCTGTTTCAAAAATATACCCTTTGTCCATATTCCTAACCATAACAATAAAAAGGTTATAAAAAAGACAATCTGATATTTACTCAAGTTTGTTCTTTTGTGTATAAGGTTAAAATTTTATTCATACCTATTAAAAGTAAAACACCCATAAAAAATAATGCCCAACCAGAAAACAGATGATAAAAGCCTTTCGCAATTTCAGGTCCTATAATATAGCTTAAAATTCCAGTAATTGTTATTCTGAATACATTTGTAAGTATAGCAATTACCACGCTGATCAAAACCAAAAAAGCTCTTTTAAATAGGTTTGTTTGAAAAAAATAAGCAAAGATCGTTCCTATAGCAATCAAAGATATAATAGATCTTATACCGCTACAGGCTTCAACAACTTGTAAATCAAGGTTTGGTAAATGAATTATATTCCCTTCTTGAAAAACAGGGATTTGAAAAAGTGAGATAATGAATGAAGAAATTCGTGTGGCAAAAATTTTAAGAGGAAAAGTTATTGAATTGTAGATCATATAAGGAAGAGGAATCATGAATATCCCGATAAAAACAGCAAAAGACACTTTTTTAAAAAAGTCTTTTCCAAAAGAACTCAAGATCACGCCACTTAAAGTAATCAAAAATGAAAGTCTGGTGGTAAATAATTCTGCTCCCAAAAGCCCTACAATTAAAGAAAAGATTCCCAAAATTACAAGTCCAGGTCCCCACCACGAAGGATTTTCTATGCTCTTAAAAAGCTCTTTTCTGTTTCTAAAAACTATATATCCAGATATCACAGGGATCAAAAAGCCGTGAGAGTAGTTTTCGTCCAACCACCAATCTAAAGCCATTTTATACAAAACAGAATAATAAAGAAAAATTAAAGGGATCAGTAAAAATAAAAACATTATCACACGAAACTTTTTGGTTCTATCAATTGTTTTGTATGAGGGAAAATTTTTTTCTTTATTAGGAATTAAAATACCCAAATGGAGAAAACCTTTTTCTTATCTAGCACCTTTTTTTAAAAAAACAACTCTTGTTGTTTCAAACAAAATAGCGAGGTCAAAAAGAAGAGAAAAGTTTTTTATATAATAGAGATCGTATTTTAGTTTTTCTAAAGCGTCCTCAAAAGAAGAACCATAAGGATAGCGTATCTGAGCCCATCCAGTTATACCAGGTTTTACAGCATGTCTTTGATTATAAAAAGGTATCTTCTTTTTGAGATCTTTTACAAAAAAAGGCCTTTCAGGTCTAGGTCCCACAAAACTCATATCTCCTTTTAAGACATTCCACATCTGAGGGATCTCATCTATCCTTGTCTTTCTTATAAATTTACCAACCCTAGTGATTCTTGGATCGTCTTTTTGAGCCCAGATAGGTTTGTCTTTTTCTGCATCATTCCGCATAGATCTAAGTTTGTATATCACAAATTCCTTTTCCTTTTCCCCAACCCTAACCTGTTTATAAAACACAGGACCTTTGCTCTCTAATTTTATCGCTATTGCAAAAATTATTAATATAGGAATAGATAAAGTAAGACCAATAAAAGCTAAAAAAACATCAAAGATTCTTTTAAGACCTTTTTGTAAAGGACGAGATGCAAATCCTTCATTAAAGATAATGTATCCAGGAGCAATATTTTCAACTATCAACCTACCTGTAAGCTTTTCATAAAAATTAGAAGCGCTTTGTATTCCAATACCATTTACTTTTAACTCAACAAGTAAGTCTAAGGGAAGTCTTCCTCTTTTTTCTTTTAATGCTATCACTATTAGATCCAAAGATTTAGAATTTATAAAATTCTGCAATTTTAGCTTAGCTTTGTTATAAAAACTTTTTTCAGAATCAGTATTTTTTTCTTTTACTATTCCTATTATCTCAAAGGCATAATCATTTCTAACATCCAATTCTTTTTTTATCTTCTGAGCAATTTCATCAAATCCTATAAATAAAACTTTTTTAGTTAATTTTTTATTTTTTAACAACCAATTATATACTATCCTCCACAAAGGAATTATTAAAATTATTACAAAAGTACTATAGATAAGAATATCTTCAGTTATCACAAGATTTGGACGAAGAAAAAACATAAAAAACAACACAATACATACTATTCCTAATCCTTGAATCAACTTGAATATTAGTTCAGAAAATTTAAAAGCTCTGCTAAAATTATACATATCTAAGTAATACAAAACCAAAACACAGATTCCTGTTACAAAAAACGATTTTAAAACAATATATTTCCAGTCAAAAATATTTGCATCAATTATTGATATCTTAAAGTAAGAAACCAAAAACAAAGACAAAAATATTAATATTATTTCTCCCAAAAAGAAAATAACATTTCTTACTGGATAATAAAAATTAAATATTTTTAAATTCATAATTGAAAATTTTTTAAAGTTTAGGCTTTAAGAATAGTATTTTCCCTTTTTATAATATCTGGAAGATTGAGAATCTATTTTGTTAAATACTATTCCCCAAATATCTGCATCTTCCATCATACTTAAAGATCTTTTCAGATCCTCTCTAGTAGATATACCAAAACCTACAACAATTAAAGTTCCATCAACTTGAGAAGCCAAAATATCTGGTTCTGAGGTAAGCAATATAGGAGTAGTGTCTATAAAAATATATCTATCAGGATACCTCTTTTTTATCTCTCTTATTAGGTTTTTCATTCTATCAGATGAAAGGAGTTCAGAAGGATGGGAATTAGAACGGCCTGCAGGAATTATAGATAGTTTAGGCAAAAAAGTTTTATAAAATATTTCTTTCAACTCTGTCTTTCCTTCTAGATAATCACTTAGACCATATTGATATTTTATATTAAAAATCTTATCCAATGTAGGTTTTCTAAAATCTGCATCTATAACCAAAGAATAAGTATCTGGATTTAAAGCAAATGTAACAGAAAGATTACTTGTTACAAAACTTTTACCTTCTTCTGGAAGAGGACTTGTTATAAGAAATACTCCATTATTTCCCTTTAGTCTGTTTAATATCTTTGTCCTCAATTTTTTAAATTGCTCAGAAGCAGGAGAATTTGGGTTTTTCAGAACAATAATTTCTTTTAGTTCAGAGCTTTTATCTCCAGTACTATCTATACTATCTAATATTGACCAATTACTCTTTTTCGATTTTTCTTCAAAGCTTTTTACCTCTTTTTTCTGAATGTATGTTTCTTTTTCCTCATCTTTATGCAAATTACTTTCTAATTCTGCCTTTTTAAGGGCTTCGTAAACTTTACTCATAAATCCTCCGTTTTTTACTATTTTACTTCTGGTATTGAGCTTAAAACAGGAAGTTTAGAAAAACTTTCTATCTCTTCTGGTTTATAAAATCTATTATCCATATATTCAGCCAAAAAAGCAGAGCCAAATCCTATACCTGTGCTCAAAATAAAACCCAAAAGCAAAAAGACTATTGCATTTGGTTTATAAGGCCTTTCTGGCAGTTGAGCAGGGTCTAAAATTTTAAACTGCTCTCCCTTTTGTTTTCTTTCCATATTTGCTGCAAGTTCTGCTTGAAGAATCTTGTCCAAAAGAGATTGATATTGTTTCTTTGTAACATTGTATCCTCTTGAAAGTTCTTGTAATTTTTGTTCTACCTTAGGAGTAATTTCAACTCGCTTTTGATATTCTTTTATCTTAAGAAGAGTTGCCTTCTTTTCTTTTTTGAGTCTTGCAATCTCATTGTCTATCTGAATTAACTGGTTTTTCATCTGTAAGAGCCAAGGATTGATATTAGATGTGTTTTTATCTTTAGAGCCATCTAGTGTAGAATTAGCAGATGCCTTTTCTAAATCTGAAATTGCCTTTTTGAGCTTGATAACTTCAGGATGTTTGTCAGTGTACTTCACCTTTAAAGAGGCAAGTCTTTCCTTTAAGGTCTTTAATTGAGAAGCTTCTAAAGTGGAATTGTCTGAGTTCAATTCTATAAAAGAGCTTTTATGAGCAACATTCAATTTAGAAATTTGTCTTTGTAGCTGTGCCTTGGCCTGAAGCGAAGTCTGTAAAGATTCTTCTATATTTTGCAACTGCAGTTGAAGTCTATCCAATGTCCTTAAATTTGCATCTAGCTGTTCAGGAAGAACTCCTAAATTTTGTGCCCTAAACTCAGATATCTTCTTCTCCTGTTTTTTTAATACATCTTTTACCCTTTCCAATTCTCTTTTTAAAAAGACCAAAGTCCCTTCTGCTTGCTGTTCTCTGATCTTTAAATTTTCATCTATAAACATAGAAGCCAGTCTATTAGCAACCTTCATTGCCAAAGTTGGATCTTTGTGCTCAAAGGATACGCTAAACACTCTACCTTTTCTAACCTGTACTTCTATCCATGATCTCATATTCTCGATAATGGTCTCTAAGGAGTACTTTTTTCTTTCTTTTTGGTACAGATTAAACTCATTGATGACTTTTTCTAAATAGCTTCTGCTCATAATTTGTTCAGTTATAGTCCTCAATTGATTTTGAACGCTATCAATTACTGTAGGTCTTACATAATTGGCAGGAACTTTTTGAGGTTCTACTAAGATAAGAGTGGTGGCTTTATAGATCCTTGGAAGGGTTTTGTAATAGAAGAAAATCCCAACAGAAACTATAATGAAAGGAACTATGAAAAACCATTTTCTTCTTTTTGCTATCTCTAAATAGGTTTTTATGTTAATCTTCTCTTTAATTTCCATAATACTACGTCCTTCAAATTAAAAATTTAATAAGTAAATCTTACACCAACCATAATCCTATTAACATCATAACCTTCTTTAGAAAGATTTGTATCTAGACTATTATATCTATACAATAAATATGCCTTAAACCACTTTCTGGGAATATAATTTATTCCAAAAGATCCTCTCCAAAATTTATCTTCTCGATCAATATATTTAAATTTGCTTTCACTATAACCTACTGAAAGGGTGGTATCTAAATATTTAGACAATTTATGAGTAAAGGTGCCATCCACAGACCAATAGGTGTTTAATCCTAAATTTGTAGTTGTGAAAAGGATTTCCCTTACCCCTCTTTGAGCGACCAAATTGAATTGAGATCTTTCAAAGAGATACTTCAAAGAAAGGGTGCCTGAAAAAGACTTTGTCGTTCTTCTATCTTCTACTTTATAGAAATAGACTCCTCCATTTGCATCACAAGAGAATCTTTTGGAAAATTCATGTTCTAAACCTGCTACGAAGTTATAAGTCTTATTATCTTTGGCTGATGTATATTGATTAAAAGAATTAGTATTTGAAATATAAGTTCTGGTATGAGGAGAAAACCTGAAATAATAAGTTTCTAAAAAGGAATGACCATGTAGAAAACCCCAATTTGAAGAAAGTTCTCCATAGGTAAAGGTATATCCAAGAGTAAAAGCATGTCTTATATTAATCTCATACTCCAATCTTGTCTCTAATCTGTGCTCTGTAGAATTTTGAGAACTATCTCTACTAAAACGGGTCTTATTAAAAAAATACATACCCTTAAAAGATCTATTTTTTCCAAAAGTATATTCAAAGGATGGGGAAAGCTTGTTTTTCCAATAATTTTGTCTTTTTCTTTTCACCCCATATACATCTATCTCAGACATCTCTTTTGAATGTATAAACTTATCTTTTAGACCTAGCTTAAAATTTTGGCTCACCTCTAAAAGGCTGTCTAAAGACAAAGTATGACTCAAGCTATTCTCTTCAGAGTTTTTAGAAAAGATTTCAAAAAAACTAATATATTCAAAGTTTATCTTTCTATGTTCTTCTAAAAAGTTTATACCTGCTCCAAGACTTATTCTGTTGATCAGATCTTCCTCTTCCTTTTGTTTTGTCCAGTAGATGTTATCATTGTATTCTGAACTAAGGTCTGCAAAAATGTACCACGGCTTTTGAGCAAAACTCCTGTAGCCTAAAAGAAAAAACAAAAAAATACTAAGGAATAATGACCCTATCACCGTTTTTAAGTTCAACATCTTTCTCCCCACCTTTATTTTTTACAAATTTATCAATATTAACTATCAGCCTAATATCTTTTTCTTTTTCTCTTCTTAATATAATAACCTTATCTTTTTTTGCCCATTCTGCAAAACCTCCAGCCAATGCAATAGCCTGAAGCAAGGTAAGATCAGACTTTAAAGGATACATCCCAGGACTTTTCACTTTACCAAGGATATAAATCTTGGGACTGTTTATCTCTGTTAATATCACAAAAACAACAGGATTTGATAAAAAAGATTTAAATTTTCTTTGAATTTCATCTTTTAATTGAATAGGAGTCAAACCTTTTGCTTGAACATCTCCAATAAGTGGTAATGATATCTTACCATCTGGTCTTACTATTACTGTTCTTGACAGATCTGGTTCTTTCCAAACACCTACCTCAATCACATCTTCTGGACCTATCTTATAATCCTTAGCCCATATTTTAAAACTAAACACAAACAAACTTAAAATAATTAAAATAACTGCTTTTTTCATAACTTTCTCCTAAAATTTTTTTAGTGTTTTTTCAAACTGGTTTGTTTTAAATTGTTGCTGAAAACACTATTTTATTATGTTTACTTTTTTTGGCTTCAATTAGCATAAGTTCTGCCTTTTCTATAAGAACCTTTTTCTCTATCCCATTAGTAGGAAAACAGGACCCCCCAATGGAAAGCTCTATACTATTAGAAGGTTCTTTTTCAAAGATATAATTGTTTACATGTTCCATAAGCCTTGAAGCCATAATATAAGCTTCATCTAAATCTGACATAAGCAAAATTATACCAAACTTTTGATAGTTTAACCGTCCGATTATATCTGTATCTCTTATATTCTTCTTCATCACCTTAACCAAATCGCACAAACTTTTGATATTAGTAATTCCTCTATCTGGCTCTAATAAAATAAACGATATAAAATTTTGATATCTTATGCCTCTTCTTATCTCCCATTCAAACCAAAAATTAAACAAATCTCTTTTAAAAACTCCTGTTTCTTTGTCTAAAAATTCTATCATCTTAATATCCACCTTTTTTAGGGTTAATTTTTATTAGACAATGTTGTACTCTTTTATCTTATAAAGAAGGGCTTTGTAGCTGATATTTAACCTTTTTGCTGCTTTTCTTTTGTTCCACCGTTCTTCATTTAAAACTTTTATAATTACTCTTTTTTCTGCCATCATACTTGCCTTTTTTCCTATTTTTTTCAAATCATAACATCCTTTTTCATCACAACAATCTACATTATTCTCTATAAGATCCTCTACTTTGAGTTCTTTTGTCAAAGTACCAGAATCATTTCCCTTGGACTTAGCAAAATATATTTCTAATTCTTTAACAACAGATTCTTCTCCTAAAACAACGAGCCTTTTTATCATGTTTTCTAATTCTCTAATATTTCCTGGCCAAGGATATTTTCTCATAAGCTCAATACAATAAGAAGATATTTCCTTTTCTTTTCTACTATACTCTTCACAGAATCTGGACTGAAAATATTTTATCATGTTTAAAATCTCGTCCTGTCTTTCTCTTAAGGAAGGAATCTTTATCTTTACTACATTTATTCTAAAGTAAAGATCTTCCCTAAACTTTCCTTCGCTGATAAGCTTTTCTAGGTCTTTGTTAGTTGCAGATATAAACCTCACATTTACTCTTATATCTTTATTAGCTCCAAGTCTTGTAAACTCTTTGTTTTGCAAAACTCTTAAAAGTTTACTTTGAATAGAAAGAGGCATATCCCCTATTTCATCTAAAAACAAAGTTCCCTTATTTGCAAATTCTAAACGGCCAGGCTTGCTCTGATAAGCACCTGT
>Ga0256842_1002891_pt1 | contig 11870 bp, 7 predicted proteins | sample 4559240metaG_FD_185973 | JGI IMG/M metagenome (GOLD analysis project Ga0256842, IMG submission 185973) | Hydrothermal vent microbial communities from Guaymas Basin, Mexico - 4559-240 | ecosystem: Environmental > Aquatic > Marine > Hydrothermal vents | place: Mexico: Guaymas Basin | collected...
GATTGAAAAGATACCTCCAAGTATTAGATATATATAGTATGTAAAGAAACGCCACAAAAATGTGAGTGCAAAGATTTTCTCTGGGGGAACAAAAGAGGAGAATAGTGATGAATATCCAGCTTCTGCAATGCCACTCCCACCTGGAGTAGCTGCCAATGTAACAAAGAAGTGGAAGATAAATTGTGTTATGACAGCTCTTAAATAATTAAATTTTACATTTAAAGAGTTGAGGATTGATGGTGAAAGGTTCAGAAAGATAAACCAGTATCCAAAGGTTATAAGGATCAATATTGGAACAAGGCTTTTCTTTTTAAACAGGAGTGTTATCCCCCTATGGTATCTTTCAATGTTCTTATTTATTCCATCTATAATTTTTCTCCTCTTTTCCTCGCTTAGTCTTTTTGCCCATCTCATTTTCATAATCCTTTCCGTTAAATTAAAAAGCCTCTTTGGTTTTAAGGCAAAGAAGAAGAAAAGAAAAGAAAAAACAGCTATTGAGGCTATTAATAGATAAAAGATTCTATTCCACCAGAGATTCTGGGGGAGACTTTCTTTAAAAAATATGATGAACAAGGTAGATGCTAAGAGAAAAAAGAGCATATTTATAAGATACATTATGGTTACAACTGCACTCCCTCCTCCTATAGTCATACCCTCCCTTGATAGTAGATAAATTTTACCCACCATACCACCTGAACCAAAGGGCGTGATACTTGCAAGGAAAAGAGAGATGAGATTTATTTTTATACATTTAAACAAACTTATCTTTACCTTGAAGAATCTCAGTAGTGTGTATAATCTCAATCCATCCATAAACCATAGGGATATTACAATGATAATGGTTAAAAGGAGGGATTTCATGTTAATTTTCAGTAAAAGCACCTCTCTTCCCTCTTTCATTATAGAGATGATGAGGATGGCTATTATCACTCCAATACTTAAGCTTATACCGAATATAATATTTTTCTTAAGGTTCTTCATATGGTATTATTATAATAGATTATAATAAAATTTCCCAAATAGGAGGTGAAAGCCATGATTACTATTTCTGTCATTGGGGCGGGGAATGGGGGACAGGCACTTGCCGCATATTTTGCCATGAAGGGTTTTGATGTAAGCCTTTACAATAGAAGTGAATGGAGAATAGCACCTATTATTTCTACAAGAAAGATAAAGGTTGAGGATACAGATTTTAAAGGTACATTTGAGATTGCCTTTGCTACAACAGACATAAAGAAAGCTATACAGGGAAGGAAACTTCTAATGGTAGTTCTTCCAGCCTTTGCCCATAGACCTATTGCTGAGAGGATGGCTCCGTATGTTGAGGATGGTCAAATAATTGTCTTAAATCCTGGGAGGACTGGTGGAGCTTTGGAGTTTAGAAGCGTATTTAAAAGACTTGGAGTTAAGAAGGATGTGATAATAGCAGAGGCTCAAACCTTTATCTTTGCATCCCGTATGTCCAATCCAGGAGTGGTTAAGATATTTAAGATGAAAAATGCTGTTCCTGTTGCTGCTCTTCCAGCAAAGAGAAATCCAGAGCTAAAAGAGGTTTTGAATGAAGTTCTCCCAGAGTTTGAAATTGCACCAAATGTTCTTTACACCAGTTTCAACAACATAGGAGCAGTTTTCCATCCTGCATCTCTCATTCTTAATGCTGCAAGAATTGAATCCACAGCAGGTAAATTTGAATTCTATCTTGAGGGAATAACTCCTTCTGTGGCAAAGGTTCTTGAGGCAGTTGACAGAGAGAGATGCGATGTAATGGGGAGGTTTGGTATAGAGCCTCTTACCGCCTTAAGATGGCTCCAGTATGCCTATGATGTTGTGGGAAGTAATTTATATGAAGCTATACACAACAACTCTGGGTATCAGGGTATAATGGCGCCACCGAGCATACAGAACAGATACATTCTTGAGGATGTTCCCATGAGTCTCGTTCCCATTGCCTCCTTTGGTAGAGAACTGGGGATAAAGACACCCACAATAAATTCAGTTATTCAACTTGCCAACATTATGATGGGGAGGGATTTCTGTAAAGAGGGAAGAACTGTTGAGAATCTTGGTCTTAAAGGTAAGAAGGTTAAGGATATTATAAGAATTGTGGAGGAGGGTGATGAGTAAAAAGATTCTTGGAGCAGAGATTGGAAGTGATATACATGTGGCAGGACTACTTAACTTCCTTGAGCTTGCAAAAAAGGAGGGGTATAGAGTTATATATCTTGGGGGGGCAGTTCCCATTGATAAATTAATAGGTGCCATAATTGAAACAAAACCAGACATAGTATCCATAGGATACAGACTTGGAAAGGAACCTTTAAAGAAACTGCTTGAAGAATTTATAAAAAAGCTAAAGGAGATAGACACAGAAAATATAAAGTTCGTTTTTGGTGGCACAATAGAGACAGGAAAAGTTGCAAGAGAGTATCCTTTATTTGAAAAGGTGTTTGATGGAACTGAAGAGATAGAAGACGTTGTTCAGTTTCTCAGAGGAGGAAAAGTTCCTGTTAAAGAGGAGGATTTTCCTCAGACTCTGCCTGAGAGGATAGAGTTTAAATCACCATATCCACTGATAAGGCACCACATAGGTCTTCCAACCCTTGAGGAAACCATAGAGGAGATTAAAAAACTTTCGGAGAGTAAACTTCTTGACATAATATCCATTGCCCCAGATCAGAACTGCCAGAGTTACTTCTTTGAACCAGAGAAAATGGATCCAAAGCAGGATGGCGCTGGCGGAGCCCCCATAAGAAGTGTTGAGGATTTTAGGAAACTTTTTGAGGCATCAAGAAGAGGGAATTACCCCCTTATGCGCTGCTATGCAGGTACAAGGAATCTTGTAAAGTTTGCAAAGATTTTGAAAGAGACAATTAATAATGCATGGGCAGCAATTCCAATTTTCTGGTATTCTGACCTTGATAAAAGATCAGATAGGCCCCTTCTCTCAGCAATTAAGGAGAATATGGAGGCGATAAGGTGGAATGCAGAGAATTCTGTACCAGTTGAGGTGAATGATTCACATCAGTGGGAACTTAGGAATGCCCACGATGCCTTAGCTGTTTTTGATGCCTATCTTGTTGCCTACATAGCCAAAAAGCTTGGTGTTAAGTGGTATGTTCAGCAGTATATGTTAAATACCCCTCCAAACCTTTCTCCTAAGATGGATATCGCAAAGATGCTTGCAAAGATTGAGCTTGTTGAATCTCTTAAAGATGAGAATTTTATTCCTTATAGAATGATAAGAACAGGACTTCTCTCCTTCCCTGCCGATCCCTTTAGAGCTATGGGGCAACTTGTCTCCTCCATGTTCTATGGTTCATATCTTGAGCCTCACATAATTCATGTTGTCTCCTATTGTGAGGCAATAAAAAGAGCAACGAGCAAGGAGATAATAGAGAGCGTGAAGATGGTGAAGAGGGCAAATATCCTGGCAAAGTCTGGTTTACCCGATTTCAGAGAGGATCCAGAGGTTGATAGAAGGGTAAAAGAACTCAAAGAGGAAGCCATGGTGATAAAGGAGGCAGTGGAGGAATTGGGAAAAGGTAAAAAGGATCCCTTGCTTGATCCAGAGGTGCTTTTTGCTGCAGTTAAAACAGGGATAATGGATGCACCGGGCCTTGTGGGATTCTCTGTGGCAAAGGGAGAGGTTATAACTCAGGTTATAAATGGCGCTAACTTCGCAGTGGATGAAGATGGAAATATTCTAAGTGAAAAGGAAAGAATAAGGAGGCTAAAATGGATGTAAGAAAGGTTGGGGTTGTGCATGACAAAGTTTTAACAAAGAACAAGGAAAAAATGGTTGAAGCTGTAAAGGATGCTCTGTCTGAGGAATACGAGGTTAGTTTGATTCCCTTTGATGAAGATTTCATGAGGAATGTTAAAGATGTTGATTTTGTCTTCAACCTTGCTACCTCCGGAGGGAGAGATACAAGACAGGTCCATGTCCCAGCTATACTTGATCTTATGAATATTCCATATACAGGATCCAGTGCCTTTTCACATTCCCTGTGTCTTGATAAGAGTATAACAAAGATGGTGATTTCTCATTATGGGGTAAATACTGCAAGATTTTTTGTTGTAAAAGAGGGAGAGGATGTACCTGAAACTTTTTCAGCTTCCTTCCCGCTCATTGTAAAACCTGTTAGAGAGGGGAGCGCCCTTGGATTAACAAAGGATTCTGTAGTTTATGATAGAGAGTCCTTAAAAAGACAGGTTAAGAAAATCCATGAAGAATTCAATGAGCCTGCGCTTGTAGAGGAGTTTATTGATGGAACAGAAGTTACCCTTGGCATAATAGGTAACGGCAAAGATACTCAGGTTCTTCCTTTGCTTGAGATAGATTTTTCAGTTCTTCCAGATGAAATGGAAAAATTTTATTCCTACAGAGTTAAGAATGAGCTTGACAGAGAGCTTAAGTACTACTGTCCAGCAAGATTATCCAGGGATGTATACAAGAAAGTGGAGGAGGCAGGGAAACTTGCCTTTTATGCCCTTGGGCTGAGAGACTATGCAAGAATGGATATAAGAATTAAAGGTAATGATTACTTTATTCTTGAAGTAAACTCTCTTCCTCTTCTTGTTCCAGACTACTCTGATATTTTAAAAATGGCAGAGAAAGCTGGTTTCTCATATAACGAATTTGTATTAAAAATATTGGAAGTAGCAAAGAAAAGATACATGTAACGGAGAGAAAGAATGTATGTGTATTTAAACAATGCAGCAACAACAAGAGTGGATGGAAGAGTGTTATACAGGTTCAGTAAGTTCTTCAGAAACCTGTATGAGAATCCCATGACCTCCTTCTATTCTCCAGGTGCAAAGGAAGTGGAAGCTGAAATTGAGAAGGCAAGGAAGGAGGTAGCTGATCTAATAAATGCTTCAAGGAAAGAGATATATTTTACCTCAGGAGGAACTGAATCTGACAATTGGGCTATAAAAGGTGTCTGTTTGGCAAATTGGGAGAGAAAAGGAGAAATAATATCAACCCCCATTGAGCATAAAGCGGTTCTCTCTTCTCTTGAAACTGTTAGAAAGTGGGGTTTTAGTGTCAAGTTTTTACATGTGGATAGGTTTGGGATGGTTGATCCTGATGAAGTAAGAAAGCTCATTACTGGTAGGACTATACTAATTTCTGTTATGCACGCAAACAATGAGATAGGCACCATAGAACCTATAAAAGAGATTGGAGAGATAGCGAGGGAGAAGGGAGTTATTTTTCACACAGATGCTGTTCAGACAGCTGCACACATACCCATTGATGTTGAAGAGATGAACGTTGATTTACTTTCAATGTCTGCCCACAAATTTTATGGACCAAAGGGTATCGGTGCTCTGTATATAAGGGAGGGAGTTAAAATTGAGCCTTTTATGGATGGTGGACATCAGGAGAGAGGTCTTCGTGCTGGAACTCACAATGTTCCCGGGATAATCGGGATGGGTGAAGCTGCAAAGATTGGTCTTTCTGAGATGGATAAAGAGATGAGGGAGGTTTTGGAGTTAAAGAACTATATTCTTGAAAGATTTGAAAAGATAGAAGGAATTTATATAAATGGTCATCCTGAGAAAAGACTTCCAGGAAATATTAATATTTCAATAGAAGGTGTTAAGGCAGAGAAGATGCTTCTTTATCTTGGGCTTAATGGAATAATTGTTTCTGCTGGTCCTGCATGTAGTGCCAAGAAAAAGACTCCCTCTCATGTGTTAAAAACTATAGGGATTCCAGAGGACCTTTACTTTAACACAATAAGAATCTCCCTTGGAAAGTTTAATACCTTTGAAGAAATTGAGTATTTCTTAGATGTATTTGAGGCGGGGATAAGAGAATTTAGAAATAAAAAATAAAGGGAGGAGATTCTCCTCCCTTTAAAAATCTCATTTTACCTTTTATGGTGCAACATTTCCAAAATTCTGTGCAAGAAGGAGAAGGTCTTCTGTATCTACCTTTCCATCACCATTAAAATCACATTTTTCATTCCAGTTTGGATCACCTTCCTCTGAACCAAAAGCTTGAGCAAAAATCATTAAATCACTGGAATCTACTTTCCCATCTTCATTTATGTCACCCATAAGAAGTGTTATTTTAATAACTTTTTCAGAAAGGAGGAAGTTCATTGGCCTATTTTCACTATCGTATCCTGTGAATCTTGTAAGTGAAATTTTAACTCCTCCATCCTTTAGAGCTTTAAACCTTACTCTGAATACAACACCTTCTCCAGAAACGCCTTTTTCAGCATCTCTCTCAACTGTCATCCTCAACTTACCATTTTCTTTATCTATCTCTGGAGTTACTGTCACATTTGCTTCTCCTTGTTTAAGGAAATCTCCAGGTGTAACCTCTACCACCTCAAGATATTCAGGATCAAAGTCGAGCTCTGCTATTACTTTCTTCAGATCAACAGCGGCTTTGGCAAGAACATCAATAGTAAATTCTGTATTTTTGGGCACGCTATCTCTTCCAGTAAGTTTCACTGCGGGGAATGCAACTCCCTCCACTGTAAAGTAGCCGGTTTTGGCTCCCTCTTCTACAAGTTTCAATTGGTCTCCACTCTGGATTGTTACTGAGTAAATTTTGTATTGATAACGCCCATTATCAAGGAAGAAGTTTCCATCTATGTCTCTTCCATCCCATACAAACTCATACTCACCCGTCATTAGAACTTTGTGATATATGCTCTTAAGGACTGTCTTACCTTTTTCATCGAGAATATCTATTATCACTCCGGTAACTCTACTTCTATAAGATTCTTCATGGAAAAGTCCTTTCTCTCCGAGACTTAACTTAAAATGGAAAGTCATTGTATCATCTACACCATCACCATTTGGAGAGAATTTCCTTGGAGTTATAGAAACATCTTCAAGAACTTTCTTCGGTGGTTTCGGAAGCCCTTTTTGGATAACTATTGGAACATGTAAGGTTCTATCCTCTGTTTTGAAGTAAACTATCCCTTCATAATAGTTATCTGGAAGGTTCTTATCCACAGAGTAATTAAATGGAACCTCCACTGTTTCACCTGGCTTAACAGTGAATGTTTTTTCCTCATCCATATAAGAGAGAGTGATGCCTTCTACCATTGAAATTACTTCAGATGATACAGAGAAAGTGATATCCTTATCTGATACATTCTTTACCTCAAAGGTGATTCCCTCCTCTTTGGCAGATAGAGCAGATTTTTCTGGTTTAAGCAAAAGATCGAATGGTTTTATGAGGAGTGGAGTTGTTGCAGCAGCGTACACATCTACTCTTCCAGCTCCCTGATCTGTCCAAGAGAAGGGAAGTTTGTTGTTGGGATTTTCTAATATAAAGGCATTATTCATTAGAGAGGTTTTAATATCCTCTGGTGTCCAGTCTGGATGAAGTTGTTTAATAAGAACAGTTGCGCCTGTTGTGAACGGAGTTGCCCCTGATGTTCCACCAAATCCATAGGTATATTTACCTTCAGGTGCTGTTGTAAATGTGTTTGTTCCTGGTGCTGAAATTTCTGGTTTAAACACTCCATCAGGTGTTGGTCCTTGGGAGGAGAAATCAGCTATTAGGTGGTTGGGTCTGTATTTTCTGGAGAAAGAGACTTTAAGTGGAGCGCCACTCTCAAGTAGAGATTTAAGTAGTTTTCCGTCCTCTTCCATTATAAATACTGCCGGTTTCAACTCTACTCCAGGATGTTTGTCAAGACCCAGTGCCATGGTTATTAAAGGTCCAGGAGCACAATTATAGACCACAATTCCTTCAGCTCCATGCGAGAGGGCATTGAAATACTTGGTTTCAAAGAGAAGAGCACGCTCAGGATAAAGTGGCCCCCTCTTTATTAGGGCAAGTTTTCCAGAAAGGTCCTTTCCTTCAAAATCTTTTTCCCTTCCATATCCACACTCAACAAGTTCATACTCTTTACCTTCCTCAAATTCAGGAACCCCATCACCATAAGTAAATGGGATAAATCTATCCTCAAATCCAGCAGGTGATACAATATTCACACTTCCACCACCTTCATCACTTGCCGCAACAGAGATAGCTTTTTTGGCACTTGAAGGAGCTGAAATGGGCCAGCGAAGTTCCTTACTTCTTATACCTTCATTTCCTGCGGCAGCTACCACGATTAATCCCAAATCCACTGCATTGTTCATGGCATCAAGTTCTGGAGTTCCTTCACTTTTGCCCCCTGTACTTCCAAGAGAGAGATTAACTGCAGTGCATCCGTCCTTCAATGCCTGCTCAACTGCTGCAATAATATCATCTTCGCTTGCTCCTCCCTGGTTGGAGAATACTTTATAGGCATAGAGAAGGGCATCAGGTGCCATTCCTTTCACTTTTCCATTTCCTGCAGCAATTCCAGCAACTGCTGTTCCATGTCCCTGCTCAGGTGGATCCATTGGATCATCGTCATCATCTGCAAAGTCGTACCCCCCAACAACCTTATCATTTGGAAAACCTGGTCCTCCAAGATCTGGATGATTGTAATCTATTCCTGTATCTATTATCCCTATCTTCATGCCCTTTCCAGTTACAGGAAGACCATTCCCATCTTTCATCTCCCAAACTTCTGGAGCTCTAAGCAAGGGAACAAAAAGATCTGTAGCTGGTTTAAATGTCTTTGCTATAAAGACATTCTTAACTCCAGGAACTCTTTTTAAGTTTTCAATCTGATCTTTATCTACCTCTGCACCCACACCATTGTAAGCGAGGAAGTAATCCCATCTCTTTTTAATATAGATTCCCCTGCTGATAGCCTCTGAGAGAATGTTTTCATGTTCTTTTCTAAGAGTATTGATGTATGTTTCTTTTGTAAAAGTAGACATGGGAAAAACCTTGTGAGATTTCAGATACTCTGCATAAGATGGTTTCTCAAACTGAATTATAACCCTTATCTTCTCACCACTTGAAGCTCTAACTCCCAAAAATGGTAAAGCTAAAGAGATCAAGATTAACACTAATAAAAAGGTTAAAATTTTTCTCATTTCAACTCACTCCTTTCTTTGATTTTTGTAAAATTTAAAAATTCTCACCTCCTTTCAAGTTTTTTGACTAAAGTTTCACAAGCTATAAGTGCTGGATCCCATACAGGTGCAAATGGAGGTGCATAGGGAAAATCCAGATATCTCATGTCCTTTACATTCATTTTATTTACAAGAGCTGTTGCAAAGAAATTTATCCTTGGATGAACATCTCCTCCAGCAATCTGTGCTCCAAGGAATCTACCTTTTTTGTCTGAGATAACTTTTATTCTTATTTTATTCCCTTTGGGGCAGTAACCAGGTTTTGAGTTTGCATCTATCATCGAAACTTTTGGTTCTTCTCCAAGAAGTTCTCTTGCCTCCCTTTCTGTTAAGCCTGTTTTTGCTACTTCCATCTCAAATGTTTTAAATATAGTGGTTCCAACTATACCTTGAAATTCATCTTCTACACCTGCCATGTTGGATCCAGCAACTCTTCCACCTTTGTTTGCTCCGGGACCAAGAGGATAAAACTTATCTTTTTCCCACACCATATGGTAAACAGTGGCACAATCTCCTGCTGCGTATATATGAGGAAGATTTGTCTCCATTCTTTTATTTACAAGAATTGCTCCCTTTTCTCCCAACTCAGCTCCTATATCCTTTAAAAGATCTGTGTTTGGTCTCACGCCTATTGATAGAAGAACAATGTCAGCTTCAATTTCCCTTTTATCTGTTATTACCTTTTCTACTTTCTCTTTTCCCTCGAACTTCATAACTGTTTCATCCTCATATATTTTGACATTGTGGTTCTTAAGAGTTTTTTTTACAAGCTCAACTATTTCAGGGTCAAAGGTGGAAAGAATTGTCGGAAGTTTCTCCACAATACTTACATCGATTCCAAGAAGACTGAATGTTTCCGCAAATTCCAGTCCAATATATCCACCGCCAACTATTACAGCTTTCTTTGGTCTGTTTTTCTCTATATAGTTCTTCATTGCTATTCCATCTTCCACAAGCCTCATCTGGAAAATACCGGGAAGGTCAACTCCGGGAAAGGGAATTTTTATAGGAGAGGCACCAGTTGAAACAAGAAGCTTATCATACTCAAACTCAACTTCTTTACCATCTTTGACAGCATATACAACTTTTCTGTCCTTATCGATTCTTTTTGCCTCTGTGTGAATTAAAACATCAATTCCTCTTTTTTCTTTAATACTCTCTGGAGTGAAATGATATAGGTCCTCAACTCTCTTTACGATACCTGCTACAAAGTATGGAAGTCCACATGAGCCATAGGATATAAATCCACTTTTTTCAAGTACTGTTACCTCTGCATTTCTGTCTATCCTTTTAATCTTTGATGCAGCAGATAATCCTGCTGCATTTGCTCCAATTATTAAAAACTTCATCCTTTCTTTCCCTCCTGTATAAATTTGCTATACTAATAATAATACAAAACCTAACGGAGGAAAAGATGCTTGACATAAAATTTATAAGAAAGAATCCAGAGGTTGTGAGGGAAGCGATAAAGAAGAGAGGGTATAGTGATGAGAATCTTGATAAATTTTTGGAGCTTGATAAGGAGAGATTGAGAATAATAAGAGAGGTTGAAGAACTCAAGCATGAACTCAACATAAAATCAAAGGAGATTGGAAGACTCAAAAGTAAAGGTGGGGATGTAGAGGATTTACTAAAAGAATCAAAAAAACTCTCAGACAGGATAGATGATCTGGATAAAAAATTAAAGGAGGTTGAAAGAGAGCTTATAGATTTAGCTTTAACTATACCGAATATCCCTCATGAGTCTGTTCCTGTTGGTCTTGATGATAAGGCAAATGTTGAGATTAGAAGATGGGGAAAACCAAGAGAGTTTGATTTTGAACCACTCCCTCATTGGGAAATAGGAAAGATCCTTGACATTTTGGATCAGGAGAGGGCAAGTAAGCTTTCTGGTTCAAGGTTTTCTCTGTATAAAGGTCTTGGGGCATCCCTTGAGAGAGCACTTATAAATTTCATGCTGGACCTCCATGTTAAGGAGCATGGATACACTGAAATTTTCCCTCCTTTCCTTGTGAGAAGTGATATCATGCTTGGAACTGGACAGCTTCCAAAATTTGGAGATGATATGTACAAGGTTGAAGGAGAGGACCTTTGGCTTATTCCCACGGCAGAAGTTCCTCTAACCAATCTTCACAAGGGAGAAATCTTATCTGAGGATGAACTTCCAAAGTATTACACTGCCTATACAGCATGTTTTAGAAAAGAAGCAGGAGCTGCTGGAAAGGATACAAGAGGGCTTATAAGGGTTCATCAGTTCAATAAAGTGGAGATGGTTAAGATAGTTAAACCTGAAGATTCTTATAACGAGCTTGAAAAACTTGTTTCTGAGGCAGAAGATGTTTTAAAGAGGCTTGAACTTCCATATAGAGTTGTTCTTCTTTCCACCGGGGATATGTCAGGATTTTCAGCTTCAAAGACCTATGATATAGAGGTGTGGATGCCATCCTACAATAGATATGTGGAGATTTCTTCCTGTTCCAACTGCACAGATTTTCAGGCAAGGAGAATGAACACAAGGTTTAGAAGAAAGGAGAGTGGAAGATTAGAATTTGTCCATACTTTAAATGGCTCTGGTGTTGCTATTGGAAGAACAACTGCTGCAATTCTTGAGAATTATCAGGATGCCGACAGAAGCGTGAGAATCCCACAGGCGCTTGTTCCTTATATGGGAGTTGAGAGAATTGAGAGACCTCTTGACAGTTTGTAATTTTTTGTTAAAATGATTATCCCTGAAAAGTTGAAGTTTGACAATTGAGTTTTTCCGATTTACTTGACAAAGTAACTTTTTTTGTTAAACTTAAAAATTGCTTGACAACCTCATAATTTTTGATAAAATTTCTTTGGAAAAAGAGATTTGCACCTTGAAAACTAAGCAGTATCTG
>Ga0256842_1002892_pt1 | contig 11869 bp, 11 predicted proteins | sample 4559240metaG_FD_185973 | JGI IMG/M metagenome (GOLD analysis project Ga0256842, IMG submission 185973) | Hydrothermal vent microbial communities from Guaymas Basin, Mexico - 4559-240 | ecosystem: Environmental > Aquatic > Marine > Hydrothermal vents | place: Mexico: Guaymas Basin | collected...
AGAATAAAAGCCGGGGCATCACTTTTACAGGTTTATACGGCTATTATTTTTAAAGGTCCGGGAATTATCGGTGAAATTAACAGAGGCTTAATCGAGCTGCTAAAAAAAGACGGATATTCTCATATAAGTGAAGCAATAGGGGTGGAAATCCCTAAAAAACTTGAATTAAAGGAAAATAATGCTTCATAAATTTTATACACATAAGCTCAAAAACAGCCTTGAAGTTATAGCTGTTCCGATGAACAGAGGCTCTAACGTAATTACCAGCAATATTTACTATAAAGTCGGAAGCAGAAACGAAACAATGGGCAAAAGCGGAATAGCACACATGCTTGAACATATGAACTTCAAATCTACAAAAAACCTTGCTGAAGGCGAGTTTGATAAAATTGTAAAAAGCCTAGGCGGTGTGGATAACGCTTCGACAGGTTTTGATTATACTCACTATTTTATAAAAACGTCAAGCACGTATCTTGATAAAACGTTTGAGCTTTTCAGTGAAGTTATGGAAAACCTAAACCTTAATGACGACGAATTTCAAAGGGAAAGAAAAGTCGTATATGAAGAAAGACTCTGGAGGACGGACAACAATCCTATCGGATACCTATATTTCAGACTTTTTAACAACACATATCTTTACCATCCGTACCATTGGACTCCCATTGGCTTTAAAGAAGATATTTTAAACTGGAGTATCGAGGATATAAGAAACTTTCACAAAACATATTACCAGCCAAAAAACGCATTTTTACTCGTAGCAGGTGACATAAATCCCGAAGATGTTTTCAATTTGGCCGAAAAATATTTCTCTCACATCAAAAACCGCAAAAAAATTCCGAAAGTACATATGAAAGAACCTGAACTCGACGGTGACAGACATATTGTTATTCAAAGAGACACGGAAGTCGATATTATTGCAGTCGCTTACAGAATTCCCGATTTCAAACATGAAGACCAGTTTGCCCTCAGTGCCTACAGCGAAATACTAAGCGGCGGAAAAAGCGGAAGCTTAAGGGAAAAGCTCATAAACAAAAAAGCTCTTGTCAGTGAAGTGTATGCCTATAATATGGAATTAATTGACCCGGGTGTGTTTTTAGCCCTTGCGATATGTAACCCGGGAGTAAATCCGGATTTGGTGGAAAAAGAGCTCAAAAAAGAAATATTAAATACTAAAATCACCAAAAAAGTGCTTGAAAAAGTCAAAAACCAGACCAAAATGGATTTTATAACCCAGCTTGAAAGCTCCAGCGGTGTAAGTAACATATACGGGGATTATTTCGCAAAGGGCGATATTACACCGCTTCTTGAATACGAAAACAAAATAAACTCTCTAACACCTCAAAAAGTTGAAGAAATTAAAAAATATTTTGACAAAAGCGTAACGGTCAAACTAATCAAAAAATAATTTTTTAAAACACTCCTTAGTTTTTGGGAAAAGGGGTGTTTTTTCTTTGTATTTCATATAATCTTCACCGAATTTCATATACGCTTCTTTTTCTTCAAGCGTAATAACCATTATAAATATAAAAATAGCTTCAACCGGAGCTATAAAAAATATAAAACTAGGAAGCCCCAAAAATAAAGCAATTCCAATAGGCAAAAGCATAAGTCCGAATAACATAGGATGGCGTGTACACTCATAAATTCCGCTTGTTACGAGCTTATTCGTCTCAAGCCTTGGAATATCTCCCTCACGCCCCTTTCTTTTAAGCTCCCTGCCACCGATTGCCGCTGCGTGAAATGCAAGTTTAAGGGCAAAATATCCAAGCGGCATGGTAATTAAATGAAATAGAGGGCTAAAAAGCAGGTTTTTAAAATATTTCAGATCCAAATAAATTGAAAGAGCAATCCCCCCGAATATCAGTATCAGCCATAATATTATCCTGATAACTACCGAAGGTGTCGTTTTCATAGGTATGAATTAAGTAGAGCGCTTCCAATTCTTACCATATTGCTGCCCTCTTCTATTGCTATTTCAAAATCTCCGCTCATACCCATCGAGCATATTTTGGCCCCGTAAGGTTTTAATTTTTCAAATATACCGTAAGTGAGTTGGAAACTTTTTCTGATTTCCTTTTCATCATCCACATGCGCACCGATTGTCATTACTCCCTGTAAATTGATATTAGGGAGGTTTTCTTTTATTTTAAGATAAGTTTCTACCGCAAGTTCCGGAGCTAGACCATGTTTTGTTGGTTCTTTGGCCGAATTGATTTCCAATAAACATCTGATTGGCTTATCGGCTCTTTTATTAATAGCCTCCGCCAACTCATATGAATTGATGGACTGGATCATAAAAGGGTTTAGTTTTAAAAGTTTATTTATTTTGTTTTTTTGAAGATTACCTATAAAATGCCATTCAATCGGCAAATCATTAAGCGCATTTACCTTATCTTCCATATCCTGCACCCTGTTTTCCCCAAAAGCCCTCTGACCTTCGGCATAAAGTCTTCTAAGAGGCTCTGTGTCTTTCGTATACTTAGTAACCGCAACAATCTGAACGATTAAATGCTCGCTTCTTCTAAGCCTCGCTGCTTCAACTTTTTGAATTAATTCATCTAGCGTCATATCATCCTCCTATGAGTCTGTGTAAATCGTTGTATATTCCTATAAGCATAAGACTGCCAAGTATCACCCATCCGCCGATTGTAAGTTTTACCATAATCTCTTCACTCACTTCCCTTTTAAATATCGCTTCGTATAAATTAAACATAATATGCCCGCCGTCAAGCGCAGGAATAGGAAGAAGGTTTAAAACTCCAAGGTTCACGCTTAAAAGCGCAGCAAGCAGTAAAAGCGGCTGCCATCCGTAATCTGCCACTTTTGCCGTAATATCCACAATCCCTATCGGACCGCTTAAAGTATTAAGGCCTACCGCTCCCGTTATCAGCTTTTGAACACCTTTTATTATGAGCATCGAATCAAATACAAATTTATCCCATGCAACTTTCACAGCCTCAAGTGGAGAATAATGCACCTTTATTATATCCCCGCTTGGAATTATTCCTACAATTTTTCTTTGAATTTTTTCATTAAAAATATTTTTTTGAAGCTCTATTTTCGGTTTCAAATCAACTTTTAAATATCTGCCGTTTCTTTGAATCACCAAATGCAATACGTCCGATTTTTGAATTACGGGCGAAATTTCATCCCACGATTTTATTTCCTTTCCGTTTATTTTTACAATTTTATCCCCGGGTTTAAATACCTTAGCTGCCGGAGTGTCAGGTATTGTTTTACCTATAACGGGTGCGAGTTTAGTCCATCCGGTAAATGCTATAAAAAGATAAATTAAAAAAGCAAGTAAAAAATTAAACCCGGGACCTCCTAAGAGTATTAAAATCCTCTGCCACGGCGTTTTCATGTTATATGAATCCGGATCGTCACTTTTAAGAAAAGGATTTGAATCATCCTGCCCTTTCATCTGAACGTATCCCCCAAGGGGCACGGCACTGATACACCAGTTCGTATCACCGAATTTTTTACATAAAAGTTTTTTTCCAAATCCTATAGAAAACACTTCAACCTTAACACCAACAAGCCTTGCCATTAAGAAATGCCCGAGTTCATGGAAAAAAATTAAAAACGAGAGTATTATAATTGCACTAATCATTTATGAGCTTTCACATAAACTTTTACATATTCATAGCCACTGTAAAGCGTAAGAAATACCGCTATCCATAACAGACAGTTCGCACACGGCCAGTCCATAAGTAAAAAACCTATCGCCCCCATCTGTGAAACGGTTTTAACTTTTCCCGCATATGAAGCTTTAACACTAAGTCCGTCTTGTACCATTGCAATTCTTAAGGCGGTAATAAAAAATTCCCTGACCAATATTAAATAAACCGCCCATGCGTTTGCCCTGTGTAAATAAACAAGTCCCAAAAACGCTCCGAGGGTAAGCATTTTATCTGCAAGAGGGTCTAAAATTTCCCCAAGTTTACTGCTCGCATCAAAATTTCTGGCTATATATCCGTCAAAAAAGTCCGTTACACTTGCTATTACAAAAATTAGAGCCGCAAAATAATCAAGCCAGCTTTCGTGAATATCGCCGAATATATCCCTGTTGACCAAAAAAAGATACATCAAAAAAGCCATCAAAAGCCTGATAAAAGCTAAAATATTAGGTACGTTTTTCAGGCGCTTTTTCCACTCTTCATATCTGTAAAGTTTAATCCCATCTTCCGTAACTACAGACATTAACCTATTTTTCCCCCGAATGTAGTTCCTCCGTCAACTACAATAGTTTGACCGGTTATCCAGCTGGCCTCATCGGTACATAGGAAATAAGCAATTCCGGCCAAATCTTCCGGCACTCCCATTCTGTTTAAAGGACTTCTTTTTTCGACTTCTGCCTTTACTTCTTCATAATTAGGAAACGCTTTAAGTGCATCCGTATCAATAGGCCCTCCACTTACGGCATTAACCCTGATACCCCACTCACCAAGCTCTGCCGCAGCATATTTAACCATAGTCTCAACCGCGGCTTTGCTGCTTCCGTGTCCCGCATAGTTAGGTGTATATACAAGATTACCTGTGGAGCTTAGCGAAATTATGCTTCCCCCGCCTACTTTTTGCATTCTTTTGGCAGCTTCCTGTGCTCCCACTACAAATGCGTTAACGGTTGCGGTAAAAATATTGCATATACCTTTTGGCCTTAGTCTCATAAAAGGACCGAATCCCCCTACCACAGCCCTACCGCTTATAATTGCGTTAGAGATGAAAAAGTCCACTCTGTCAAAATCTTCATCAATCTGTTTGAAAAGATCTTTATATGTTTCAGGCTCTAAAATATTCAGCTTATAAGCTTTTGCCTTAATGCCGTATTTTTCTCCCCACTCTTTTGCAAGGTTATTTGCAATCTCTTCGTTTGAATTATAAGTAAATGCAATATTAATTCCCTCTTTTGCAAACCTTTCTGCAATCGCTTTTCCTATACCTCTTGTAGCCCCGCTTATAACTAACGTTTTATTACTGCTCATTCATTTCCTTTATAGATATTTTTTAAGTACTTCTTTAATTTTAGCTTTATTTTCATCGCTCGGCTCGCAAAGAGGCAGTCTGTATTCAAGTGACGGAATAAGTCCCGCTTCATACATAGCGAATTTGATAGGAATCGGATTACTTTCAACAAACAATACTTTATTAATATCGTAAAGCTCTTCATTTATAGCCCTGCTCGTATCAAAATCACCCTTTAAGGCAGCATGGATTAAATCGGCGATTCTTTTTGGAAGAAGGTTCGAAGTTACTGAAATACACCCTTTACCGCCAGTAGCCATTATCGGATAATTTATTGCATCATCACCGCTAAATACCGCAATATCGCTGTTTGCACAAAGTGCCACCACATTTTCAATTTTTCCTGTGGCTTCTTTAATCGCAACTATGTTTTCAACATCGTTAAACAGTTTAATTGCCGTTTCAACATTAATATTACTGCAAGTTCTTCCGGGTACGTTATATAAAACAACCGGAATTTCAATTGCGTTTGCAAGGGCTTTATAATGAGCATAAAGTCCTTTTTGAGTTGGTTTGTTATAATAAGGCGATACACTTAAAACCGCATCTGCGCCTTTCGCTTCTGCAAATTTCGCCAAATCAATACTTTCATGCGTAGAATTGCTTCCGGCTCCCGCCAAAACTTTTGTATTGGTACCTTTACATACTTCTACGGCAATTTCAATACATCTTTTATGCTCATCGTGTGTAAGTGTGGCACTCTCACCCGTGGTTCCCACAGGTACAACCCAGTCAATTCCATTATCAATCTGTCTTTGAATAAGTTTTGCATACGTTTCCTCATCAACTTTTCCGTTTTTAAACGGCGTAATAAGAGCGGTCATTGCACCTTGCATAAAACGTCCTTTTTTACGAAATTATATCACAATTCATAATAATTCATTTTACTTTTTAATTGGCTTTTTATTATTCATATCTCAATGTCTCAAGTATATCGGTTTTACCCGCTTTAATTGCCGGATAAATACTCGATAGTATTACGATTACAAAAGCACCGGCAATTATAAGTCCGAAATCCACAGGGCTTAAATCTATAGGAAGTCTGCTTACACCGTATACATCGGCAGGTAATTTTATAATATCAAAAGTTTTTAAAACCCATATACCCATACTTCCTAGCATTGCACCGAATGTAATACCCAAAACACCTATAAAAGTCCCGAGCTTTAAAAAAATAGACTTGATTTCTTTAGGACTCGCTCCAAGGCTCATCATAAGGGCTATTTCTTTTCTTTTACTCATTATCATCATAAGAAGCGAGCTTATGATATTTAACGCCGCAACTATTATAATCAACATCAATACGAGAAACAGTGCTCTTTTTTCCATTTTAAGAGCCGCAAAAAAATTTCCGTTTTGCTGCCACCATCCGATAACCCCTACACCGGGAGGGAGCACCTTTTTGATTTTTTCTATATCTTTAAAAGGCTCAGGACTCCAGATATGAATACCGCTGTAGTTCTTCTGATGCAAAATTCTTTTAAGCCCTTCAATGTTCATATATGCAATACCTTTATCATATGCTATAAGTCCGCTGTTAAATACCCCTGCTATTTTTACTTTTTTAAGCACAGGAGAAATCCCAAATCCCATAGGGGAAAGTTTTGAAAATATCATTATTACTTTTTCACCTTTAGAAATTCCCAAATCCCCATACAGCCTGCTACCTATTACAACATCAAAAAGTTTGGGAGTTTTTATATCTTTAACAGCTTTTTTAAAAATATAATTAATTTTCGATTCTTTATCAAAATCTACTCCGTATAGCATTACGCCGTTTAATGAATTTTTTTGAATAACGGCACTGCTTTCGATATATGGGGAATATTTAAAATCGGGAAATTTTTTTTGAAGTTTTTCTAGAAGTTTGTCATCCACATCAACGAGAGATGAATAAACGGTAATAGGATAATTCATTACTTTAAGTTTTTTTTCAAACTCCTTATCCATTCCGTTCATTATACCCATTGCAATCATAAGCGTCGCAACACCCGTCATAATGCCTAGAAAGGCCAAAATAAAACTTATATAGATAAAAGGATGTTTTTTATCAAACCTTAAATATCTTTTAATTATAAAATTGACAAACTTTTTGTTCATTTCTAAAATTTAGGGCTTTTACCGCAGCAGTCTTTATATTTTTTACCGCTTCCGCATGGGCACGGGTCGTTTCTTTTTACTTTTTTTCTCTGTTTGGCTTCAAATTGCGCTTTTAATGCTTCCGTTTGGGCTTCGAGCTGTTTCATTATTTCATCAACATCGGCATTTTCCATCTCTTCAGGCACTTGGGGAATTGCATTTAGTATTTCATCAATGTTTTTACCTTTTATAGCATTCATAAATTCGGCAATATCAGGATCAATTTCCGGCTGCTGGTATTCTATTTGTAAATTATGAAGAATTTTCATACTTTCGATTTTAATTCTTTCAATCAATTCCTGGAAGAGATTGAAACTCTCTTTTTTATATTCGACAAGCGGGTCTTTTTGATTGTATCCTCTAAGTCCGATACCGGTTTTTAAGATATCCATCATATACAGATGGTCTCTCCAGCTTTCATCCAAAACCTGCAGCATAACCTGTCTTTGTATTCTGTTTTTATCTTCCGGTGATGCTTCTTCAAATTTTTTATCATACTCTTCTTTAAGCCTTTTGATTAAATATTCTTTCAAAGCTTCATAATCTTTACCGCTTAATTCATCTTTACTGAATTCAACACCTGTGTATTCTTTAAGCTGAGCGGTTAATTTTTCAAGATCAAAATCTTCTTCGAGAGAATGAGGAAAAATATCCGCTTCGCTTAATATATGTTCCACAAATTCTTCCCTGATTTCATCAATTTTAGACTCAATATCAAAACTCGGATCCAAAAGCTGATCACGAAAGGCATAAATAACTTTTCTCTGCTCATTTGCGACATCATCGTATTTTAAGATATGTTTTCTTGCTTCAAAATGCATCGTTTCCACTTTTTTCTGGGCGTTTTCAATTGCACGGCTGACAATTTTCGAATCAATATGCTCCCCTCTTTCTATACCGAGTCTGTCCATAATGTTTTTGATTCTGTCACTTCCGAATATTCTCAACAGATCATCTTCCAAAGAGAGATAAAACTGACTCTCACCCGGATCACCCTGACGTCCTGAACGCCCTCTTAACTGATTGTCAATTCTTCTGCTTTCATGTCTTTCCGTCCCTATAATATAAAGCCCGCCGAGTTCTCTTACTTCATCGTCGATTTTAATATCAACACCCCTACCGGCCATGTTCGTTGCAACCGTTACAGCACCTCTTTTACCGGCCTCGGCAATAATCTGCGCTTCTTTTTCGTGGTTTTTCGCATTTAAAACGGTATGAGGGATTTTTTCTTTTTTTAAAAGACGGCTTAAATATTCACTTTTTTCCACGCTTGTGGTACCCACAAGTACCGGCTGACCTTTTTTATGAAGCTCTTTTATTTTCTTAACAACCGCTTCAAATTTTTCTTCTGCTGTTTTAAACACCAAATCGTTTTTGTCTTTTCTGATTACAGGTTTGTTTGTAGGGATTGAAATAACCTCAAGGCCGTAAATTTCAATAAACTCAGTCGCTTCCGTCTGTGCTGTACCCGTCATACCGGCAAGTTTTTTATAAAGCCTGAAATAGTTTTGGTAAGTCGTTTCCGCAAATGTCTGGGATTCCTCCTGGATTTCAACGCCTTCTTTTGCTTCAAGCGCCTGATGAAGCCCTTCGCTAAATCTTCTACCTTCGGCAATTCTCCCGGTAAATTCGTCAACGATTAAAACTTCTCCTTTTCTTACTATGTAATCCTTGCCTTCCTGGAAGAGATAATTGGCTTTTAGCGCCTGGTCAAGGTGATGGGCAAGTATTGCGTTTTCAGGGGTATAAAGATTGTCCACTTCAAAAAGTTTTTCGGCTTCTTTGATTCCTTCTTCGGTTAAAAGCACTACTTTATCTTTTTCATCTACGGTAAAATGTTTATCTTTGACAAGCTGTTTCGCAACTTTATCGGCTCTTATATAATCTTCAACCCTTTTATTTGCAGGTCCCGAAATAATAAGAGGCGTTCTGGCTTCATCGATTAAAATAGAATCGACTTCATCCACAATTGCGTAATAATGTCCTCTTTGCACTTTATCGTTAATATCAAACACCATATTATCTCTTAGATAATCAAACCCGAATTCCGTATTCGTCCCGTATGTTATATCTTTGGCATAAGCCTGCTTTCGCTCATAATCTTCCATTCCGCCTACAACGCATCCGGTGGTAAAACCGAAAAATTCATAAAGTCTGCCCATATCGTTTGCATCTCTTTGGGCAAGATAATCGTTTACCGTTACTACATGAACACCTTTTCCGATAATTGCATTAAGCACTACGGGAAGTGTTGCGACAAGAGTTTTACCCTCACCTGTTTTCATCTCAGCGATTTTTCCGTCATGTAACACCATTCCACCTACAAGCTGAACGTCAAAATGTCTCATTCCGAGCACCCGTTTTCCTGCTTCGCGGACCATTGCAAATACATCGTTTAAATATTTATTTAACGTCTCCTGCTCGTCCGCCCCGTTTTTTATTTCTTCAAGTATCTGATTTTTTATTTTATTAAATTCTTCTTTTATTTCTTCATCACTCATTTTTTCATATTTTTCTTCTAAAGCGTTTATATCTTTTACTCTTGCGTAATATTTTTTAAGTTCTCTGTCGTTTTTCGTTCCGAAAATTTTTCTAAACACGTGTTTTACCATCAAAAAAGCCTTTGCAAAGTTTTTTGTTATAATAACATAAAATAATTGAGAATGGAGAATTGAAAATTGAGAATAGTTTCGTTATATTTAATATTAATTATGAGTTTGCTTGCCCTGAATCTTCCCGAATATTTTTCGGCCGATTTTATTCAAAAAATATATTCCGAAGGAAAAATCCTCACATACAAAGGTAAAATTTACACCGATTCCAAAAACGTGTTTTGGAAATATATCTATCCGAATGAAAAATATATCTGGGTTAAGAATAAAGTTTATGTTTATGAACCGGATTTAGAACAGGTAACCATTTCCAAAAAACCTAAATTTAATCTTTTTGATGCGGTTAAAAACGCAAAAAAAATTAAAAACAGCGAGTATGCGGCAAAAATAGACAATAAAGAAGTTAATTTTATATATGATAAAACTCTTCAAAAAGCCTGGTATACAGATGATGTGGGTAACAAAGTGGTAATCGAATTCAAAAATCAGTCAACCAAGAAAATTAAAGATAAATTATTTGCACCAATGTATCCGAAAGATGCAGATGTTATCTATCAAAACTGAGAAGTTTTATAAGTTCACTGTGTATTAATGAATTAGACGCAACTATACATTTGTCGATAAACATATCAAATTCATTTTCCCTGTCATTCGTAACCATTCCACCGGCTTCTTTTACAATCAGTATTCCGGCACTTACATCCCAGGGTTTGAGATTTATTTCATAAAACCCTTCATATTTACCTTCTGCAACATAACATAAATCAAGCGCCGCACTTCCGAGTCTTCTTATATCCTGACATTTCGGAAGTATATTGTGTAATCTTTTTATTACCAAATCCAAATCTTCCGTATTATCGGCACTTGAATAAGGAAACCCCGTCCCTATCAAAGCCCTTTGAAAATAATCATTTTTGCTGACATGAATTTTTTTACCGTTTTTATAAGCCCCTTCCCCCTTTATTGCGGTATAAAAATCATTAAGTACAGGATTATAAACAAATGCGTATTTCGGTTTTTTATTTTCATATACACCTACACTTATCGCACAATGCGGAATCTTATGAGCGAAATTAGTTGTACCGTCTATCGGGTCTATGATAATTGAATTATTAAATTCGTCTTTGACGGATTCTTCCGCTATTATTGAATACCCGAAATTTTTAAACTTTTCTTTTAAAAACTCCTCAATTTTTACGTCATATTCCGTTACTAAATCTTTTTTACCTTTAAGGGTGATTTCTTTAGGGGAGTGAAACCCCTCTTTCAAAATCTCACCGGCTTTTAAAATTATTTCTTTAAATTCTTCAAATTTTCCATTTTCCATTGAATAATTTTCCATTAAATATTGTATCCAATCTCTCTTGCAACTTTTTTAATATTTTCAAGTCTTTTTTCAATCGGCGGGTGAGAACTGAAAAGATCCAAAAACCCGACAATTCCAAACGCTTTCATGTCTTTTGGCAATGCTACCTGTTCTTTTGGAATCTGACCAAGTTTTGCGAGAGCGTAATAAATACCCTGTGGTCCGTCAAGTTTAACCGCACCGGCATCCGCTTTATATTCCCTGTATCTACTGAACCACATTGCAAGCATTGTCGCAAAAATACTTAAAAGCATTTCAAGTGCAAAACTTATAGCCATATAAGCAAAAGGATTTACATTTCCTTCTTCATCTTTAGGTGCAACAATCTGAGCGACAAGACGTGATATGAAAAACACAAATGTGTTAAGCACACCCTGAAGCAGAGTCATTGTAATCATGTCTCCATGTTTTATATGACTTATTTCATGGGCAAGCACACCTTCAATTTCATCAACTTCCATCAAATCAAAAAGACTCGTAGACACAGCCACAAGTGCGTTGTTTCTGTTCCATCCCGTAGCAAATGCGTTGGGCGGTCCGTCGAAAACTCCCACTTCCGGCATTCCGATACCGGCTTCTTTGGCAAGTTTTGCAACGGTATTAACAAGCCACGCTTCTGCTTCGTTACTTGGCGTCTCAATAACCCTGACTCCGGCACTCATTTTTGCAAGCCATTTGGACATAAAAAGCGAAATCAACGCACCGCTGAATCCGACTATAAATGATA
>Ga0256842_1002893_pt1 | contig 11868 bp, 12 predicted proteins | sample 4559240metaG_FD_185973 | JGI IMG/M metagenome (GOLD analysis project Ga0256842, IMG submission 185973) | Hydrothermal vent microbial communities from Guaymas Basin, Mexico - 4559-240 | ecosystem: Environmental > Aquatic > Marine > Hydrothermal vents | place: Mexico: Guaymas Basin | collected...
CGAGCATCTCTTCTTTATGTTCCCAGGAATCTTATCCCTTGTGCCGCAAGTTGTTGAGAAAGGAGGAAGTATTGGTGGGGTGGTGGGTGCGAGAATGTCAACTGCCCTATATATGGGAGAGACAAAGCCTTTTAAGCTGGATAAAACACTTATAGGTAACCTATCTGGAGGTAGTATTGTTGGAATAATAATTTCTCCTTTGGTTGGTCTATTTGTCTTTTTTCTCCTTAAATTATTTCATATGAATTCAATGTCACTTCCCTTTATGGTAATGCTTTCCTCCATTTCCATTACAATACTCTCCGTTTCCATGAGTTTCCTCTCTGTAGTTATCTCCTCCCTATCCTTTTTCTTCCACCTTGACCCAAGTAACATTGTAATACCGATAATAACAAGTTTGGGAGATGTAGCAGGTGTCTCCTTCCTCATATTTGTCCTTTCAAGAATGGTGAATCACCTTTGAAGTAGTTTTTTTAGCATCATTCGTGACAAAATAAAAGTGTTAAATAAATCATTTTATGGAGGTCTGGGATGAAAAAATTCTTAAGCCTTTTTAATTCTTGTTATTCTTTTTTTAAATATTGGTATTAAATTTATATACCAAGACTCTTTAAGTGTGGTAGGCTATGGGATGGTGGAGAGTGGATTGTTAACTGGGCGTCAGGCACCTGAAGTTACATTTTTTTTAGTCTTTGGGCGGCAAAAGAAAAAAATTTTCATGTATGTTATAATAATTCTGTCTTATGAAAAAAGAGAAGGAAGATATTTTAAAGTTTTTGGTTCAAGAAAAGAACGTGTATCTCTCTGATATAGAGGGGAAATTTAATATTCCAAATATAAGAGAGGTCATTGATGACCTTGTTAGAGAGGGAAAGATAAAAATTCAAAATGATGGAAGAGTTGTTCTTACTCCTCTTGGATTACTTGAGGGGAAAAACATTTTGGAGAAACATGAAATATTGGAGAGACTTCTTAAAGATATTGGAGTTAATGAAAAAGAGGCACACAAGGAGGCTCATGAGCTTGAGCATTTTCTTCCAGATGAGGGAAAGGAGAGAATCAAAGGCGTTTTTGGATTTAATCAAGGAGACATTGTTACACTTCTCTCATTGTCGTCAGGGGATGAGGGGGAGATTGTTTCAATAAGAGGAGGAAGAGGGATGGTACAGAGGCTACTTGATATGGGGCTTACACCAGGCACAAGAATTAAGGTTATAAGGAGGGCACCTTTTGGTCCCATTGAGATCTCTGTGAGGGGTTATCATCTTGCTCTTGGAAGAGGAATAGCAGGAAGGATATGGGTGAGAAGAAGGAGATAGTATTTGCCCTTGCAGGTAATGCCAATGTAGGTAAAAGTGTAATCTTTAATCAACTAACTGGTTCAAATCAGATAATTGGCAACTGGCCTGGAAAGACCGTTGAAAGAGCAGAGGGTCTACTCTACTATAAGAACTGTGTAATTAGAGTTATAGATCTCCCTGGCATATACTCATTAACTACATATTCAGAAGAGGAACTTATAACAAGGGAATTTATAGCAAAGGAAAAGCCAGATATTGTAATAAATGTTGTTGATGCAACTCATCTTGAGAGAAATCTCTTCTTTACCCTCCAACTTCTTGAGCTTGAAGCCAATGTTGTTGTTGCCCTAAATCAGATGGATCTAACTGAAAAGTTTGGTTTTGAGATAGACGCTAAGAAACTTGAGAATATCCTTGGTGTTCCTGTTGTTCCAATGATTGCTGTTCAGGGAAAGGGAATAGAGAAACTTGTTGAGACATGTATCAAAGTTTACAGAGGCGAGATTAAACCAAAACCAATTGATATAAAATATGGAAAAGAGGTAGAGGAAAGGATTGAAAAACTCATAAAAATCCTTCCAGAAGACCTTCCCTATCCTAAAAGGTGGACTGCAATAAAACTTCTTGAGGGGGATCCAGAGGTAAAAAAACTTATAAAGGAGAGAGTGGTAATAGATGTTGTAGAGAAGCTGTCAAAGGAGCTTGAGGATATTCATGGAGAGAGTATATCTCTCATTATTTCTCAGGAGAAGTATAATATTGCAAAGAGAATAACAGACGAGGTTCAGAGGGTAAGAAGGGGAATTAAAAGATACTTTTCAGATATATTTGATAGGGTTCTTTTGCATCCAGTTTTTGGCTACTTCTTTCTCATTTTGAGTGTCTTTCTCATGTTCTATGGAATATTTAAATTTGGGGATTTTGTATCTGGTTATCTTGATATATTTTTTGAGTGGCTGAAGGGTATCTTTTATTCAACATCCATTTCGCCATCCTTAAAGGAGATACTGTGGGATGGAGTTGGAGAGGGAATAGTGGGTGGTATAAGTATTGCTCTTCCATACATTACTCCATTTTACCTCCTCCTCTCTTTACTTGAGGATTCTGGCTATCTTGCAAGAATTGCCTTCCTCACGGATTCTGTTATGCACACCTTAGGCCTTCATGGAAAGGCATTTCTCCCATTGATTCTTGGGTTTGGATGTAATGTACCAGCAGTTCTTGGGACAAGGATACTTGAGACAAAGAGACAAAGGTTTCTTGCAAGTGTGCTTGCAACACTTGTTCCATGCTCTGCAAGGACAATAGTTATTTTAGGTCTTGTTGGTATATTTCTTGGTTTTAAGTATGTGGTCATAGTTTATTTGATAGATTTTGTTGTTATTTTTCTTGTGGGAAAACTTCTATCAAGAGTTGTTCCAGGTAAGAGTCTTGGTTTGATAATGGAGGTTCCTCCCCTAAGAAAACCAACCCTCTCTATCGTTTTAAAGCAGACATGGTTCAGATTAAAGGATTTTATATATGTTGCCTTTCCAATAATAGTTATTGGAAGTTTCCTTCTTGAGATTCTAAAAGTCTTTGGCTTTTTAGATGGTTTTGTAGCCTTTATCTCCCCATTTTTCACGAAATTTCTTGGACTTCCTCCATTAACAAGCATAACCCTTATATTTGGAATTTTAAGAAAGGAGCTCACTCTGTTTATGCTTTTTACCCTTTTTGGCACAGAGAAACTCATTACGGTTATGACTCCAAAACAACTCATAATCTATTCAGTCATAACTCTTTTTTACTTTCCCTGTATTGCAACCTTTGCAGCTTTAAAGAGAGAGATGGGATTTAAGTATGCAATTCTTATAGCTATTTCTGAAATGATCTTCGCAATCCTTCTTGGAGGAGCGTTAAATCTTATCCTTTAAATAAAGGGTCAGGACTTTCTTCTCCTGACCCTTGGGAGGGAGGAGGGTGAGGGGAGGGTTTCTTCAAGTCGCCCTATGATGGGCATTGAAGTGACATTAAGTCAGATAAACCCTCCAAAACCAAAATTTTATAACAAACTTCAAACTTGTCAACCCAAACAGGTGTTTGATTATTTTCCCTCCTTTTTTCTGATAGCCCAAAAGACTCTCTCTGGTGTAGCAGGAATTTGTTTTATCCTTGCACCAACTGCATCAAAGATTCCATTTGTTATTGCTGGAGCAATTGGAACCATTACAGTTTCTCCAATCCCCTTTTCTCCGTAAGGTCCAAGTTCCTCATATGTCTCAACAGGTATTGTCTCTATCTCTTTTGGTGCATCCTTTATTGTTGGAATTATGTATGTGGAGAAGTTCTTTGTTAGGAAGTATCCATTCTCTATAATTGTATCCTCCATAAGAGCATATCCCATGCCCATTACTATCCCACCTTCAGATTGACCTTCAAATCCAATCCTGTTAATTACTCTTCCACCGTCAATTATATTTACAGCTTTTATGAGATCCACTTTGCCTGTTAATGTGTTTACCTCAACAAGGGCTACACTTCCTGAAAAACTGAAGATGTAATGGGGAAGACCAAAGGCACCAGGTATTTTTGTTTTTGATGTTGGGAAATAGAAATGCCCCTCTGTTTTTGGAAGCCTTCCCTTTTTGGAAAGATACTCTCCAAGCTCCTCATAGCTTACTCTTTTTTCTGGATTATCCTTTACAAAGATGACCCCATCCTCTATTTCAAGATTCTTTTCATCTTCACCCAGTATTTTGGAAGCATGTTTTTTTAATAAATCTCTCATTTTTATTCCTGCCATATGGATTGCTCTGCCACCTCTGTATGTTCCTGCAGATGCAGTGGATGTGCCAGAATCAGGTGTAAGATGGGTGTCCCCTGTTATTATATGAATCTTTCTTTCATCTCTCAAGCAGAGTGTCTCTAAGGCAATAAGTTTAAAGCTTGTTTGTAAACCCTGTCCCACATCAACATTTCCTGCAAATACATTAAATCCACCATCCTTCCTCATCTCTATCCAAGCAGACCCATAATCTGGAAGACCAACCCCAAGTCCTGTTCCCTGATATGATATTGCTATGCCAACCCCTCTCTTTATCCATGGTTTATCCGACACTTTTACCCTTTCTCTTTTTTTGTAGATTTCAGATTTCTCAATCTCGTCAAGAATCTCTTTAAGTCCCATACTGGTTTCAATTACGCTTCCAATTCCAGTCTCTTCTCCCCTCTTTAAGATATTCTTTCTTCTTAACTCCACTGGATCCATATTGAGTTTTCTTGCAATTTCATCCATCTGAGATTCCATGGCAAAGGTTACCTGATTTACTCCAAATCCTCTAAAGGCACCAGCTACTCCATTGTTTGTGTATATGCAGAAGCCCTCAATGTGTGTATTTGGTATCCTGTATGGACCGCAGGAATGTTCCACAGCAAGATTTACCACAGGTCCACCAAGAGAGGCGTATGCTCCTGTATCAGCATAGATGTAAACCTCGTTTGCTACAAGTGTCCCATCCTTCTTAACTCCTGTTTTGTATCTTAAGATCATTGGGTGTCTCTTCCAGGAGAAAATCATGGACTCTTCCCTCGAGATAACCATTTTTACTGGTCTCTTTGTGTAATAGGTAAGGAGAGCAAGATGTATCTGTGTTGTTATCTCATCCTTTCCACCAAATCCTCCACCAAGTGGGTTTGCAATAACTCTCACCTTTCTTGGGTCAAGGGCAAGCACTCTTGCAATTTGAATTTGATCTCTAAATGCATACTGCCCTCCACACCATACAGTAAGAAGGTCGGTATCCTCATCGTAGTATGCAACACCAGATTCTGTTTCAAGGTATGCATGTTCCTGTCTTCCTGTTCTATACTCATTTTCAATAATAAGATCTGCCTCACCAAATCCCTTATCTATGTCTCCCTTATTTATCACAGTGTGAAGATGTATGTTTCCCTTTTCATGAACCTTTGGTGAGTCTTCGCTCATAGCAAGGATAGGGTCTTTTACAACAGGAAGTGGCTCATACTCCACTTCTACAAGCTCTCTTGCCTTTTCGGCGATTTCTCTGGTTTCAGCTGCTATAAGTGCTACTGCATCACCAACATATCTCACTTTGTCCTTACAGAGAGCTGGTTGGTCATGCACAACTATGCCAAAACCATTCTCTCCTGGTATATCTCTCCATGTAAGAACCTTTACCACACCCGGAAAATTTTCAGCTTTTGTTGTATCTATTCTCTTTATTACTGCATGGGGAAATTTACTCCTTACAACTACTCCCCACAGCATATTTTCAAGGTATATGTCTGATGGATACTTAAGTTTCCCTGTAGCTTTCTTGCTGGATAAAATCTGTGGGACTTTTTTCCCTATCCATTTTTCCTTCTTTTCAACGGGTTTTTCAACTTTTATTTTCATATGCCTAACCTCCAATCCCCAATAAGTTCAGAAGACTCTCATAGAGTAGGTATTTTGAGACTTCTCTTCTATACTCCCTTGTTGCTCTTACATCTGTTATTGGGTTTACCTCATCTAAAGCACAGTTTGCAGCTTCAAATATGTAATCTTTTGAATCTAATTCCCTCTCTGTAAGTAAATTTTCACACTTGGTTGCTCTGTTCACCACAGGAGAGACTGCTCCAAAGGATACAAATGCTTTTTTAAATTTGTTATCCTTTTCTCTCTCAAGCTTTACTGCCACACTTGCTATTGAGATTGACATGGCATTTCTCTGCCCCAGTTTATTGAAGAAACCTATTTCATTCTCCTTCCACTCAGGTATTATTATTTTGTAAAGGATCTCGTCCTGCTTTAACGATGTTTTTCCAGGACCAACAAAAAAATCCTTTATATCTATGATTCGTTCATTATTAAGAGATTTTACAACAAATCTTGCTTCAGAGACAACGAGAGCAGGAATTGAATCCCCTGCAGGGGATGCGTTGCAGATATTTCCGCCAATTGTTCCCCTGTTTCTTATCTGAGGTGATCCTATGGTCTTAACTGCCTCCACAAGCAAAGGAGCATACTTTTTTGTTATCTCGGATTCAATTATCTCTGAGTGTGTTGTTATTGGCCCAATATGTATTTCACCGTTCTTTTTCTCTATACCTCTAAGTTCCTCAATTTCCCCTATATCTATAATGTAGTCTTCTCTGATCAGATTGTCCTTTAATCTAACAATAAGGTCTGTTCCTCCAGCGAGAAACCTTTTCCTGTGCCCATGTTCTCTGGCAAAAAGAAGTGCCTCATTTAAATCCCTTGGTTTCAGATACTCAAATTCCTTCATTTCTTACCCCCACTTACTCTCTTAACAGCTTCTATGATTTTTTTGTAGCCTGTGCATCTACATAGATTTCCAGATAGTCCTTCCCTTATCTCTTCTTCATTTGGATGAGGATTCTTTGATAGTAAGTAGTATGTGCTCATAACCATTCCAGGGGTGCAGAATCCACATTGTATTGCGCCTTCCTCTACAAAAGCTTTCTGAATCTTTGTAATGCCGTTCTTAGATAAACCTTCAATTGTTAAAACATTCTTTCCATCCACCTGAGGAATAAGAACCATACAGGAATTTACACTCCTTCCATTCATTATGACTGTGCATGCCCCACACTCTCCTTTTCCACATCCTTCCTTTGTGCCGGTAAGGCGGAGATAATCCCTTAAGTAATCAAGTAGAGTTATGTTCACAGGCACCTCATCAATAATTTCTTCCCCATTAAGCACAAAATTTATCTTTATAGTTTTCATTTTTATTTCCTTACAAACTTATGTTCCTTTGAATCCATCTTTTCAATCATATGAATTGCATTTACAGGACAGACCTGCATACACATTGCACACCCAACACACTTATCCTCATTAACCTTTGGAATTCTTGAATCCTCCTTCAATTCTATTGCCATGTGTCCTCCATCTCTACATGATACATAGCAAAGCTCACACCCAACACACTTATCCTCATCAATGTGTGCTTTGGCTTCCACTTTTGGGAGTTCCTCGTTGGCAACTATCTTTGGTAGAGTCTTTCCAACAATGTCCATTGGAGATGAAAAATTCATCTCTTCAAGATAGTTGGATAATCCAGATAAGAGACTTTCAATAACCCTAAATCCATAGTGCATTGGAAGTGTGCAGAATTGAACATTACTTGCACCGACAAGCATAATTTCAACTGCATCTCTCCATGAGTATGCTCCGCCATTTCCAGAGACCACTATATCCACATTCTTCTTTATCTCTGCTATTGTCCTTAGAGTTATAGGTTTTATTGCATTTCCAGATAGACCTGAGTAGGAACTCTTCCCAAAGACTGTTGGATACGGCTCAAAGGAGTATATATCAATTCCAAGAAGAGATGGAATTGTATTACTTGCAGTTATCCCATCTGCTCCTCCCCTCTTCACAGCTTCTGCAACCTCCACTATGTCTGTCACCTGAGGGGTTATCTTTATAAGCACAGGAGTATCACCTGCTGCCTCTTTCACCCACCTTGTAACCTTCTCCGTTGCTTTCACAGATTGTGCAAGCATCCTTCCAGGGCTTTCCCCCATACTTCCCTGAGGACAGGAGAAGGAACATTCAATAAGGTCCACACCAGCCTTTTTCAATCTATGGACAAGAGTCTGCCAGTCTTCTTTTTTTGCCCCCATTATACTTGCACCTATCATTTTGTTCGGGAATCTTTCCTTAAGTATCCTTACCCTCTTCTCTACCTCATCAATATGATACTTTGATATAAGGTCAATGTTTCCAAGTCCTGTTATTCTTCTCAAGCCTGTTCCAAAGGAAGACATCATTGGATACTTCAAATCAACTTCAGTTCCTTCAACAGATGTTGTCTTAAGAATTGCTCCAGCCCAGCCTGCTTCCAGTCCGTTTATCACCATTTCAAGTTCATCTGTTGGTGGAGCTGCTGATAGAATGAATGGATGCTCAAGATGAATACCAAGAAAATCTATAGATAGATCCTTTCTTCTAAACATCTCTCTTCCTCCTTAAATACTCATCTATTTTTCTCGCCGCAATTTTTCCATCTCCCACTGCCCTTGTAATTGTGTCTCCTCCGTTTATCACATCTCCTCCTGCAAAGACTCCAGGAATGTTTGTCATAAAATTCTCATCAATCTTTACTAAGCCCTTAACCCTTTCAAGTTCTGGGAATAGATTCTCCATTTTTTGGCCTATGGCAATTACAACAGATGTAAGTGGTATTATAAACTCACTTTTCTCTATCCTTTCTGGTTTCCTTCTTCCAGATTCATCCCTTTTTATAAGTTTTGCCTGACTTACCTTTATTCCCGCTACATTACTTTCTCCAACAATCTCTTCAGGTATTGACTGGAAGTAAAAATTCACTCCAATTCTTTTTGCCCTTTCTATCTCTTCAGGAAATGCCTTCATGTCAGTGAGTCCCCTTCTGTATATTATTAAAACCTCCCTGTCAGGAAACAGAGTTTTGAGTGTATTCGCTATTTCTAAAGCTACATTTCCTCCTCCTATAATTCCTATTCTCTCCCCAAGATCTGGTAAGTTTTCCCCTCCCTTTATCTTTCTTAAGAGATTCCTTGCCTTATACACCCCTTTAAGTTCAATTCCCTTAATTTCAAGTTCTGTTTCTTTTGTAAGCCCAGTTGCTATAAACACTGCTCTGTATTTGTCTAATAGTGGTTTTACCTCTTTGACCTTCTCTCTCTTAATTTCGTGGACGAAGTTTCCGAAAACAAAGTCAATGTCTTTTTTTGTAACTTCCCTTGGGAGTCTTTCTTCAAATATCTCCTGAACTGGAATACCCCCTAATTCACCTTCTTCAAATACAACTGGTTTGTATCCCATTTTTCTTAGTTCAAAGGCACAGGAAAGACCAGAGGGACCTCCTCCAATTATTGCAACCTCCTCTTTGTCCATAGGTGGAAGAGAAAGGTAATCTTCCACATCAAAGTTATCTGTGAGGAATCTGTGAATTTCCCTTATGTTTATGGGTGAGTCAATCTTTGCTCTTGTGCATGCGCTCTGACAGAGCATCTCTGTTGGGCAAACATATCCCGCTGTGTTTATAAATGCGTGGTTGGATCTAACCATCTTTGTTGCTCCAACGAAGTCTCTGTTTCTCACCATAAAGAGGAACTGCGATATTGGAAGATGGGCAGGGCACTTCTTTTCACATGGAGCATCATAACAGAAAAGGCACCTCTCTGCCTCCATCACAACCCTTTCCTCATCCATCATACTAACTATCAAGCTTTTCTCCATTCATCACCCCTTAAATCTTTTTCTTTAATAATAATTTAGAATATATTTCGATGCAAGATACAGTGATTAAAATCTGTGGTAGAATTTAATTGTATCAGGTTTAGGGAAAGCGGTGAAAGTCCGCTGCTGTCCCGCAACTGTGATGGGGGAGCATCTACTCTTAAGCCACTGGGGAAGACCTGGGAAGGCTTAAGAGATTAATTTTGCGTTATCACCCCTAAGCCAGGAGACCTGCCTGATACAAAATCACCTTCCGCCTTCGCGGAAAGGAAAGGAGGTGCATGAATGAAAAAATTGATCTTAGCCCTACTTCTTATCTCACTTCTATTTACCATTACACCTAAGAAGATTTCCTATTCACACGAGATCAGTTTAACACTTAAAATTGGATCAACTAAAGCTTATTTAAATGGAGAGGAGGTAGGTCTCTACTTTGCCCCATTCATAAAGAATGGAAGAACAGCAGTCCCCTTGAGAAATCTTTCTTATGCAGTTGATGCAAAGGTGAAATGGGATGCAAACACAAGGTCTATCAAGGTGGAGAATGCCTACGCTCAGGTGGTTTTCTTTGTAGGGAATAAAACTGCTTTTGTAAATAGTGTTCCAGTGAATCTCTACTTCGCCCCATTCATCAAAAATGGAAGAACAGCAGTCCCCTTGAGAAATCTTTCTGAATTTTTTGGTTTAAAGATTAGATGGGATTCCACTGAAAGAAAGATAGTTATAAATGGTGATGTCTATCCTTTGTTAAAGGTAAAGGATGACCTTGGAAACGAGGTTACATTTAAGAGTCCTCCAAAGAGAATTGTATCCCTTGCCCCATCAAACACAGAGATTCTCTTTGCAGTAGGTGCAGGAGATCAGGTAGTGGGTGTTACAGACTTCTGTAATTATCCAGAGGATGCCTTAAAAAAAGAGAAGGTTGGAGGTTTCTCCAATCCAAATATTGAAAAGATCATTTCTCTTAAACCAGATTTTGTTTTTGGAGCGAGAGGTAATCCAAAGGATTTACTTTTGAGACTCTCAGACATGGGGATAAAAACACTTGCCTTTGATCCAAGAAGTATTGAGGATGTTTTCTCTCTTATCAAGCTAATTGGAGATATAACAGATCATCCTGATGAGGCAAATGAACTTCTTGTTGAATTGATGGAGAAGAGGAAGAAGGTGGATGATGAGGTAAAGAAATTTGAGAAAAAGAGGGTCTATCTTGAGATATGGAACAATCCATACATGAGTGCGGGAAAGAACACATTTGTTGGTAAGTTAATAGAGGAAGCTGGAGGTATAAATATAGCTGAAAATGCTAAGGGAGATTGGCCCATACTCTCACAGGAATATATAATAAAGGAAAATCCAGAGGTTATAATTCTTGGCTATATGGGAGCTGATCCTGGAGATGTTAAGAAGAGACCGGGATGGGAGAATATTGATGCAGTAAAGAATGGAAGGATATACACCATAAATCCTGACCTTATATTCAGACCAGGGCCAAGGATAATTGATGGGCTTTATGAACTCTTTAAATTCATTCATGGCGAGAGTCTTGAAGTTCTTCCAGCACTCTCTGTAGCGAGATAGTGAGGAAATATTTTATTCCCTCTCTCATCCTTCTCCTCTTTTTTATCTTTGTACTCTCCCTCTCCTTTGGAACTGTTAAATATGAGTTTAAGGAGATTATCTTCTCTATTCTTCATCCATCAAATGGAGAAGAGATAATTTTAAAGGTGAGGCTCCCAAGGGTGATAAGTGCATTCTTTGTGGGAGCCTCACTTTCTCTTGCAGGACTCCTCTCCCAAACTCTATTCCTAAATCCTCTTGCAGATCCATATCTCTTTGGTATATCATCTGGAGCAAATTTTTTTGTAACCCTCTCTCTCTTTCTTGGTCTGGAGGGCTTATTTCCCCACTCTCTTTCTTTATTCTCCTTTCTGGGAGCTTTGTTTTCAACCTTTCTTGTGTTTATGATAAGTAAAATAAAAGGAAGAATATCCCCTTTAACTCTACTTCTCTCAGGCATTGCATTGAACTATCTTTTCTCCTCCCTCTCCACTCTGTTCACAGTTTGGGGAAGGGATGTTCTAAACAAATCTGTTTTCTGGTCAATGACCGGATTATCCAATGCCACATGGTTAAGTGTGAAGGTTATTATACCCTTCTTCCTTGTATCTCTCATCATTTCAATTTTCATGTACCTACCTCTAAATGTTTACATATTGGGAGAGCATGAGGCAACCTCACTTGGAGTAAATGTTGTTTTTACGAGAACAATTCTTTTAATTCTCATTGCATTACTCACAGGAAGCAGTGTGTATGTATCGGGAATCGTAG
>Ga0256842_1002894_pt1 | contig 11867 bp, 11 predicted proteins | sample 4559240metaG_FD_185973 | JGI IMG/M metagenome (GOLD analysis project Ga0256842, IMG submission 185973) | Hydrothermal vent microbial communities from Guaymas Basin, Mexico - 4559-240 | ecosystem: Environmental > Aquatic > Marine > Hydrothermal vents | place: Mexico: Guaymas Basin | collected...
GCCTATCAGAATGTAGCCACCGTCGGCGTTGGCCATGGCGCATATCTCTCTGGCGATCTCGGGCGTTGCCCTGCGTTTGAACTCTATCCTCTCGTTCTCCCCTTGGCGAATGAGTGCCAGAAGTTCATTCACATCCATGATTACCGTTAAGTACCGTTAACCCTAAAAACTTTACGCTACCGTTAACTTCTCTGGCTTTGCGGTGGTTGACGAAGATAAAAGAAGCGTGGGTCAGAGCTCCAGCTCTTCCCGGTACTTTCTCAGTTCCTTCTCCATTATTCTCCTTGCCTGCTCTTCGACCATGGGCTTTACGAGCTCTATGACTCGCTCCTTCAGCTCCTCAAGGCCTTCGCCGTTGAGCGCCGAGATTCTGAGGGGTTCAAGGCCTTTAGCTCTGACGAACTCCTCTACCTTCCTTATCTTCCCCTCGTCGGCTATGTCCACCTTGTTGAGGACTACGATGAAGGGGAACTCGCCGAACTCGGCGTAGATTTCCTCGAACAGGTGAGTTTGTTCCTCAATGGGATAGCCGCAGTACTCGCTGGGGTCGAAGATGTAGACGATGACCTTTCCGAGGTGCTTGAGCGCCAGGATGGCCTGCCTCTCGACCTCGTTCCTCTCGCTCAGCGGCCTGTCTAGAAGGCCGGGCGTGTCTATGACCTGGTACTTGAGGTAGTGCTCCTCGAACTGGCCAACGTTTATGCCCCTGGTCGTGAACGGGTAGGTGGCGACCTCAGGTCTGGCATTGGTTAACGCCCTCAGAAGGGTGCTCTTGCCCACGTTGGGGTGGCCGGCTATGACGACGGTTGGGAGCCCAAGGTCAACGACCGGCAAATCCTTCAGCACGTTCCTCGCCTGGTTGAGGTACTCAAGGTCGTCAGCTATGTCCCTTAGAACGTCAGCAACGCGGCCGTAGAAGGCCCTTCTGAGCCGAGCTATCTCATCCGGGTCCCTGGAGTACCGTATCTTTTCAACGTACCTCTGCTCCAGGTTCCTTATCGTTTTTATCGCCCAGTTGACCCTCGCAAGGGAGCGGTGAAACTGGTCCCTGTCAACGAGCGTGTCAACCAGTTCCCTGTAGAACGCTGGCAGCTCCGAAACGCCCGGCGTTCTGTCCAGGAGCTTTCTGAGGTTGTCCCTCACCACGTTTGAGACTGTTCTTACGCGGAGCTCCTCCCTCTGCCTCGCCTTTGCCCTCGGACCGCCCTTGGGCGTGAAGGCCGATGCGGCTTTCTCGGCCCTCCTGAAGGCCTTGTCGATGAGCTCGTCAGCGGTAAGCACGGTCGGCATTTTTTCGAACGGGTTCTTCATCTCTCCCACCTCTCCTTTTCTCTCGCGATGTTGGGCTTTTCGGCTGGGTATTTAAAGGTTCGCTAAAGCTCGATGGTCTTGCCTACGTGAAGCGGCTCTATCCTATCACCGAGCATGGCCTTCAGGTACGCGTAGGACTTAATGCCAGTGCAGTGGCCGGCGTAGAGGCGTTCGGCCTCTATCCTCGCGGCGACTTCATCGAGGATTCCCCTCTTGGCACCGTTGAGATGAAGGCCTCCTATCAGCGCTCTGACCGGCTTCCCGCTCACGTCCTCCGCGTGCCACGCTATGTTGAGGATCCCGGAGTGACCGCAGCCGGTGACAACGGCGGCCCCATCGCCGAGGTCGATTATCAGCGCCATGTCGTCCGGAACGGAGTCCCTCTCCAGTTTTCCGTTCCTTTCAACGTAGCCCACCGCCCTATCCCACGTGCGCCTGAGTATCTCTCCCGAACTCCAGAACCCCGGTGCGAACTCGAAGGACTCTTTCCTGAGAACGAACTCCGCTTCCAGTTCTTCAAGTTCCTCCCTGCTGAACGGGATGCCGATGTCCCTCCTCTGGGGTTTCAGGGCTATCCTGTTCCTGAAGATTTCCGGATGGCCTATGACTCTCAACGGCTTCGTTCTGGCTTCGAGGAAGGCCTTCATTCCCCCCGTGTGGTCGTAGTGCCCGTGGGTGATGAAGAGGAAGTCTATCCCGTCCACGTCGATTCCTAGCTCCCCCATGTTGTGAAGGAGCACGCTCCCATCCGTGCCTGTATCGACGAGAACCCTGGTTCCTCCGTGCTCAACGAGCGCTGAAAAGCCGTGGGCGCCGAGGAGACCCTTTCTAAACCCGGCATGGTTTTCGTATATCACGGTCAGTTTCATCACGACCCCTCGAAAAGTTTATGTTCTGAGGAATTAAAACCCTTGGTGTGGTTGCCATGGTTAACATCGGTGAATACGTAGCCCCCTTGGTTTCAGGCATCGTCGTTGCACTCTCGTCTTGGCTTTCCATCAGCCCCGAGGGATACTTCGTCTCAAACCTCCTTCACAACATCGATCCGGCCTACGTGGACTACCTAGTGCCCGCCTATCTGGGGGTTACCTTCGCGGTTCTCTTCTACTTCAAGGAGAAGATAGCCCTCGGTTCCCAGAACGCCCTCCGAAAGAGCTTCGACTCTGACACGAGGTATCTTCTCTACGCCGCCGTCTTCACGGTTCTCCTCGGGTACCCCATACTCGCCGGGGTCAGGGACGTTATCGGCCCTCGGACCTCCGACATGGTAAACGCCGCGATTGGCGTTGTGATAATCATCCTCGGTCTGCTCGCGGGTACGAAGTCGGGGGCACCCTTTAATGGGCTGGAGAGCCGTATTCGAGAGGAAAAAGGGGAAGCAACCCTCCTCGATGCCATGATATCCGGTCTCTCGCAGGGGATCACACTCCTCGGCGGTCTTTCCAGGAGTGGACTGGTTCTCCTGGGTCTCCTGTGTACGGGCATAAGCGTGAGACGGGCCCTTGAGTTGAGCTTTATCGTGGCCCCTGTGTACTTTGTCATGAAGCTCGCGTTCCTCAGTAGCTGGAAGCCCGCGCTTCCGCTTTCGTTGCTGTTCACGGCTTTCCTCGCCGCGTTCGTCGTCAGCATCGTAACGATGAAAGTCCTCGTAAGGCTCTCGGAGTCCATTGGCCAGAGGGCTTTTCTGGTCGTCTTTGGTTCAATCGCCGTCGCTGTTTACCTGGTGGGGGTGATTCCATGAAGGCCGTCGTTCTCGCAGCCGGGAAGGGTGAGAGGCTACGCCCGCTGACGGATGACAGGCCAAAGGTTATGCTCAAGGTCGCAAACAGGGCGATAATCGAGTACGTGCTTGAGAACCTCGATCCCTTCGTGGACGAGTTCATCGTGGTGGTCCGCTACGAGAAGAAGAAGCTGATGGCCGCCCTCGGGGACGAATTCAACGGAAAGCCGATAACCTATGTCGAGCAGCTCCCGGGGGATGGAACGGCCAAGGCCATAGAATCGGCGGGCAAGTTGATCGGTGACGAGGAGTTCATAGTTGCGAACGGGGACATATACTTCGAGATAGACGGTGTGAAGGAGCTCGTGAGCACCTTCAGAAGGGAAAGGGCCGATGCGGCACTGCTCGTCAAGGAGTTCGATGATCTGAGCCACTTCGGCAAGATCGAGGTCAAGGAAAACCTAGTCACGGCCGTCAGGGAAAAGCCCGGCAGGGTCTCGGGCTACGCGAACCTTGGCGTCTACATCTTCAAACCCGGCGTCTTCGACTTTATCGGGAAAACCCCCCTCAGCGAGCGTGGGGAGTACGAGATAACCGACACGCTCAACCTGATGCTGGATGCCGGAAGGAGAGTAACCTACGCCGTCTATTCCGGCTACTGGAACGACGTTGGCAGACCCTGGAACATGCTGGAGCTGAACGAATACCTCCTCAAGAACAAGCTTAAACACAGCATCAGGGGCATCGTGGAGGAAGGCGCCACGGTGGTTCCCCCGGTTGAGATTGGGGAGGGTACGGTCGTCAGGAGCGGGGCCTACATAATCGGGCCGGTTAAAATAGGCAGGAACTCCCGCATCGGGCCGAACTGCTTCATAAGACCGTACACCAGCATAGGCGACAACTGCCACATAGGCAACGCCGTGGAGGTCAAGAACTCGATAATCATGGATCACAGCAACGCTCCACACCTCAACTACGTCGGGGATTCGATAATCGGGGAGAACACCAACCTCGGCGCCGGCACTATCACGGCAAACCTGAGGCACGACAAGGGTACGATAAAGGTCGAGATAAAGGGCAAGCTCGAGGACTCCGGAAGGAGGAAGCTCGGGGCGATAATAGGCCATAACGTCAAAGTGGGCATAAACGTTAGCATCTACCCCGGTAGAACGATAGGAAGCAACTCTTTCGTCGGGCCAGGCGTGATAGTTGACAGAAACGTTCCAAGCGGAAGCCTCGTGGTGGCGAAGCAGGAGAAAACGGTGATGACGAGATGAACTGGCATAACCCCATCTCCATAATCAATTTTATCTCCAGATGGGTGCTGTTCTTTGCGGTGTTTTACAAAACGTATCAGACGAGAGAAAAGAGCTGGATGCTTCTGACGGCCGCCTTTTTTATTAACGCTCTGGATATCGAGAGCTACATTTTTGGATTCTTCGGCATCGAGATGGCCCACGATGCGTACAGGATCGCCTCGAAGATACCCAACTTCTTCATAGCGACGCTGCTGATCTGGGGGGCCCTCCACCTCAAATACGGCACGAGCAAGTTCAAGCACGTGGTTGCTATCTCCGTGCTCCTGGTGCTGTCCTATGTGTGGCTGTTTCTGCTGGCCGCCAACGCGTTCCACGACAACTTCTTCATTGAGTCCACGTTCCCATCCCTCGTCTACGGCGCCGCCCTGATATATTTCGGCATGATTCTGAGGGAGAAGGAGATATCCGACCGCAGTATAGACTCGCTGTTCCCGATAGGGTTGATGCTCCTGGGTGTACTTAACCTGACCTATCCAATCACCCGTCACATCGAGTGGTTTGCTCCCATCGCCTTCTTCCTGGGTGCGCTCTTCCGCATCATGGCTGCGGTGGGGGCGGTTAAATTCGTGTTCATACCGTTTCCACCCGCCAGGGTTCCCCCAGTGTCAAAGAAGAACATTCCCCCCGGTGCCTATCTCTGCCCCTCAAAGGAGAAGGCCTCGGAGAAATTCGGCAGTATCGAGGAGGTCTCAAACCTTGTGATGATAACCCGGGAAAACATAGACTCCATAGTCGGTAAGGTTCACCCCAGCGCCCTGGTTTTCTGGGTCACCAGGGTTATGGAGGGGCAGATACACAAATCCCCTGAGATATATGCTATAAGCCCCACCAAGATAGACATACTGACCGACTTGATAGCCAAGGCCGTTGAGAGCGGATACAGGATTGTTTACATTGATGCCGTGGAGTACCTGATCGTGGAGAACGGCTTCGAAAACGCCCTTAAGTTCCTCCTCAACGTGAAGGATCATGTTCTCGTCGCGGGCGGAACGCTGATCCTGGTGGTTGACCCTGGAACCCTCGACAAAACCCAGAGAAGAATTTTAGAAAGGGAATTTTCCGGGGGGATGAATCCCCCTCAATCGAGTCCCATCTTCTCAAGGAAGCGCTTGTAGTAGTGGGTGTCCTTTTCAAGCTCCGCCTTTTGGAGGAGCTGTCTCTCGATGGCCCTGAGTGCGTCGTGAACGGCCTGTATCGCACCCCATGTTTCTCCGGTTGCTATGAACACTCCCCTGTCGGTGACGACGCGCATTCTGGCCTGGTAGAGGTGCACTCCTCTAAAGCGCTCATTGAAGCGTCTGATGTAGAGGTAGATTATGCCTTCTTGGCCGAGGAGGTCCTCGTAGCCGTCAACGAAGCGCCTCACGTCCTCGATTATCCTCTCCCTCGTGAAGTCGCTGAGCACATCCGCGTCGCCGCCGAGCTGGAGGTAGAAGCGGACCTCCTTCTCAACCATCCTTGAGATTGGCAGGAGCATGTCCTTGACGGTGAGGATTCCCCTGACCCTGTTGCCCTCGTCAACGACGACCAGTCCGTCTATGTCGTTGTCCTTCATGGTGGCGACCGCTTCCCTAACCTTCGCGTCCTCGAGGATTGTTATAACGCCCCTTACCATCACGTCGCGGAGCTGCATGCTGAAGGGCGGTATCTTTTCACCGGCGACCTCTCCGTACTGGGCCTTGAAGCGGGGCTTGATGAACCTTATTATCAGGTCGTGCAGGGTAACGAGGCCTTCGAGCCTTCCCTCTTCGTTTACCACGGGTATCCTTGAGATCGCGTGGTCGCGCATCGTTGCGAGCGCCTTTGCAACTGTGTCGTCGGGCTTCAGGGTTATAACGTCCTTCGTCATGAAGTCCTCGACTTTCTTTTCCCCGAACTCCTCCTTAACGATCCTGTTGAGGAGCTCCATATCGCTTATAACTCCTATGATTTCAGCCTTGCTCTCCCCAACCGGGAGGGAGCGCAGGTCAACCTCAATCATGAGCTTGGCGGCCTTGCTAAGGTCTTCATCCGGCTTGATAACCGGGGCGGTCTTGTAGACGTCCCTAACCTTGGCCTTGGTTGGGTCCCACTTGAGGTGGGAGCGTACTATCAGGTCCTGGGTCAGGACTCCCTTGTACAGGTTTCCGTCGAAGACCAGAATAAGGTCGGGGTCTTCCTTCTCAAAAATTCCGATCGCCTCAGAAAGCGGGGCGTCGATGTCTATTTTCTGGAACCTGTCGGTCATAACCTCCTGCACAAGAATACCGACCATTTCTGCCACCTCCTTTTCACTTATTATTAGGGCGGCCGATAATTTAAACTTTTGCAACCGAGAGCTTTTAGTTAACTCAGGTTAATAAATCTTTCGCGGAAAGATTTATAAAACTCCCGCGAGAACTCTCCATCGCGCCGGGGTAGCCTAGCCTGGGAAGGCGCGGGACTCGAGATCCCGTGCGCGTTGCGCACCAGGGTTCAAATCCCTGCCCCGGCGCCAACTGCCGAGCCCCTTGAGGGTTGCTCTCCAAATTTTCATACTTCTTATTGTGTTTCCCTTGTGTAAAACGTCCTTTGGACGTTGAAACGAGTGAAACCTCAAAGCCGGCGTGTTTGAATAAAACCCCAAACTTACCGCTAAAATTGAAAAGGAGATGCAACTCTCTCGTTCATATTTTACGGAATTTTGACTTTTGCTCAAGCTTTTCCTAAAAGCTTTCTCAGGTCGTTATGTACGCCCCGTCCTTTTCCACGATGACGGTGTGCTCGAACTGGCTCACCAGACCGCCGCGAACCTCCCTCAGCACCTGGTAACTGTAAATCGCTCCGGCCCTGTCGAGCTGAGCCAGGGCGAGCTTGAGCTGACCCTCCGGCATGAAGCCCTGGAGCCAGCGGTAGGCGAAGGGCAGGCCGTTGTACTCCCTCTTTATGTGCATGAGAAGCCTCCTGGCCTGAGCCATCCTCACCGGCCTGTCGCGGATGTGCATAAATATGAGCGCCGGCGGAACTTCTATGACCTGCCCGGCACCGGTGGTCGCGAAGGGCTCTATCGCGATGACGTCCCCCTCCTTGAGAACGTAGCTGTCGTTGGGGCGGTATATGTTCGGGATGCTTATCCCGGCGTGGAGTTTGTAGCGGTCTATTTTGTGACCGCTGAGGTTGACTATTGGATTGAAGCCGTAACCGCGTATGGTCTCCTCTATCGCCTTTCCAATCTCGCTGATTTTGACGCCCGCGCGTATCACGCTTATGGCGTTCTCAAGTGCCTCCTTGGAGGCGGCCATCAGGTCGTCCTCTTCCATTCCCACCCTGAACGTTACGGCGGTGTCCGCTATGTATCCGTCCACGTGGACGCCGAGGTCAACTTTGAGGTAGTCTCCTTCCTTGAGGACGCTATCGTCGCCCTTGTACGGCGTGTAGTGGGCAGCGATTTCGTTTATCGATAGGTTGCACGGGAAGGCGGGCTTTCCGCCGAGTTCAACTATGCGCCTCTCTACGAACTCCGCGATGTCGTAGAGCTTTGCCCCGGGCGTTATCATGTCGACAACTTCCTTCTTCACCTGGCGTGCTATCTCCCCTGCCTTTATGAGTGCCTCTCTCTCGTCCACTTTCTATCACCGCCATAAGAAGGCCCTATTACCCCTTAAACCTTTCCACTCCGGGAAAAACCTTTTATTTAATACAGACCCTACCTCTACGGTGGGCCCATGCTAGAGCTCAGGAAGTACATCAACATCTCGGACGACATCTTCGTGGTTAAGAATCTCATCGGGGCAATCCTGCAGGGTGTGGGGCTGGCGTACCTCTTCCCTGTGTTGCTGGTGTGGTTCTACCCAGATGAAATCAACTACGTTGTGTACTTCGCCCTCCCTGGAGTGTTCTCCATTCTGCTCGGCGCGTGGCTCGCGAGGCACATGGGAAAGGTTGAGGACGTTAACCTCAGACAGGCTATGGTCTCGGCAGCTTTTACCTGGCTCTTCGCATCGTTCATAAGCGTCATACCGTTCATCTACATAGCTGACATGCCCTTCGTGGATTCCTGCTTTGAGAGCATGAGCGCGTGGACCGGAACGGGCCTCACCATGATGAGTCACCTTGAGAGCTACCCCCATATACTCCTCTTCTGGCGCTCGTGGATGCAGTGGCTCGGCGGAATCGGTATCGTTCTGGTTGCGCTGACGGTTCTCATCCGCCCCGGCGTTGCGGCGGCCAGGCTCTACCGCGCCGAGGCGAGAAGCGAGAGGATAGTCCCCAACCTGGTGAACACATCAAAGGTCATATTCCAGATATACCTGGTTCTCACACTGGTTGGCGTTTATCTCTACTACATCAATGGCATGCCCCTCTTTGATGCCGTCATACACTCCATGACCGGTCTTGGAACCGGTGGTATGAGCAGCCACGACCTGAGCATCGGTTACTTCAACAGCACTTCCATAGAGGCCGTCACGATATTCCTCATGATAATGGGTGCCGTCAACTTCACGGTTCACTACAGGCTCTTCAGGGACAGGCACCTCAAGCCCTTCTTCGAGGACGTTCAGGTCAAGTACATGTTCATCTTTCTGTTCCCCGCGATAGTCGTGATAGCCCTCAGCCTCACCCAGGTCGGGGACAGTATAAGCGACGCCCTCAGGCAGGCGGTTTTCCACGCAGTTTCGGCAATAACCTGTACCGGGTTCGGAATCGCTGACCTGAGCAAGTATCCGGAGCTTGGCAAGTTCATACTAGGCATCCTTATGGTCATCGGCGGCGGCGCCGGAAGCACCGCGGGTGGTATAAAGCTCATACGTGTCATACTGATGTACGAGAGCCTCAAGTGGACCCTCCAGAGCGCCATACTGCCCAAGGGTGCCGTTATCAAGAGGAAGGTGGGCAACTACCTCTTCAGCGAGGAGGACATTCAGGAGGTCATGAGCTTCACGATGACGTACTTCGCCTTCCTTCTCATAGGCACGCTCTACACGATGCTCCGCCTCGGCACGAGCCTGACGGATTCTTTCTTCGAGGTCGCCTCCGCCCAGGGCAACGTTGGTCTCAGCATCGGCATAACCTCCCCCACACTGCCGGTTGACCTCAAAATCCTCCTCATCCTTCACATGTGGATTGGAAGGCTGGAGATATTCTCGACCCTAGTGTTCATCATAAGCGTATTCCTCCTCGCCCCGAGGGTGGTGACGAGGAGATGAACGTCATAAGCGTGGAGGACCTCAGTTTCAGGTACAGGCGGGCGAGGGAGTACTCGCTGAAGAACGTGAGCTTCAAGGTTAGGCAGGGAGAGCTCCTCGGAATAATCGGGCCGAGCGGAAGCGGAAAGTCCACGCTCTGCCTGACTCTCAACGGCGTGATTCCCAACTCGATAAAGGGCGACTTCTCGGGCGATGTCATAGTCAGGGACCCGGAGACCGGGGAGGAGTACAACACCAAGGAAACTCCCGTGGCGAAGCTCTCAACGCTCGTCGGCCTTGTCCTCCAGAATCCCGAGAGCCAGCTCTTCAACATGACAGTCGAGGAGGAGATAGCCTTCGGCCTTGAAAATCTGGGATTCGATAGAAACGAGATACTCAGAAGACTCCGGTGGGCGCTGGAGGTAACCGGACTGAGGGGACTTGAGAACGAGTTCCCGCCCAACCTGAGCGGGGGACAGCAGCAGAGGCTGGCCATAGCGGCGGTTCTGGCCATGGAGCCGGCCGTGCTTGTTCTGGACGAACCGACGTCCCAGCTTGACCCCGTCGGACGGAAGGAAGTCCTGGGACTCGTTTCTCTCCTCCGGAAGGAGCACGGCATTACGGTGGTCCTAGTCGAGCATCACACCGACTACATCCTCCGTTTCGCCGACCGGGTGCTGGTCATGGCGGGCGGAGAAATTGTCCTGGAGGGAACCCCCAGGGAGATAGCCGAGGAGGCCGAGACGCTGAAGAGACTAGGTGTGAAGCTCCCCCCAAGCCTCGAGATATCCCACGAGCTCAGGAAGAGGGGTATGCTGAAGGAACCGGCCATCACTGAGGAGGAGCTTCTCTCCGGGATAGGATATCCTCCAGTGTGAGCGCCTTCCCAAGGAGCGCGTATTTGAGGTCGTAGAGCTTGAGCATGAGCTCGAACCTGGCGTCGGGGTCTTCCACCTTATCTGCAATCTTGAATGCAGCGTCCAGTATCTTCAGTGCCTCCTCCCTGTTCCGCTCTCCCTCCACCTCGGCGAGGTAGTAGAGCGCCATTGCCCTGTGGAACGGGTTGGAGATGTGCTCGATTATCAACTTTGCCCTCTGGACGTCGCCAGTGCGGTAGAACATCTCCGCCAGGTGCACGAGCACGACGTCGAGCTTCTCCGGCTCGCGGACCATCTTCATGGCGTAGCCCGCCTTCCTCAGCAGGCCCGCGTTCACGAGCCCCATGAGAATGTCCCGAATTATGTCGGCACTCTCCTTGGCAAGGTTTATCGCGGTTCGGAGGGCTATGTCGCCGTTGAGTTCATCGTTGAGGTAGTAAAATAGAACCGCTAGGTCTCCGAGGAGTATGGCCCTGTAGCGAGGATTGATGAGGGAGTTGACGAGGGGTATCAGGGTCTTGACCGTTTCCCTCATGTTTTCGAATTCCGTATCCGCTTCGCCCTCTGAGCGCTTCAACTCCGTTAATCTTTCCATAATCGAGCGCAGAATCATCCTCAGGGCCAGAAACCTGTTGGATTCGCCCTCAATCTCCCCGACTAAGTCAATCGCTTTCTCGATTTCTCCTATCCCTATGAGGCCCTCTATCTCCTCGAGAACATCCAGCTCTGACCTCTTTCTCCTTTTCTCGCCCAGTGACTTGAAGAACTCATCCAGCCTCCCCATGCTCCACCTCCCTTTCGAGCATTAGCTCCAGGTAAGAGCGTCTCTCGAACCTCTCGACTCCCAGGGACTCCAGAATCTCGCGGAGTATCTTTACCGTTTCCTCGACGACCTCTTCCCCCTCGGCTAGGGCCTCGATCTCAATGAACTTTCCGAGACCGTTCACCTCGTCAAGGTCTATTATGATGCCCTTGTCCACGTAGTACTTTTCCCTAGTCTTCTCTATGGTGAAAACCTCCTCGAAACCCAGGTTTCTGAGTATCTCCGTGTGCTTGTCGGGGTCGCTTATCGGGACCTCTATCTCCATCCGGGTCTTCGAGTTCTGGTCTATCTTTGGCCCCTTGTAAGTGAGGAACGCCTCGAAGTGCCCGTTGAAGCGTCTTATCCTTATCCTGAGGGCCTCATCGGTTTCGGCGAAATCCCTGCACGGATGCCTGAAGTAGGTGTCCTCGTGATATTCCGTTCGTATCAGCTTGAAGTTCTCCCTAACGCGCTCAAACACTGCCTCGTTCGCGTACCCCTTAACCTCAATCTCTATCATAACCCAACCTCCAGGCTTTTCTTAAGCCTCCTGAGACACGAGGGACAGTAAAAGGGCTCCTTGATGTCCGTATCAACTATGGAGTTTGAGAAGTGCATGACGCACCGCTCATCAGGGCAGTGTCCCAGGCCAAAAACGTGCCCCAGCTCGTGCATGGCTTCCTTGATCGCCCT
>Ga0256842_1002895_pt1 | contig 11864 bp, 17 predicted proteins | sample 4559240metaG_FD_185973 | JGI IMG/M metagenome (GOLD analysis project Ga0256842, IMG submission 185973) | Hydrothermal vent microbial communities from Guaymas Basin, Mexico - 4559-240 | ecosystem: Environmental > Aquatic > Marine > Hydrothermal vents | place: Mexico: Guaymas Basin | collected...
CTGAAAATCCATGGGCTCCATAGAGGCCTTTCTTAAATCCACTGTGGTTTTCGACAACAATTGTAATTGTAACTCTCATAGGTATCCCTCGAAAAGTTTATGTTCAAAGAGGATTAAAACTTTTCAGTGATTGACATGGATTATACGCAAGCGGTAATCATGGGTATTCTCCAGGGGCTTGTGCAGTGGCTTCCTATAAATAGTTCAGGCCATGTTATGGATACCATAATAACAATACTTGGCATGTCCCCTAGCGAGGCCTATTCCTATCTCATTCTGTTCCATATGGGAGCTCTGCTGGCCCTGTTTTATAAGTTCAGGTATGATCTGGGAAAAATTCTAATGAAGCTCCTGAGGTTTAGGTGGGAGGGGGAGGAGAGTTTCCTCTTCTATTCAACACTTTTTACTTTTGTTATCGGGATTCCTCTTTATAAAGGCTTTAAGAGCTGTATAAATCCAGAAATAATAAACGGTCTTATCGGGATTATACTTGTCCTCACTGGATTAAGGAGGCAAGCTCCTCTCGAAAGAGTGGGAAAAGAGATAAGGCAGAGTAAAGAGGAAGTTACCGTGGTAGATGCTCTTATAGCGGGATTAGCTCAGGGAATTGCTGTCATTCCCGGTATCTCTCGCTCAGGAATGACCATAGGGGCTCTTCTTTTTCTTGGAATTGATCAGAAAAAGGCCGTTAGGATGAGCTTCCTGATGGCTGTGTTTGCCATAACTGGCTCTCTTTTTCTCGAGGGGAAAAGCCTCACTCAGCCGCTTTCCCTTTCGCTGACTGCAGTTCTCTCATCATTCGCCGTGAGCCTCCTGATGATGGAAGCTATCCTCAAACTCGCGAAAAAACTTGACTTTTCAAAGTTCTGTATGGTCTTTGGTGTTATAGCTACTGTAATGGCCTTATTGGGGGTGTTGTTGTGATTGGTGTTGTGCTTGCTGCAGGAAAGGGTGAAAGACTGAGACCTCTTACCGATGACAGGCCAAAGGTTGTCTTGAAAGTTGCAAATAGGCCTATAATAGAATACGTCCTAGAGAATCTATCGCCATTTGTGGATGAATTCCTCATCGTTGTGCGCTATGAAAAGGAGAAACTCATGCAGGCTCTTGGAGATGAGTTTAATGGAAAGCCAATAATATATGTAGAGCAGCTTGAAGGAGAAGGAACTGCCAGAGCAATATACTCCGTAAAGAATTACATCGAAGATGAATCCTTTCTCGTCGCCAATGGAGATATCTATTTCGAGCTTGATGGAGTCAAAACATTGATTCATGAATTCAAAAAGCAAAAAGCGGAGGCAGCACTTTTAATTAAAGAATTTGATGATCTGAGTCATTTTGGAATGGTAAGTGTTGAAGGTAAGTTTATCACGGAAATCAGGGAAAAACCTGGGAAGATAAAAGGATATGCCAATTTGGGTGTCTATGCCTTTACGCCTGAAGTTTTTGAATTCATCGAGCAGACCGCGATAAGCTCACGTGGTGAGTATGAAATAACTGATACTCTAAGCCTGATGCTTGAAAAGGACAAAAAAATAACCTATGCAGTCTATGAGGGTTATTGGAACGATATTGGAAGGCCATGGAATCTGCTCGAACTCAATGAGTATCTCTTGAAGAAATATCTCAGACATAACATCAGAGGGGTTGTTGAGGAAGGTGCAACACTCATCCCTCCTGTTGAGATAGGGGAGGGAACTGTTATTAGGAGTGGAGCATACATCATCGGCCCCGTAAAAATAGGGAGGAACTCCAGAATCGGCCCCAACTGCTTTATCAGACCATACACGAGCATAGGCGACAACTGTCACATAGGAAATGCTGTGGAAGTCAAGAACTCAATCATCATGGATCATTCCAACGCTCCCCATCTCAACTATGTTGGGGACTCTGTGATAGGAGAGCACACAAATCTTGGTGCCGGAACGATAACAGCCAACTTAAGGCATGATAGGGGTAATATAAAAGTAGAGATAAAGGGAAAGCTTGAAGACAGCGGGAGACATAAGCTCGGAGCCATAATAGGACATTACGTTAAGACAGGCATAAACGTGACAATTTATCCAGGGAGGAAGATAGGGAGTGGGGCGTTCGTTGGACCGGGAGTTATAGTCGACAAAAATATTGCCCCAAATACTCTAGTGTCTGTAAAGCAGGAAAAAATCATCAAGGAGAGGTGAAGGAATGAACTTCATCCCTTATTTGAACTTCTTTTCTAGATGGGTACTCTTTTTTGCAGTGGCATATAAAGCCGCTACTACAAAAGAAAAAAGCTGGACTCTCCTTGCATTTGCTACTTTCATCGATGCCCTTAACATCGAAAGCTATATTTTAACCCCCCTTGGTCTCACTATAAAACCTGAGGCTTATGACGTAGCAAGCAAAATACCGAACTTTTTCATTGCCGCTCTTCTTGGATGGGGAAGTATAAAGCTCAAAAAACGTATGACGAGCTTTAGAGACACAATCTATATTGGTCTTTTTATGGTGACAGCCTATATATGGATATTTCTGTTGGCAACCCAATTCTTTGATAGATTTCCCCACAGCTTTTTCTTGAAGTCCCTCTATCCATCCCTTGCCCTTGGAGGCTCAATGATTTTCTTAGGTTATGTTCTGAGGGATTATGTGATTTCGAAGAGGAGTCCTGAGGAGCTACTTCCATGGGGTCTCATAGTCATTGGAGCACTGAATCTCACATTTCCAATAACGCGGCCTGTTCCATGGTGTGCTCACACTGCCTTTTTAATAGCTGCGATATCTAGACTCATGACGGCTATCGGGGCTGTAGTTTTTGTGTTTTATCCAATTAAAGTTCCTTCAAAGAGCCCTAAACTTGTTCTCGAAAGTAAAGCGCTAATTTTCACGAGGGAAGAAGCCCTTAAAAAATATTTCCCAAATCTATTTAACGAGGCTAATGTTATACTTATAACCCGGAAAGATCCAGAATGGATTAAGCAGAACCTAAACCAACACAATGTTGCGTTCTGGGTAACTAGGAGCAATGAGGGAGAGATTAATGACACATCGATATATGCAATATCACCAACAAAGCTTGAAATCTTGATAGACCTTGTAACTAAAGAACTTGCGCAAGGATACAATGTGGTGTATTTAGATGCTTTTGAATATATAGCAGTCGAAAATTCTTTTGAAAGTGCATTAAAGTTTCTTTTATCCCTAAGGGATAGAGTACTTTCAAAAAGGGCAGCATTAATGTTAATATTAAATCTAAAGGCCCTCAATGAAAGGGAAAAAGCCATTTTACTTAGAGAATTTGAACTTGTAGAATAAGGAAGAAGTAAAACTAAAAATTAAGAATTAAAATTCAAGCTTTTCCAAGAATTTCTTTGTATATTTAATATCTCTGGCAAGCTCCACCTTTTGAAGGAGTTGTCTTTCAATGGCCCTGAGAGCATCATGAACTGCTTGTATAGCTCCCCAAGTTTCTCCAGTTGCTATTAAAATGCCTTTATCTGTAACAATTCTCATCCTTGCCTGATAAAGATGTACTCCGCGGAATTTTTCGTTGAACCGCCTTATATATAAGTATATTATACCTTCGTTCCCTATTATGTCTTCATATCCATCCACGAATTTTTTGATATCATTGATAATTCTCTCGCGCGTAAAATCACTTAATATTGCCGCATCTCCACCAAGCTGAAGATAGAATTTAGCTTCTTTTTCTACCATCCTTGAAATTGGAAGTAGAAGGTCTTTCACAGTTAGAATACCCCTAACTTTGTTATCTTCACTAACTACAACAAGTCCATCAATGTTGTTTTTAATCATAAGTTCAATTGCGTCTTTAACAACAGCATTTGGATATATCGTTATAACACCTCTTATCATAACTTCTCTGAGTTGTGTTGAGAATGGAGGAATCTTTTCACCGACCAATTCACCGGTTTGAGCTTTAAATCTTGGTTTTATAAAACGAATTATAAGGTCATGTAATGTAACCAGACCCTCGAGCTTGCCTTCATCATTTATTACAGGTATTCTTGAAATTGCATGATCTCTCATCGTGGCAAGAGCCTTTGCTACAGTGTCATCAGGTTTGAGAGTTATTACATCAGCAGTCATAAATTCTTCCACTTTTCTCTTTCCAAACTGCCCTTTTGCAACACGTTCCAAGAGAACAATATCACTAATTACTCCATATATCTCCTTTTTATTTTCACCAACGGGAAGTGAACGGAGATCAGTTTCAAGCATAAGCTTTGCAGCTCTACTTAAATCCTCCTTTGGTTTAACAACAGGGGCAGGTTTATAAACATCTCTGACTTTAGCCTTTGTTGGATCCCATTTTAAGTGCGATCGTATAATTAAATCCTGGGTTACTACGCCTTTATACATTTTTTTATCAAACACCAAAATTAAGTCTGGATTTTCGGTTTCAAAAATTCCAATTGCCTCAGAAAGCGGGGTATTGATGTTAATTCTAGAAAACTTGTCAGTCATAACTTCTTCTACCAGAATTCCTACCATTGCTGTTCACCTCCGTTCACTATATCTATATCCTCCATCCCATTTAAACCTTGCTAAGAGCGTGTATCACACGACAAGCTTCAAATTATATGGAAAATTCTTGTGATAAGAGCCAGGCATTGGTTTAATCGTTCTCCTCGTGGTATTATTTCTTGCCAGTCTCTTCTCCTCGTAACAATTGTTGGAGGCTTTTTGAGTGTATCCAGCTTTCTACTCCTTAAATCCCACCAAGAACTATAAAATGAATAAAGATATAAAATATAGGATAAAACTATCCTTTTTCTGTCATTTTCACTATCATTTTCCACATTCTCACAGTGTATTCCATAGTAGGAGGATAACTTTGTACTATCTCAGTTATCCTAGCCTCCTTTTTGAATATTGGAAATCCTTCCATTATCTTTTCAATGGAATCTTTATCTGGGGCTTTCCACATAGTATAGGCTCCAAAATTAAAGTTATAGCTGGCTAAAAACTCTACATCTTCTGGTAGTTTAGCCTCGTTGAAAAACCTAAATGCCTCTTTCATAGCATCTATCTGTTTATCTGCTGGCCATTTGTGCGTTATAAGATACATTGGCATCTCGACACCTCCAGCAGTTTCACAACAATTCTCACATCTGTACCAGATGGAGCACGGAGAAGAGGAGAGTATATGGAATATCGATGCCCCTATTTTTATCAAATTTTCCCCTCTTCTAAAGAACTATAGAAAGTTTATTATGATATTATATAAAGATTATCCTTGTTATATCTTTATGTATATTCGACATTTTCTGTATACATGCGAATTTTGAGTCCAAATATGCAGAAACCAGTAGTACAAAGTTAAATTTAATCTAATCTTGAAGGCATATAACAAAATAATCATCAATGCTAACTTTTTTGGACAAGTTACCCTCTTCAAACTTCTTGGGAAGAGCTCACAAGTTTTTATATTTATCTATCATTTTCTGGTACTGTCAGGAGTTAGACCAACATCCCGGATTTATCATCAGGCGTCTCACCTGTTATCCTGACAGTATGCATTTTCTTTATGGCATGCCAAACTTCAAAAATATACTAAATTCTCTCACTAAACCTCCAAACGCCTTAAAGGACATCTCCCCAGGTTTAACTTTACCATTCTTAATATGATACCATCCACATGATTTTGTTAGGGATATTTATCAAAATTATCAGCTGTGTCTTATCCTTCAGCTGGAAGTCAAACTTCTTACCATCGAAGTGAACTTTACCCCATCCTTGAACTCAAATGATTCAATGGCTGTAATCTGCTGTGCATTTAACACATTGATACGCAGTCCATCCTCAAAAACCAGCCAGTTCATTATACATCGCATTTGGCAAATTAAACCAAATAAAACGTTTATATGCGTAAATTAACCATATGAGAGATCAAAGCCATGGATAAGAGTACATCTGTCAGAATCCCAGTTAAATTAGATAAATTTGGTAGGTTCTCATTCCATCAGGAATCAGGAAGGCTATCGGAGCAAAAGAATGGGATACCCCGATAATTGAAGTAAAAGAAAACATCAAAAAAGAAATGACAAGGTTCAACTGTTCTCTCTCACTTTTGTCATTGATAGAGTTTGAGAGATAATAGATACTCTAGTTCCCATTAAGATTAAAAATCGGTTTAGATGCTTATAGTGATACTAAGTGGTTGCTCATGTATGAACGTTCAACTAAGCACAATGCACAACCAAAGACATGATGGGAACTATGGTAATAGATATGTTAATACCAATCCTAATCAGAGCTGTAAATATTATCCTATCTGATTTAAAGAGAAACTAAATAGTAATGATAGTATGGAAGAGGGATAAGTGTAGATTATTGGTAAGACTATCGACAAAATATGATGCAAAGATGCTCATTTAGTATGTTAAGAAGATATTACAGTAAATATTGAGTTTGAATTATCCAAATTCACAAGCCTTTCAGCCTAAAAATTTATAAGTATCATTAGGTGTCTCCGTCATTGTAAGATGACTTTCCCGTATCCTGAAGAAAACGCATGGGACAATGAAGCTAATGAAGATTTGGTGTGCCGGGGTAGCCTAGCCAGGGAAGGCGGTGGACTCGAGATACTCCGTTATCAAAATGAACTTCTAACAAAAGAGCAAAGTGAAATTGAGCCACTCTCCGGTGACATTTTTTCAAAGGCTTTAGAGCCTTCAAAAGCCAAAATAGACTATGAGAGAGATAGAACAGAATACATCAAATGGATAAAAGAAACAACACCATCAATGGCTTCAAAATACATACATAAGCTTGATAAATACCTGAAAGCTAAAAAAGCCAACACACCATCCGAATTAAGAAAAATCGTCGAATCAATACCACCAACAAAATCTGGAAATCCAGACAGACATGCATACAATGCAATAAGAAGCTACATCAACTTCTTAGTAGAAAAAGGAAAGATAAAGAAAAGCGAAAGCATAGACTTCAAAGCCGTAATTCCAAACATCAAAGTTAAAGCAAGAGCAGAGACAGAAAAGATAATCAAAGCAAGAGATATTGTGAACATAATCAAAGACGTTACCGGTAAAACACCAGAGATCATGCATGCAAGGCGACTGTTTTTGAAGCTTTTAGCCTTTACTGGATTGAGAGGAAAGGAAGTTTTAGCATTAATGAATCAGTTCAATCCAAAGATCATTGATGAGACCTTTGAAGCCTTTGACTTGCCAAAAGAATGGAAAAAGAAGATAGCAGTTTATGACTTGGAAAGAGTTAAGATTCCATCAAGAAAGCACGAAACCAAAAGAGGCTATGTTGCCGTCTTTCCAATTGAATTAGTTGACGACTTAATTGCATATCAGAAAAGCGGTTATAGATTGACATTAAATTCCATAAGAAAAGATGAAATGCTAAACAATCCAGGTAAAGCCAAAGACTTTGCTTTGTTTAGAAAATTCGTTCAAAACTTCTTGAACAATAATGTTATGTCCAAAGTTCCAAATCCACCTGCAGATTCAGCACACTTAATTGAATTCCTTCAAGGCAGAGCACCAAAAAGCGTTGGTGGCAGAAATTACAGACAAAATGTCCAGAATGCTGTTAGGATATACTATTACTTGGTTGACGAGCTAAAGAAAGCCTTGCCAATACTGAGTGCTTAACGCTTCTTTTTCTTTTTGTTTGCTTCATAAAATTCCTTGATAAATTCTTTTGGTGTTAAAATATAGAGCTCATGAGAATTCAACTTAAACTTTCTCGCTTTATTTCTGATTTTAAGCAAATGCTTTCTATCGTAAGTTATCAAGAACTCAGCTTTAGCATTATAAGCAACATCGAGAAACGGAATATCTTTTTCATCTTTCACAAGTTCCTTAATGCGCTTATTTTTCTGGAAGCTCCTTTTAATGGAATCCTCTTAGAAAATGTTAGCATGATTTCAAAGTATTTCATTGCTTCATCCATAGACAAGTACTTGAGAACCTTCTTGGATTGCATTTTAGCCTTGTACTCATGAAGTGTTCTCAAGGAAGCATAATTAATAACATTACCTTTAACTAATAATTTTAGAAGATCAAAAGCATATCCTTTAGTAGAAATTGCACCAGCAATTAAAACCGAAGTATCAACAACTACTCTAAACCGAGCTTTTTGAGCTTTCTTTCTATTTCTCTCCATCTCTTGACTTCCTCCTCAGCCTCATAATAAATCTCAATTGCCTTCTCCTCACTTATCTTTCTTTTACCTTCCTGAGACTTAAGGAATTCTAACGCCTCCTTCTTACTTATCTTCTTGGTTTTAAGCTTCCTTAGATTAGCCTTCCACTCATAATACTCTACAAGCTCTTTGGATGAAACACCAACAGCCTTTGCAACTTCATTAATGAGGAGCTTAACACCTTCAGAGTTTTTCACTTTTGTCGCCATCTCTCACACCTTGAAGGAAAATTGAAAAAAGAATGTTATTAACTTTTCCGCCTTTACTTATATACAAAAATCACGTCATCAATTGCATATTTGATATAACGGTCATTTCCATCTGTGCGGCCTTCCATTTCAATTTTTACCTCTACACTTTGTCCTTTCCATGGCGTTAAATCAACACTCGCTTGACACCATCCTAATGCACCATTGCTTTTCTTATGAACGTAATCTTCATAGACTTTTGTTCCATTCACGTATATTCTGACATACTTAAATTCATCCGCATGATATTGGTGGTATATTGCAACCCCCCAGTAGAATAAAATTCCTGCTTTTGTTATTCCTGACGGAATCGAAATTGTTTTAGTGAGTGATGGCCTCTTAATTCCATGCGTTCCACAGTTATTGTAATAAGCTCCGTATCCTCCAGCTTCAATAGAAGCATCTTGAGTTATGCTAAATAAATTAAGCGTCCATCCTTGTTCCGTTCCATCTTCAAAGTCAGTTAAGTTTATAGTCCAGTCTGTGGAGTTTCTGAAGTCTATGATATTTGCTTCAATGCTCTCTGTGAGAGTATCAACCTTTTGTGTATAACCACTGTCTCTATAAAACTCAAACTTAATTGTAAAGCTTTCTCCTTCTACATCTGAGCTTGGAACTGCTCTCTTCAACGTTACGTATTTGTTTGTAGTTCCCAATGAATCAAGGCTTCCAAGATTTTTGCTTGTGCTTCCATTATCAAAAGTCCAGTTCCCATTAGCATCCTCGATGATTGCTTTCACATAAACTAATTGTGGAGACTGATTCCTAAAACGCACAAAAAGCGTCGTATTAAACTCTGTTAGTGTTGAGATTCCATATCTGTCGATATACATCTTCTTCGCAACATCTACAGATAAATCTTTAGTAGAACTTGGCATTTACACCACCTCACGCATTAAATTTAAACTGTGTTGAACACCTAAATGCAAAGTCTAAAACATTTTGACTCTGAACATCTGTATTTTGCCTAAATGCAAAATCCACAATATTTTGACTCTGAATATCCAAATTTTGCCTAAAGGCAAAGTCTATAATATCTTGACTTTGCAGATCAGCCTTGCTCCTGTCTGCAATTAACCACACTTTAAAATCTGAAATCCTGCCACCACCAATTCCTTTGAGTATCAGCATTCTTGAACACCTCAGATATAGCTTATGTTCACAAGAACACTATCATTTATTTGAGTGCCTTCTTTTGGCTCAACTTCAACAATTATTCGAGTTACTGGAAGTTTTGGAATTGGCTGTATGAATATTTGACCGTTCAAGCCTTTATAGAACTTGTTTTTCCAGAATGGTTGGGTATCATCAGGCTTCCTTAAGCTCACAATAACGTAATCATCGTTTCCATGGCTAACGCTCACTGCACAAATATGCGATTTCTTTCCAAAATCAACTTTTTTGGAACCTGAGCTGTCCAATTCAACAACCTTATTATCCGCTGGTTCAAAGTATGCATTTACCTCTTCATTCATTTTCTTCTCCCTCCAATGAACAATGCAATTAAAACAAAGATAAGCACCAGAAAAGCTACCAGGCGAATCCATTTCAATGGTTTTTCAAGTTGCCTAAATTCATCCCCTTCTCTGCGTGGAATATTCCATTTAGACCATTTTCCCTGTTCTTTTTTATTTTCGGTTTTATTTTTATTTTCAAACCTCTTTGTGTTCGGCATTTTAAAATCAATTAAATTAACGCCTTGAATCATCTGCATCACCTTCTAATCCTCTTCAAGTACTTATCCACAATAGCGTAAGCTTTCTTTTTCTTTCCTTGAAGCTTTGAATTGCGTTTTATTACTGTAGTTTTCAAGAAAACTAAGCGTCTAACTGCTTTAGCGTAAGTAATTTTATGAGTCTTGAAGTCTTTGAGAATTGCTTTGCAGATTCCTTCAACTTCTTTTAACGTGTCCAAGCCTTTCCTTCCGATATCCTTTACTTTTGTTCCGAGATAAACATTTCTCCTCTTCTTAGCTCTTCTCTTCTTTCCTTTAACCTCTGATTCGCTAACTGTTCCAATAATCTTTAGCCTACCATTTTTTAGCCGTTTAGCCTTATACCATGTTTTGTTTTTCTTATTGTAAAAATACTCATACTTTCTCCCTTCAACCACCATCCTTAACCACCTTGACAACATTATAGCCAACTTTTCCTTCTAAATGAGAAATACGCTTTTCATGATTGAATATTTTATCTTCTAAATCATCTAAACGCTCTACAATTGATTTTAAGACTCTCTCATTTGCTTTTGCTGTTGAATAAGCTGTTAAGAGTGCTGTTATAACTGCTGTAGCTCCAATACTAATTATTGTTTCCAGAATCATGCTAATCACCTTATCCGCTTGATGAACTTAGTAAATTGTACTTGAAACGCAAACCAAAGCAAAAAGAGAATAAAAGCCTCAAAGACTGTTTCCTTATCAAGCTTCATAGAATCACCTTATAAATCTGCTTCTGTTGTTCCTTGGAAGCGGCTGGTATTTATACACAGGTTCTCTCTTTGGAACAAATGGGTGACGTAGATTCTCTATTTTCCTTAGTTTTTCACGTAAAAGATTCCTCGGCATTGGATTCGCTTTTGGAAGTGGCTTAGGTTTGTAATAGTCAGCAATAGCATTCCACCGCTTAGCCTCGATATCAACCTGTTTTTTCCATGCTCTCGAACCTTCCTTTAAACCTACTTTCTTTTTAAGAATTCTCTTTTGTTTTTCTCTCTCTTTCTTTAACGTTTCCCTATAATCAACTGCTCCGCCATGATATGAATAGAAGAATGGTATCTGTTCTTTTGTTTCAACTTCTCTCAGCATTGATTCTTTTAATTCTTCCTTCTCTTTCTTGCTCAAATTATATTCCTTAGCTAACTTTTCAACCTTTGCTGGAATCTCTTCTTTCTCCTTCCTAATTCTTTCATAATATTCAGAACTTGTTGTTATGTGATCATCTATTTTCTGTTTTATTCCACTCACTGCATGTTTCACCGCATCCTTTGCCTTTTCGAACTTTTGAAGAACCTTAAAGATTTTATATAGTAAATAAAGAACCGCTATGCCAACAAAAACATAAACTACAAGCTTTGCGATGTTGTCCTTCTCCTTATAAGCCATCATAACAGCTGGTAACGCCATTTCTCTCACCTCTTATGTTTTTTAAAGAACTCATAAGCTTCTTTTATTCTCCTACTTGCATTAGTTTTTGTCAAATAGTCCTCATACTCAATGTTCAACTTCTTGAATCTGATTTTGTATTTCTTATTGCCAATTTTCGTTGCTTTTCCTTCATCAAGACTCCTTGAACCTCTATCATCTGTTATTGTAAATGTAAATCCTTTAGAACCTCTTCCATTTATCACTACTCTAACCATCAGCATCACCTTTTCAGAATCTTAAGCGCTATGAATGCACTTATTGCAAGAAAAGCAACTTTCTTCCAGTCAAAC
>Ga0256842_1002896_pt1 | contig 11860 bp, 11 predicted proteins | sample 4559240metaG_FD_185973 | JGI IMG/M metagenome (GOLD analysis project Ga0256842, IMG submission 185973) | Hydrothermal vent microbial communities from Guaymas Basin, Mexico - 4559-240 | ecosystem: Environmental > Aquatic > Marine > Hydrothermal vents | place: Mexico: Guaymas Basin | collected...
ATCCCCGATCTGGGCGTAGGTCCTGTAGCCCTGAAGTGAGAGGGCGGCGTACACCCCCCCGACCAGGATCAGGGCGAGGGAGAAGGCCAGGAGGGCCCTCATGCCCAGCCTCTTGGTCACCCTGGCGCCGCAGTGGGGGCAGACGTCCACGCCCTCCGGGATCTCCCTTCCGCAGCTGGGGCACCTCACGCCGGCTGCACCCCCTGTGGGACAACGGGCACGAGCTCCCACTCACCGCCAGTCGGGAATCCGTAGAGCATCAAGGGGGCGTCGACGCGCACCTTGCTACCCTCTAGGAGCTTCAGGTAGGCGAAGACCTCCTCCGGCTCCTCACCTAGGTACTCGCAGAAGTTGAACGGGAGGTAGACCATGATGCTCGTGCCCCCCTGGGATAGGTACGCCCTGATGAACTTGTACTCCTCGAGGTAGGACACGTCCGTCAGGACGCCCTCCACGCTGACCCACGTCCCGATGCCGTACTTCCCATTTAGCACGTCCCTGACCTGGGCCCTCACGGGTTCCGGCCTCTCCTGCTCCAGGATGAAGGAGGGGCCGTTGAGGATCAGGTAGTAGCTGTTCATCAGGAACCTGACCTGGACCGCCAGGGAGACCCTGTCGCCGAGCATGATGGTCACCCCCGCCTTCCTCAGGGCCATGTAGCCCGTGTGGTACACGTGCACCGAGGCCACGGCGGTCCCGTCGTCGACGTCGAAGTAGAGGGCGTAGGTCCCGTCGGGGCGCTTAGCCAGGTAGGGGACGGAGGAGACGACACCGTCGACCCTCACGTAGGCGTAGTTGTACGTCGGCCCCAGCTCCGAGAGGTAGACCCTCTTGTACGGGACGTGGGAGGCGTAGGCCCAGAGGGAGAGGAGGCCGGCCACGGCCAGGACCACGGCCAGCCTCTTCAGGAGGATGTAGCTCCTCTCCCTGGGTATGTCGGCCCCGCAGTAGGGACACCTGGTCAGGGGCCCTACATATCTTCCGCAGACAGGGCAATACCCCTTGGCCAAGGCGGTGCCACCCCCTGCCAGGCCGCGTCGGGACTGTTAGACCTCACGGCCACCTCATAAATGAGGCCGTCCCCGGTGTCGTACGGCTTGAAGTGCCCCCTCACGGAGATCTGGTCACCCGAGCTTATCCAGGACGGGGTGCCTGCCTCGAAGTAGATCTCGATCGTCTGGCCCCCGGAGGAGGCGATGATGTAGGAGCTGTGGACCTCCTCCACCGTCAGGCCGTCCAGGGAGACCAGCGTGTACAGGTAGGATTCCCTGTTCCCCAGGAGCTCCGACAGGGTCAGGTGCGCGTACTGGAGCTCTATCTCCGCGTGCCCCACGACGGCGTAGGAGTCCTCCGTCCCGGGCCTGACGCTTATCTCCAGCTCACCCCGGAACTCGGTGAGGAGCCCCCACACCTCCACCAGGTCCCCGAAGCTCACGTTGCACTGGACCTGGAGCTTGCCCACGTAGACCTTGAGCGTGTAGCCGGTGCTGACGTTCGTGACGTAGAAGTAGCTGAGGGTCCCGTAGCTGGAGTTCTTGTAGCCTGTGACGTAGCCCCTGGTCTTCACCAGGCTCCCCTTGAGGACCGTCCTGTTCTTGACGAGGTCGGGCAGGCTGTGGAAGGCGTACCTCTGCGCTCCCTGCGGGACGACGCGGTCGGAGCTGGAGTTCCTGATCACGATCTCGAAGTACCCGCCGCGGGAGTAGTAGGTGAAGAAGCCCCTGACCTCCTCGATGGGCTGGCCGACCTCCAGCTCCGGCGCCCCCGAGTCCCTCTCGTAGTAGAGCACCATCGTCCACTCGGATACCGTCAGGTTACCCACGACGTACTTGTAGGGCGCCTCCTTCTCCAGGACCTGGAGGCCACCCGTGGAGAGAAGGGTGTGGTTGTAGGCGTCGGGACTCGAGGAGAGGTCTACGAACGGAACGGGCAGGTAGGAGGTCTCCATCGTCCTCCCCAGGAGGCGGACAGAGTCGGAGGTCCCGTTCCGGACCAGGATCTCGATCTCCCCCTCGTACTCCGATACCACCCCCTCTACCCGGACGCCGTCGCCCTTTCCGATGTCCTGGGGCCTGGTGCCCCCAGGCTCCACGTACACCTTGATGGTCCTGTTCCCACCCTCGTCTGCGAGGTAGAAGAGGTACGGCTTCCCGTACACGAAGGCCCCATCGACCTGGACACAGGAGCCGATGTAGGCCTCGGGGTCTTCCAGGATCTCCCCAACGGAGGTCCTGTTGTACCCGGATGGGGCCGTCGGGTAGACCCTGTCCTCGGTCCCGGCGCGGATCTTGATCTCGTAGTAGTCCCCCGGGGCGTAGTAGGTGTAGTACCCGTAGACGTCCACGAGAACGCCCACGTCCACCTCGGGGGACACGTTGGCCCCGACCTCGGCGTACACGGTCACGTTCTCCTCCTCGGAGCCGACGGTGAAGAGCCAGGGCACTCCTTCCTCGTTCCTCCTCAGCACCTCCACCACGGTCACGTTCAGGACGGCCACGTTGGTCCCGTTGTAGGACTCGGGATCCTGGAGGAGCTGGTGGACCCCGACCCGGACGTACTCGACGACCCCGTGCTCGACGATCTCAACCCTGTCCTCGGTCCCGGCCCTTACCTTGAGCTCCCAATAGCTCCCGTTCTGGTAGTAGGTGAAGAGGGCCCACACGTTGACGAGGTCCCCCTCCTTCAGCTCGGCAGGGACGTTGCCCCCCTTCTCGGAGTAGACCATGATGGAGTCGTTCCCCTGGGCGACCTTGAACAGCCACGGTACCCCCTCCTGGTTCCTGCGCAGGACCTCGACCACGGTGGCGTTCCTCACGACCACCGAGCTGCCATCGTACTCCTCCGGGCTTGAGAGGAGCTCCGAGATGGTCGCCTCCCTGTACCCGGCGGCCCTCACCAGGACCACGGCGTCCGCCGAGGAATTCCGCACCTTGATCTCCCAGTAACCGCCCTTGCTGTAGTAGGTGTAGAGGCCGGTGACGTTCACCACGTCCCCCTTCGAGATGGTGGCCGGCCTCGTCGCACCCCTCTCCACGTACACCGCCACGTCCTTGCCCTCGGAGGACACCGTGAAGAGGAAGGAGGCCTTAACGTCCGTGACCTCAACCTCCCTCACGTCGACGAGGCACCACCTGTACTGGTCGATCTCGCCCAGGGGGACCCTGGCGTAGGAGGTCTCTCCCCCATGGCCGACGATCCTCACGTAGTCCGAGGTGGAGTTCCTCACCTTGACCTCCCAAAATCCGCCCCCGCTGTAGTAGGTCACCAGCCCCCTGATCTCCAGGATGTCCCCTTTCGAGATCTCGGAGGGCGCGTCGGCCCCCTTCTCCACGTAGACCTTGAAGGTCCTGTAATCCCCGGAGTCCGCGACGGAGAAGCTCCAGCTCAGCCCCTCAACGAAGACGACGTCCTCGAGCTTCACCACCATGCCGGAGAAGGACTCCGGATCCGACCAGAGGTCGGCCACCGTTGCGGTGTGCTCCTGCTGGCTGAGGATGACGACCCTCACGTGGGTGCTGTTGGTCGCCCCGTCGTCGTCCGTGACCGTCAGGGTGACCCTGTAGAGGCCGGGGGAGGCGTAGGAGTGCTGGACCTGGGGCTCCCCGCTCTCGGTAGAGTTCCCGTCACCGAAGTCCCACGCGTAGGACACGATCTCCCCGTCGGGGTCGGAGGAGGATGCGGCGGAGAAGGTGATCTCCTGGCCCACCGGGAAGCTGGACATGTCCTCGGGGCTGTCTATGACTGCGCTGGGCGGGAGGTTCCCCCGCCCGGGCAGCAGCAGGACGGCCGCCACCGAGGCAACCACGACCGCGACGGCGATGGCGGCCGCAACCAGCACCTTCCTGGACCCTTCCTCCAACTCAGCTCCCTTTCGCATAGGTCCTGAGCCTTAAAACTATGAAGTCGCGTCCGAGCTCCTCCAGCAGGGGGCCAGCCCTGGGCCCGTGATCCCTGCCGAAGAGGATCCTGTACAGGACGGGGAAGGCCCTCCGGGGGCCTAGGCCCGTGCCGCGGGCGCAGCGGAAGATGGCGGACTGGATCTCCTCCGCCCTCCACTCGATGCCCCCGAACTCCCTCAGGAGGCACTCGATGAAGGACAGCTCACCCGGGCCCAGCTCCAGCCTCGGGGGCTCCTCCAGGACCCTGACCCTGGCCTCCTCGGGGGCGAAGCGCTCGAGCCAGAAGCGAACCGCCTCCACCCTCCTCCTGAGCTCCCTGAGGTCCTCCTCCCGCAGCGGCTCCCTCAGGTGGCCGCTCCTGAGGAGCCTGCGCACCACGTCCTCGAAGCTCCCCGAGAGCTGGACGACAAGCACCAGGTGGCGGAAGGGGACCCTCTGCACCCTCACCCTGGGCGAGGAGGGGGTCAGGGAGAGCTCGTAGGCCCTGGTGAGGTCGTCCTCCTCCCCCGCGTGGAACCTCTCCTCGGCCTCGTCGAAGTCGTCGTGGAGCTTGGGTATGTCCGTCGAGGGGTCGAAGGAGATGTGTCTGGAGTAGTGGACCCTGAGGATGAGGAAGTTCGTGATCTCGGGGGACGAGGCCCTCACCACGTCCCCCGGGTCCACGACGAGGCCCGCTGAGGAGCTGAGCGGGCCCCTGCCCCTCAGCTCGATCCACTCGTAGGGCACGGGGTAGGGGGGTTCCCTGCCGAAGACCTCCCTGGCGATGTCCCTGCCGGTGTCGTAGGACCCCCCTGCGGCCGCGTGGTCCTTCCCGAAGGGCTCCAGGTCCACGCCCAGGAGGGACCACCTGGCGGGCCACTCCACCCTCCAGAGGAGCTTCACCTCGCCCCTGGATATGGACGCCTCCCCCTCGTGGCCGCACTCGCACCTGTACCTCACCCTGTCCCCCTCCCAGCCCAGGACGTTCTTGGTCAGCCTCCCGCAGGCGGAGCACCTCGCGAATACCGGGAACCAGTCCCTGGGGAGGGGCTTCCCGGTCTTGGCGGATATGATCCCCGCAATCCTTTCCCTCCGCTCCAGGGCCCTGGCCACGTAGGGGGCGTAGCGGCCGCTCAGGTAGAGCTCGTGGTCCCACACGGGCTCCAGCTCGACCCCCAGCTCCCCCACCACCTCCAGGAACGGGCGGGCGAAGTGCTCGGCCCAGCTCCCGTCCCCGTCGGGCGAGGGGACGTCGTACAGGGGCCTACCTAGGTACTCCCGGAAGGCCTCGGGCGTCCCCGGGGGGAGCTTCCTGAGGGGGTCCATGCTGTCGATGACGAAGATGAGCCTAGCATCCCTGCCGGACTCCCTGATCGCCCTGGTGATGGCCCAGCCCGTGACCACCTCCCTGAGGTGCCCGATGTGGAACGGGCCCGAGGGGGAGGTGCCGGTGGCCACGGTCAGGCTGCCCTTGGAAGGCCATGCCTGCCTGGCGACGACGTCGGCCCAGTGCAGCTCACACCACCAGCCTGGCCCTCACCAGGGACCTGAGGGGGACTCCCTCCACCTCGTCCTTCAGGGTCTTGTTCACCAAGACCACCACGAGGTGGACCTGGCCACCCTCCTCCCTGATGTCCCTGATGGCCTTCCCGATGGTCTCCCCGGTGCTGAAGACGTCGTCCACGAGGACCAGGTTCTTGCTTGAGGGGGTGGCGTAGTTGGAGCTGAAGAGGCCCTCCCTCCTCCTGGGGTGGGGCCTGTAGACTATGAGCTCCGCGCCCAGGATCTCGGCCACGTAGAGGGCGAAGGGGATGCCGTTGATCGCTATCCCAACCACGCCGTCCACGGAGAACTCCCTCTTCTCGGCCTCCTCCTCGACGATGTCCGCCATGATGGCCGCTATGTTGTATATCCTCTGCGGGAACACCCCAATGCTCTTCCAGCCTATCTTGACGTCCGTGGGCCTCCCCTTCACCTCCTCCGATAGGTAGTACTCGACGGTCTCGGTGGAGAGGTGCAGCTCGGAGGCAATCTCCTGGACCCCGAGCCCCTTGTCCCTGAGCTCCTTTATCCTCTTCGAGAGCTCCTCCTCAGGCACGGAGCCTCCCCTCCGCCGCCTTCAGCACGTTCTCCATCAGGATCGCGGTCGTGACCGGCCCGACGCCCCCTGGAACCGGGGTTATGAGGGAGGCTATCTCGGAGACACCCTCGAAGTCCACGTCCCCGACGATCTTCCCGTCCACCTCGTTGATCCCCACGTCCACGACCGCGACCCCCTCCCTGAAGTAGTCCTTGGTGAAGAGCCTGGGCCTACCGACCGCGACCACCACCAGGTCGGCCCTCCTGGTGTGGAACTTCAGGTCCCTGGTCTTGGTGTGCGTCACCGTGACCGTGGCGTCCCTGTGGAGGAGCAGCAGGGACAGGGGCTTCCCGACCACGGGGGTCCTGTTCACGATGACCGCCTCGGCCCCGCGGAGCGGGAAGCCCTCGTGCTCCAGGATCCTCACCACGGCCATCGGGGTGCAGGGGACGAGGTCCTCCTTCTTCAGGACCAGCCTCCCGTAGTTCATGGGGTGCACCCCCTCCACGTCCTTGGAGGGGTCCATCGCGGACACGATGGCCTCGGAGTCCAGGTGCCTGGGGAGGGGCATCTGGACCATGATGCCGTCCACCTGATCGTTCCGGTTCAGCTCCTCCATCAGGGAGAGGACCCTGCCCTGATCCACGTCCTCGGGCAGCTGGACGAGGCTGGCCTCGATGTTCAGCTTCGAGGCCGTCCTGAGGATGCTCCTCACGTACACCATGGAGGCCTCGTTCTCCCCGACCATGAGTACCTTCAGGACCGGCCTCCTCCCCTCCTTCTCCTCGAAGAGCTTCGCCCTCTCCTTAACCTGGGACCTTATCTCCCTGGCGATCGCCCTCCCATCAACAACCTTCGCCATCCGCTCACCCAGGATTCAAGCTTAAGCAATTAAAATGAATTTCAATGCAGAATGTTCATCACCGTAGAGGGCATAGACGGGAGCGGGAAGACGACCCTGGTCGAGGGCCTCTCCAGGAGGCTGGGGCCCGGGGTCGTCGTGACCATGGAGCCCTGGGACCCCGCGATCAAGGCGGCCCTGAGGCCGTTGATGGACAAGGTGGGGGGCAGGGACGAGGCGCTCGCGGAGTTCTTCCTGTTCTCGGCGGACAGGGCCCTGCACTCCAGGCTCATAAGGGACGCGCTCTCGGAGGGGAAGGTGGTGATCTCGGACAGGTACCTGGACTCCTCCGTCGCCTACCAGGGCCCGAGGCTGGGCATGGACTTCGAGGAGGCCCTCAGGTGGATGATGGAGGTCTCCAAGTTCTTCCCGACGCCGGACATCACCCTCCTCCTGGACCTGGACCCCAGGGTGGCCCTGGGCAGGATCTCCGACAGGGACACGAAAATAGGGTATGAGAAGGTGGAGTTCCTCGTGCGCGTCAGGGACTGGTATCTGCGCCTGGCCGACAGGTTCCCCGAGAGGATCAAGGTCTTGGACGCCTCGCTGCCCCCGGAGCGGGTCCTGGAGGACGCCCTCAGGGAGCTGGGGGGTGCCGGGATTGGACCCTAGGGTCAGGGACGCCTACCTCAGGGCAGGCAGGATCGCCAAGGAGGCCAGGGACCTCGGTGCCCGGATGATCGAGGACGGGGAGGGCCTCCCCTTCCTGGAGGTGGCGGAGGCCGTCGAGGGGAGGATCCTCGAGCTGGGGGCGGGCCTCGCCTTCCCCGTGAACATCACGGTGAACAACGAGGCCGCCCACTACTCCCCGGTGCCCTGGGAGAGGAGGGTCTTCAGGGAGGGGGACATGGTGAAGCTCGACGTGGGCGCCCACGTCGACGGCTACATAGCGGACACCGCGGTGACCGTGATCGTGGGGGGCGGCGACCACCCCCTCATGGAGGCCGTCAGGGCGGCCATCGAGGAGGTCATCTCCGGGATAAGGGTGGGCATGAAGGTCTCGGAGATTGGCTCCATCATAGAGAGGACCATAAGGTCCAGGGGCTTCAGGCCCGTCTACAACCTCACGGGGCATTCGCTGGGCAGGTACAGGCTCCACGCCGGTCTCTCCATCCCCAACTTCGACGACGGCTCCGGGGCCAGAATCCTCCCCGGCATGGCGGTGGCCATCGAGCCGTTCGGAACCGACGGGAAGGGGATCGTCAGGAACGACGGAGACGGGCACATATACATGCTCAACCCCGACAGGCCCCCGATCATGGAGGGGTTCGCCAGGAAGATCAGCGCCCTCTACGACGGCCTCCCCTTCGCGGAGAGGTGGCTGGCCAGGGACTACCCCGAGGCCCGCAGGGACCTGCCCCTGGCCAGGAGGGCGGGGGTCCTGGTCCACTACCCCAAGCTCGTGGAGGGGAGGAGGAAGATGGTCGCCCAGTTCGAGCACACCTTCCTCCTCACGGAGGACGACATCATCGTGACGACAAAGTGAATGAAGGCGGAGAACGTTCACCCCCCATGAACCTGGCCACAGTGCTCGGGGAGCTCAGGAGGATCGCCCCGCCCGGCTCCATCGACGCCTCCATAGGGAACCTCAAGCACAGCCCTCCCGGTTTCCTCATTGAGGCCCTCGTGAGGGCCGTGAGGGAGGGGAGGAATGGCTACTCGCCGCCGCAGGGGGTGCCGGAGCTCAGGGAGGGCACCGCAGGGCTGTACTCGGAGATCACGGGCAGGGAGGTGGACCCGGGGGACGTCCTCATCACCGTGGGGGCGTCCAGCGCCCTACTGGCGCTGGCCGTGAGGGAGTCGGAGAGGGGGATCCTCGTCCCCGACCCGGGGTTCACGGGATACTACACGATCTTCGAGGGTGTTGGCAGGAGGGTGATCCCCTACAGGCTCAGGGAGGGCGACTTCCAGCCTGAGCCCGAGTCCCTCAAGGAAGCGGCCGGTATGGGGGACATGATCATCGTGTCCTCGCCCAACAACCCGACCTCCACTGAGCTTACCCCCGAGTCCGTCGGGCTCATCAGGGACTTGGCCGAGGACGAGGGGCTGAAGGTGGTCCTGGACGAGCCCTACTTCTCCATCTACTTCAGGGGTAACGGCTACCACTCCCTGTACGGTTCCGTACCCGAGGCACACGTGGTCTCGACCTTCGGCAAGGCCCTCGCCGTGACCGGGTGGAGGGTGGGCTTCATGATCTCCCCGCTCGCCAGGGAGCTCACGCCCTACCACTTCGCCTTCGTCGGCGGGCCGCCGACGCCACCGCAGTACGCCATCGCGTGGTCCCTGCCGAGGTTCGAGGAGTTCGCATCAGAGCTCAGGGAGAGCCTCAGGAGGAAGAGGGACCTCCTGATGTCGCTGCTGGAGGGCTTCGAGTACCCCGTGCCCGTGGGCTCCTACTTCCTCTTCCTCAGGGTCGGTGGGGACGACGTCCAGGCCGCCAGGGAGCTGGCCAGGAGGGGACTCATAGTCTTTCCGGGGAGCCTGTTCGGTACTGGCGGCAGGGGCTACATCAGGATCAACTTCTCGATGGAGGACGAGGAGATCAGGAGGGCCGCGGAAATCCTGAATCAGTACGGCTTGGCCAGGTAGGCCCAGGTCTTCGCCTCCCTTCCGCAGACCGGGCACCTGCCCGAGACGGGCTCCTCCTCCAGAGGGGTCCCCAAAAGGTCCTTCCCGGTCTCCTCCTGCATCGCCAGGGCGCAGTCGTCGTCGCCGCACCACGGGACCTTCGCGATGCCCCTGTGCTCGGCCACGCCCTCCAGGTCCTCGAACTCCCTGACCTTGGACTCGAACTCCCTCCAGGCCCTCTCCCTGAGGCTCTCCTGGATGTCCCTCAGCAGGGCCCTGACCCTGGGCACCAGCTCCTCCACCGGGACCTCCTCCCTCCGGAGGGTGTCCCTGCGCGTGACGACCACCCTGCCGGAGTCCACCTCGGCCGGGCCGACCTCGACCCTTATGGGCACCCCCCTGAGCTCCCAGTAGTAGTACTTCCAGCCCGGCCTGTAGTCCCTCAGGTCCAGGACTGTCTCGATCCCCTCCCTCTCCAGGGTCTCCTTTATCCCCCTGCAGAAGCCGTAGACCTCCTCCTCCCTCCCCTTCTTCTCTATGGGCACGATGACGACCTTGATGGGCGCGACCTCGGGGGGCAGGACCATACCCCTCTCGTCGCCGTGGATGGCGATCACGGCGGCCAGCAGCCTCTCGCTGATCCCGTACGTGGTCTGGTAGGCGTAGTCCTGCCCTCCCTCCCTGGTCTCGAACCTTATCCCGAAGGCCCTGGAGAAGTTCTGCCCGTACTGGTGTATCGTGCCGATCTGGAGGGTCCTGCCGGAGGGCAGTATCGTGTCGGCCGCCAGGCTGTACTGGGCGCCGGCGAACTTGTCCCACTCGGGCCTGCGGAAGATCCTGTAGGGGATCGCGAGCCTGTGGGTGATCTCCCTCCAGGTCTCCAGGTGCTCGAGCATCTGCCTCTCCGCCTCCTCGTAGCTCTCGTGGGCCGTGTGCGCCTCGAAGAAGTGGATCTCCCTGACCCTGAGCATGGGCCTCGTCTGCTTCGTCTCGTACCTGAAGACGTTCACTATCTGGTACACCTTGATGGGAAGGTCCCCGTGGCTCTTCACCCAGAGGGCGAAGATGGGGTACATGGCTGTCTCGGACGTCGGCCTGAGGACGAGCTTCACGTCCAGCTCCGTCTCCCCTCCCCTGGTCACCCAGTAGACCTGGGAGGAGAACCCCCTGATGTGCTCCTCCTCCTTCCTGAAGGCAGTCTCCGGGATGAGCGTCGGGAAGATGACCTCCCGGTACCCCCTGGACTCCACGGCCTCCCGGATGACGGCGTCTATCGCCCTGAGGAGGCGGACCCCGTAGGGCCTCCACACGTTCATCCCCTTCACGGGGTACCTCTTGTCCAGGATCTCGGCCTCCTCGAGCACGGTGTTGAACCACTCTCCGAAGGCCTCCCCCTCCTTGGGGAGCTTCATCCGGTCACCTCCTCGAGAGCCTCAGGAGCAGGAGGCCGAAGGCTATGGGTATGACCGTTACCGTGTACAGGCCTACGTCCAGCCAGACACCGTAGGTCAGGCCCCAGCCGGCCCAGATCCCGACGCCGAGGCCCACCAGCAGCGCGCCCAGCAGCCTCCTCGCATCCATCTTCAGATGGAAACATGATATCGTTTTTAACCGTGATCGAAGAGCGTTTTATTGCACCTGCACATTAATCACCATGCTGCCCCTGCGCAGGCCCCTGCCGGAGTTCAGGCTCAGGGGCTACGTGCCCTCCGAGGGGGAGCTCCTCGAGGTGTCTAGGGCGGACCTGGAGGGCTCCTGGACCCTCCTTGCCACCTACCCGGCGGACTTCGACCCCTTCTCCACCCTCCTGCTCCTCGCCCTACTGGACGGGACCCCGGGCGGGGCCAGGGCCCTCGCCCTCGGCACCGACAAGCTGGAGGCGCACGTGGCCTGGGCGAGGTCGGAGAGGCTCCTTGACGACGTCTGCTTCCCCCTGCTCTCCGACCCCTCCGCCACCCTGGTGAGGGCGCTGGGGGCCCTCGACCCATCCTCGGGCAGGCCCATGCCCGCCGTGTTCCTCATCTCCCCGGAGGTGAGGGTAGCCGCCGTCTCCGCCTTCGAGACGAGGGTCTGCCCATCCCCTGGGGAGATCAGGCGGACGACCCTGGCCTTCATGGCCGAGGGGGAGGGGGTCTTCCCGCCGGACTGGGAGCCCGGCGGGGAGCCAGTCCCCAGCTCCCTAGACCTCGCCGGCAGGCTCTACACCGTCTACCGGAGGGGGAGGGGATGAGGGCGGCCCTGCTCGGGTACACCATGGGCCTCCTGGCCTCCAGGATAGCCGAGAGGCCCCTGATCCTCTACTACCCATGCGAGGAGTCCATAGCCGAGGGGGCCGCGGCCTTCTCCTCCCTTGTCCACATGGGGTACGCCCCGGTCCTGAGGAGGGCCGTGAGCCCGGAGGAGGCGGCCGCATGGGTCGAGGCGGAGTCCCCG
>Ga0256842_1002897_pt1 | contig 11859 bp, 5 predicted proteins | sample 4559240metaG_FD_185973 | JGI IMG/M metagenome (GOLD analysis project Ga0256842, IMG submission 185973) | Hydrothermal vent microbial communities from Guaymas Basin, Mexico - 4559-240 | ecosystem: Environmental > Aquatic > Marine > Hydrothermal vents | place: Mexico: Guaymas Basin | collected...
ATAAAACAGGCTGTTAACGAAGAAGAAATTAAGGAATTAGTTGCTGCTCGTCAGAAACGTGCCGAAGAGTATTTTAAAGAGAATGCTGAATCTGCAATTACAGATGCCAAATATGGTTTTATTGACGGTGCTCTTAAAGAAACATATAAAGTAGGAGCTACTTTTAGCAAAAGAGATGTTACTCATGCTATTGATAGCTTTATTACCAATAAGTTATATAGCTTTCCTTTATTCATATTTTTGATGTGGATAATGTTTCAGGCTACATTTTTTGTGGGTAGTTATCCTCAATCGTGGATAGAATCTGGAGTAAGGCTTTTAAGCGATTTTATCTCTGGTCTTATGTCTCCGGGGCTAATACGCGATTTGCTTGTTGATGGAATTATTGGTGGAGTTGGTAGTGTTATTAGCTTTTTGCCAAATATATTAATCCTATTCTTCTTTATCTCCATTATGGAAGATACGGGCTATATGGCTCGCGTGGCTTTTATTGTTGATAAAATTATGCATAAAGTAGGGCTTCATGGTCGTTCGTTTATTCCATTGCTTATGGGTTTTGGTTGTAATGTGCCTGCTATTATGGCTACTCGTACCATCGAAGGGCGTAATGACAGATTGGTGACTATGCTTATAAATCCGTTTATGTCGTGTAGCGCGCGATTACCTGTTTATGTGGTGATTATAAGTGCTTTCTTTCCTCAGTACCCTGGTACAATGTTATTCTTTATATACACCTTGGGTATAATGATGGCAGGAGTAGTTGCTTGGATTTTCAAAAAAACGCTATTTAAAGCTAAAGAATTACCATTTGTAATGGAATTGCCACCTTATCGTGTGCCAACAGCTCTTACCATTGTTAAACATATGTGGTTTAAGGCCGAAATGTACCTTAAGAAAATGGCAGGAATTATATTGGTTGCCTCAGTATTAATATGGGCACTTGGCTATTTCCCTCGTGAGATAGATTATTCGAGAGATTATAATGCATTGCAGAATGAAATGGTACAAACAGCTGAACAGAATCAAAATATAGATACTGATAGCCTTGAAATAGTAAAAACAAAAATCTCTCATAAGATTTCGCTAATGAAGGAAGGCGAGCGTCAAGAGAAATCTTATATAGGTATGCTTGGCCACTTTATTGAGCCTACAATTCGCCCACTTGGATTTGATTGGAAAATAGGGGTGAGCCTTATTACTGGTGCTGCTGCTAAGGAAATTGTTGTTTCCACAATGGGTGTGCTGTATCAAACCGATCCTGATGCCGAAGGTACTCAGTCTTTAGGAGACAGGCTGAAAGCTGCAGTATATACCTCTGGTCCCAAAATGGGGCAGAAAATTTATACGCCTCCGGTTGCTTTCGGATTTTTATTATTTGTGCTCTTTTACTTCCCTTGTATAGCTACTATTGCTGCTATTAAGCGCGAATCTGGTTTGTGGAAATATGCAATCTTCGAGATAGTATATACTACTGCTATTGCATGGGTAGCGGCTTTTGCTGCTTATCAAATCGGGAGTTTATTTTACTAACTAGTAATATTTCTTTTTTAGAGCAAGTTCTCTAATCGCTAATAGTGTGTCAAAATGAGAAAATGATGAATTAATTATGTTAGATTTAAATGCTAACAGTTAATATATGCGGTTTATAATACATTGATAATTAAATATTAATGATTTCTGGCTTGTATTTTGTAAGAGTTAACGTAGTTTAACATATTAATTACGAATATAAGACAAATGAATAGAGCAATAAGAAACATATTTATAATATTGTTTTTAGTAGTATTACCAAGTTTAAAGAGTTTTGCTGCAATTTATGAAACAACATCAAATGGAAACTGGAACTCATCTTCCATTTGGTCGCCATCAAAACCCTCTATGTCGTGGGGTTCTACCGATACAGTTTATATTAAGCATTATGTTACTTTAAATAGTAATATTGTTATTCATGGGATTTTTAAAATAATAGCCACAGGACAATTATTAGGGACATCAAAAAATATAACTGTTAAAAGTGACGGTAGGTTTGCTAATGATGGAATTGTTTCTGTGAAAAGCCTTTCAATGGACTGGGACCATTTGGGAGGTGAAAATAATGGTACAATTACATTGGCTCATAATTTCATTAATAGGGAAGGTACCTTTGCAAACAACGGTACAATGACTGTAGGTAATACCTTTAATAATTCCTACGATGGTATATTTAGCAATGATGGAACGCTTAATGTTTCTGGCAATTTCAAAAATTATGATTCCTTTACTTCTACTGGAGATATAAATGTAGATGGTAATTTTACTAATCTTGATGATGGTGAAATGAATATTTCTGGCGATGTTGATGTTGAAGGTAATTTTAAAAATAAAGGAGCCGCAACAATGGATGGTGAAATTTCTGTAGATGGTAACTTTATAAATGATTGGTCAGCCACATTCTCTAGCTCAAATGAATTATCTGTGGATGGCGATATTACGAATAAGGGTCCGTTTACTAACTCTGGAGATTTATTATGTGATAATTTTATTAATAAAGACGAAATTACTAACTCTGGTGATGTGACTATTGCTGGAGATTTTACTAATCAATGGAGTGATTGTGATTTAGCTAATTCTGGTAATATTACTATTGAGGGTGATGCCATAAATAATGGTGATGTTACTAATGATGATGGTAGTATGATATGGGTAAAAGGTGAGGTTGATAATGATGGTAATGTTATAAATGATGGCGATATATATATCGACAATGGCCTAATTGGGACAGGAGATGTTGTGGGCGTAGGTTCATTATGTCATTCCGATGGTGTTACAAATCCTAATAATTCAAAAGGAAATAATGTTAGTTGTGCTACATGCAATAATGGTAGTTTACCTGTTCAGTTAATTAAGTTTAATGCTGAACTAGTTAATTCATCATCAGTTGAAATAAATTGGACAACTGCCACTGAAGAAAATAATGATTTTTTCGAGATATTAAGTTCTGTAAATGGAATCGATTTTGAAGTAATAGGTAAAGTAAATGGAAATGGAAATTCAAATGTAATATTGAATTATAAATTTGTTGATAATAGAAGCAATGTTGGTATTATATACTATAAGCTTAAACAAGTTGATTTTGATGGTAAAACAGACTTTTCAAATATTGTTTATGTAAAGTATAATAGCAATACCAATAATACAGAAATGTATCCAAACCCAGTGGTTATGGGTGATAATGTTAACTTTACTTCAAATGATAAAATCGATTATATTGAGTTTTTTGATGTATCTGGAAGAGTAGTGAGATCTGTATCTGTTGATGGAAATATCAGTAATATTAGCACTTTAGGAATGAAAAAAGGAGTTTACATACTTCGTATAGTCTCCAATACTGATATGCAAGTTAAAAGATTGATTATTAATTAATAATAGTGATTATTAAAAAGGTAAAAGGCTTCATTTGAAGCCTTTTTTTTTGTGAAAAAATTAGCATTTGAGTTTTTTGATAAAGATAATGCTTGAGAACATCAATAAACTAATTATTCCGAAAACAATATTATAGCCTAGGCTTGCAAGAAGTATTCCCGCAATTATAGGGAATATACTTGTAACAATATTTCCTGCTCCAGAGATTCCTGCATAAAGGGTTCGGTTTTCATCATTCGATATTTCTATAATAATACCATTCATGGCAACTTTGTAAGTAGAAACAAAGATTCCCGCTAGTAGAAATATGCCCGGAAATAGTAATGCATTATTTTGGAGTACCAAAGCCATAATTGGTAGTAAGGATCCAAGAAAAACATTGAATAGTAGTACTTTTTTATATTTAAAGCTTTTGGCCATAAAGAATAAGCTTAAACTACCGATTACCATTCCTAAGGTTCGGAATATTATAAAGCTACCGATACTTGCAAGGCTGATGCTTCCGGAATCTTTTGCCAATAGTATTACAAAAGGAAGTAAGCTAACTCCAATACCAAGCATATTAATAATGATTAGGTAGTTTTTGAGGTTTGAGTTCTCTTTTATTTCTTTGGGCATTTGAGCAAAGAAATCCTTAAGATTGCTGCGTTTTTTCGCTGATGGAGTTTTCTCGCTAAGGAAGTAGAATCCTGCTGAGGCTATAAATAGGAGTGATGCTGCAAAAACAAATGTAATAGAATAATTATCGGGGAATATGTATTGTTTAAGTACATAACTTGCTCCAAAAGCCGATGCCAATAATCCTATGCTAGAAATAAATTGCTTTAGGCTAAAGAATTTCTTACGCTTGGCTTTTGTAATGGTTTTGCCAAGAATATCTATATACGAAACATTGGCAAAACTTCCACTAAAAGAGAATATTGTAATCAAAGCGAAAATACTTATGAGTACTATGTTTTCACTTAAGTTTTTTGAATAATAGAATAAGGCTGATAGTCCCAATAAACTCATTACTCTAAGATTTATAGCAGCAATAAGGAATTTCTTTTTGAAAGCGATATTAGAAAGCATTCCTGAAAAGAATAACTGCATAAAGCTAGCCCCACCAATCATTATACTGGTAAGTATTCCCAAATGAATTGCATTGCCGCCTACATTAAGTAACATAGCTGGAATAACAGTGTCTATATCCATAAAATTTGCTGCCAAAGCCAAAAATGCAGCATGCCATATAAAAGCTTTAAAATTCCTATTTGTTTCTTGATCTATTAATGCCATTTTATAATGAAATAACTCTATTGTTTATGATAAAAAATGTCGGTTGGCAAATGTAAAAAGAATATTCTAGTCTATGAATTAACTTTTATTAATAATAACTATAAGTATGAATATATCATTTTTTGTCAATTTAGTACTTAATCTATTGATATTAAGAGTATAAAAAATTATTCATTTTTTTTAGTAATTTGTTTGCACATATGGGAAAAGCTTGTATATTTGCACCCTCATTTGAGACAAGGATGATCTCTTAGCTCAGTTGGTAGAGCATCTGCCTTTTAAGCAGAGGGTCCTGGGTTCGAGCCCCAGAGGGGTCACTAGTAAGTTTCGACTTACTTTTGATCTTAAAAAATCAAAGATTAACCGTAATTAAATGAGACGATCTCTTAGCTCAGTTGGTAGAGCATCTGCCTTTTAAGCAGAGGGTCCTGGGTTCGAGCCCCAGAGGGGTCACAAAAAAAGCCGTTCACGAAAGTGTTCGGCTTTTTTTTGTGCCCGGCGGGGCGAGAAGTTTATCCCGATTGCTATCGGGGAGCCCCAGAGGGGTCACAAAAAAAGCCGTTCACGAAAGTGTTCGGCTTTTTTTTGTGCCTAAAGTGGTGATTATGAAATGTTTTTTTGATAATTATGACATAAAAAAAAGCTCATTAAAACACTAAGTCTTGATGAGCTTCAATTAATGATATTAATTTGTGTGTTTTCGGAATTACTATTCGTTAATAGCGTTAACAAATGTGTATGTATGGGTTCCACCATCACCAGTTTGCCATAGTACTGCAGATACATGAAGATTGTTTGAATTCCAGCCAGATCCAATATTGATAGTATAATCTTTTTCAATCTCCTGTCCATTAAAAGGGTTAGAAACAATGCTAGCTCCCCAAAAAGTACTTTCAGATGATACAGCTCTTACAACATGTTGGTGTTTATAACTTGAACCGCCAGAGGTTTGATTATGATCACCAGAATTAGGACCTCCGTCTATATCATTTCGGTTACATAAATCGCCAAATAGTAATTTCCAGTTAATGCAGAAAAAAATTTGGTTTTTGTACGTACAGTAATTTTGCCATCAGCAATTTTAGATTCAATAGCAATAGCTGCTTTAACAGTTTTAGATTTTGCTGTGTTAATAGCAGACTCGCACGAGCTTTGAGATGTTGTAACTCTTTCCTCTGGAATAAAAAAAGAAGGGAAACTTGAACTATTTCTATCATATCTGAAAGAATTGAAAGCAGATATTTCCATTGGGTCACCATTGGCTCCATGCATAGCAAGGCTAACAATTCTGTTACCATATTTAGAACCGAGTTCATGAAGTATTGTAGCTGCACTAGGATGCCCCACACCATGTTCCAGTTTGTTCTAGCATACTACATTGATTTCTTTTGTAGGAGTAAGAACGGTTGGCAGATATTCTTCTTCGTCTTTTTTACAAGCAGATGCGATTAGGACAAATGCCAATAAAATAAATGTGTGTGTGTGATTTATAAATGTATAATGCTTGAGGAACCAAATATAGTATATTTTTATTAATAATTATATTTTCTGAAAATCATGGGTTTTATTGATATTAATATGACTCTTTAATTATCACCATTCTATTATTTATAATGGATAAAAGCTATGTTTTTATAATAATGATATATAAATTAGAGAATTTGGTGTAGTTGAATTTTGTGATTGTTATTATGTAATGATTTATTCCGATAGTTATATTTGTTTATATATTTGCAATTAAGATAAATCCTTACTTAAATCCATTAGAGGCTATTTAATATGAATATTGTACTACTTGATGACCATATATTGTTTTCTAATGGAATAAATAATTTGTTGAGTACAAAATTAAAAGGCTCTATAGTAGAATCATATTCTAGTATTAAAAGCTTAAGGGCTAGAAAAAAAGGTCTTTCTAATATTGATATTCTAATTAGTGATTTGGAACTTGTTGATGAGGATATATTTGATTTCTTTACGCAGCTTAGATCTTATCATGAAAAAATCCCAATTCTAGTAGTTTCAATGCATAATAAACTTCCTGTAATTAAAAAATGTTTGGAGTTTAATGTGGAAGGCTATATCCTTAAAGATGATACTGTTGATATTGTAAATATAGTAAATATAATTCTAAATGGAGGGATCTTTTATTCTGATAAAGTAAAGGACACCTTAAAAATAGAGAGTAATACAGTATGTAAAATTACTCCTAGAGAGGAAGAGATAATTATGCTAATCTCTAAAGGAAAATCTAAATCAGATATTTTAGCGCAATTATTCATTAGTTCAAATACATATAAAACCCATAAAAAAAATATTTTCAGAAAGTTAGATATTAACTCGCTTAATGAGTTAATGAAGTATTACTATGATAATTACATATAAATGAGATTCCTACTTACATCAATTCTTATTTTTATTATTAATGTTTCCTTTTCGCAAAAAGCTCTGGTTATAGATTCTAGTGTAGATAAGGTAAACCTTATGGAATACTCATATATTTATACTGATTCCAATTCAGAAATTAGTATTAATGATGTTCTAAGCAAAAAATGGGATTATTATGGTAAGATTCCCTCATTCTCACCAAGTAATAATACTGTTTGGTTAAAGTACAGCTTTATTAATAATACAGATGAAGATATTGAAAGGGTGTTTTTTATCCCATATTTCCATATACATACTATTGATGCATATATAATTACAGATAGCGCTATAATGCATATTTCTAAAACAGGAATTATGCGTAATGAGTTTTCAAAAGATAATAATATTATTGGCTATTCTATAAATATAAAATTCAAACAACATACTTCTCAAAGCATTTATATAAAATACACTCAATTGTATAGGCCATTACGAGCAACTTCCTATTTGCTCAGTAATGTAGCTATGAGTGATATAGAAAATAATAGTAATAATTATTTGTGGTTGTGGAGAGGTGTTTATGGTTTTGCTTTGGTTATTTCATTAATACTATTTGGCGTTGTTCGTCTCAAAATATTTCTTTACTACAGTCTATTAATCTTTGGGATAAACTTATTTATTTTTGCTCATGTTGGCGATTTGTTTTTCTTTATAGATTCTGACCCTACAGATATGTCATCTGCAATTGATTATACCGGTGCTTTTTTTATAAGTTTTTCTTTAATACAATTATTGAACGCGTTGACTCCACTAAGATATCATAATAAAAAACTATGGAATATAGTTTCTTACTTAGTATACGGAATGCTACCATTTGTACTTTTATCATATTTTCCTTCAATAAGAATAAGTGCGTTCACACTTATAATACATTATTATTTAATTTCAGTTTCGGCACTTGTTTTTATCTCTCAAATTTATTTTTTAGTAAAAAATATTTATCTAAAGGAACGAAATGCTATTGTTCTATTAATTATATATTCGATTTACTTTTTATCGGGATTTATAGATATTATACTACCAAATATTGCTGTTGTAGGTGATTCAACCTTTGTTTATAAAACATTTATTGCAGGTTCGTTTATTGAGGTGTTTCTGTTCATGCTATTAATCGTACGAGAAACCGAGCAAATTTATAATCAACGATCAGATTTATTGATGAAACAAAAGAATCATCAAAAAGAGATTATTACAACAATGGTAAATAGTATTGAAGAGGAGAGGAATAGAACAGGGCAGGAAATACATGATTTAATAGGCGCTAATATGGCCATTATAAAACATGGTATAGAAAGAGATAGTAATATTCGACCTATTGTGGATCAAACTATGGATATAGTACGTAACCTGAGTCATGGCTTAGTTGCTCCTTTGGTTAATAATGATGGGTTTGTTGACGAGATTAAGCAACTAGCGTATTTGTTCTCTACCGAAGACCAGAAGGTAAATGTATACTTTCATAAATGGCCATCAATAGATAATAAAGAGTCATTAACTCATATTTATCGTATTTGTCAGGAGCTATTGAAAAATGCCCAAAAGCATAGCAAGGCAACTAATATCTTTCTTCAATTTATAGGACAGAATAATAAATCAATAAGTGTTTATTATGAAGATAATGGAGTTGGCTTTAACAAAGATAAACAATCCTCTACAGGACTTGGCTTTAGAAGTATTAAAAACCGTATTAAAATACTTCATGGTAATATTATTATTGAAAGCTCGCCTAAGAATGGAACGATAATAAATATTGATTTACAATACATATAGCCATAGCTATTAATTCATATTAACTGATTTTCATCACATTTTCGATTTTTGTTCAAATATCACCCCAAAGGGTGATTGACATGCCAATATCTATAATATAGTTTTGTTACTGAAATTTAAAGATATGTCGTAATTGCGCTATATTCATGAGTTTCAGTGTGTACTGTTTGTTGGGAGAAGGTTTTATCTCAACACTTTATCCACAATTAGAGTAAAAAATTCATTAATTCACAAATCTATTTTATGAAAAAAATTACGATTCTTTTTGTAGCAATTCTATTATTATTTTCAAGTAATATAGTATTGGCTCAATCACCTAATGAGTTTAGCTACCAAGCGGTAGTTAGAGGAGCAAACAATCAAATTCTTACAAATCAAAATGTTGGAATTCAACTAAGTATTTTAGAAACATCTACGAGTGGTTCAATTGTATATTCCGAATCCCATACTGTTTCGACAAATCAGTACGGAATGATTAGCATTTCGGTAGGTTCAGGAAATGTTATCTCAGGAGTTTTCTCAATTATTGATTGGGGAAATAATATGCATTTCCTTAAAACGGATATTGATATCACAGGAGGTTCCAGTTACCAATTTATGGGAACTACTCAACTCAAAAGTGTTCCTTATGCATTATATGCAAATATTGCGGATAGTATAAAAGGAGGTATTATGGAAAACGACCCTGTTTATAGTATTTCTGTTGCAAGTAGTATTTCTGCAATGGATACTTTGCGTTGGAGCAATAAGCTTGAATCAGAGGTAGATGGCGACACTACAAATGAGCTACAACAATTGAGCATAGTAAACGATACCTTATATATATCAAAAGGAAACAATTTATTTGTTGGCGATATTGCATCAGGTGGACAGTGGGAGCAGCAAGGCAACGATATATATTACGATGATGGAAAAGTAGCGATCAATACTACAAATTTTGATGGAGGTATGTTTTCTATCGATAAATTTGATAATGCAGATTCAACATATACTATTCACTCTCACGCAAATGGTGGTACGGCTGTTTTTGGCAAAAGTCTTTCTAAATCTAAACTCAACTGGAGAAATGTTGGTGTACAAGGTGATGCTCAGGTAGATGGTAATACTGAGGGTAGAGGAGTAGCAGGTGCTGTTTATGGAAACGGACTCTTTGGATATGGAATTAGAGGTGAGGCTAAGCTTGACACAGGTAGTAATGTTGGTGCAAGTGGAGCTGCTCTTTCGAGTACAGGAAATTCTAAACGACAAGTTGGTGGAGAGTTTATAGCGATACCAAACTGGGACATATCAAAAGGAGCTGGTACCGGTTATAACTATGGCGTTTATGCTGAGGGAAGAGGAAAAGTTGCAAATAGAGGTATTCTTGCAAAAGCAATTGGTACCGACACTAATAGTTTAAGTTATGGTGCTTTAATATATGCCAATAATGAAGTGGTATCATCTAAAGAAGCTGTAGGAGTTGTTGCTTGGGCTAATAACTCAGGATTCCAGAATACTGGTGTTTCTGGAGTAGTTTTCTCAAATAATGGACAATTTAATAATGGAGGTTACTTTGCTGCAACAGGAACAGGTCATCCATCTTTAGAAACTAAAAATCATGGCATTAATGTACTAGCTTCTAATAATAGAAGTGTTAATTACGGTGTTTATAGTATAGCTGAAGGCAGTGGAAATCGAAATACTGCAGTTTGGGGAAAAGCTCAAGGCAGCGATACAACAGCAAATAATTTTGGCGGTGAATTCTATGGATATTCTGCTATTCAATCCTCAAACTTTAATGTAGGTATTACTGCTAGAGCCGATAGCTCTACTCACGTAAATAGAGGTGTTGAAGGTATTGCCTCAGGTAAAGGAACATATAATCAAGGTGGGTATTTTACAGCTAATGCACCTGGAAATGGTGTGTCAGGAAGAAGCTCAGGTGTTGAAGCTTGGGCTAGTGGAAATAAATCAGCTGTTTTTGGCGTATTAGCGAGTGCAATATACACTGCTCCTGCTGATACAGGTGCTTTACCAACTCCATATCTTGTTGGTGTTTATGGACAAGGTGGTGGCTCTACTGGTAAAAACTATGGTATAGCATCTTACTCATGGGCAGATGCTGCTGGTATTGGTAGTGTAACGGCTATTTATGGTGAGGCCGAATCTAATAATAGCTCTAAAATATTTAGTCAAGGGGTTGATGGTACTGCTAACTCCACAAGTAAGCAAAATATTGGTGTTGGTGGCTGGGCAAATAGCAATGTTAGTGGCGATAGCTTAAACTATGGAATATATGGTTATGCTGCAAATGCTGATACTAATTATGCTGTTTTTGCTACTGCCAAAGGTAGCGACAATAAAACGGGCTCTGTTAATTATGGTATTTATGCTGAAGCGGCCAATGGCACTGTGGCAAATCATGCAGGTTTCTTTGAAGGTAATGTTACTGTTACTGGTAACCTTAATGTTGTTGGTAGTATATCAAAGGGTAGTGGTACTTTTAAAATAGACCATCCTACAGATCCTGAAAATAAGTTTTTGGTTCATAGTTTTGTGGAAAGTCCCGAGATGATGAATGTATATTCTGGCAATATTACTACCGATGTCAATGGTCTTGCAACAGTTAATTTACCAGATTATTTTAGCTCAGCAAATAAAGATTTCCGTTATCAACTTACTTGTATTGGAGTTTTTGCGCAGGCAATAGTAAAAGATGAAATTAGTAGCAATTCGTTTGTAGTTCAAACTGATAAAGCTAATGTAAAACTTAGTTGGCAGGTTACAGCAGTAAGAAACGATAAATATGCTCAAGAGCATAGAGTTGTTGCTGAGCAAGAAAAGAATGCTAGCGAAAAGGGGAAATATCTACATCCTGAGCTTTATGATAGGAGTGTAAACGATAGATTATATCCTAAAGTAAGTAATAATTCGGCTAAGCTAGTGGAAATGAAAAAGGAAACAAGTCACACTCGTTTGAAGAGTGTAGAGAACAAACGTTCC
>Ga0256842_1002898_pt1 | contig 11858 bp, 13 predicted proteins | sample 4559240metaG_FD_185973 | JGI IMG/M metagenome (GOLD analysis project Ga0256842, IMG submission 185973) | Hydrothermal vent microbial communities from Guaymas Basin, Mexico - 4559-240 | ecosystem: Environmental > Aquatic > Marine > Hydrothermal vents | place: Mexico: Guaymas Basin | collected...
AAAAGCTCTGCTAAAAAGCTCCTTTACTTCGTAACAATGGCAAAAGAGAGCTCTAAAATCTCTTTATGTTTTTTTATAAATGCATTCAAATCATCAAGTTTGAGATTTTTAATCTTCTCTAGCTCTTTTTGGGAGTGTCCTGGTTTAAAGCCTTTGTAATAATCCATAAATGCACGGTTAAGGCGTTGACTCATCGTTTCAACCCGTAGTGGCTCACTTCCAAGTAGAAATTTCTTTGTCTGTTCAAGTTCATCTGCTGTTACACCTTTGACAACGAAATCTGCTATAACCTCTTTTACTGTCTCTTTTGCCTCATTTTGTGACTCTATCTTTGTCTGAAGATAGCCGTTGAAATAACTTACAGATTTACTCACATGCACACGTGCATATGCAGAGTATGCAAGACCTCGTTTGACACGTATCTCTTCCATTAAGCGACTTCCAAAGCCACCTGTTCCCAAAATAAATGTTGCCACTCTTGCTTTGTAGTAGTCCTCATCATTTACAGCCATTTTATATGGTGAACCAAAATAGATATATGCTTGCTCTGTTGCACGTTTTAAAATATTTGTCTTTGCATCACTGCTTGCTTCATAATGAGACAATGGTTCAGATTTACCTTTTGGTAGAACCTTCAGCACTTTTTTCATCTGCTTTTTAACAGCCTCTATATCTACATCTCCGCCAACAACTATAATCGCACGTGAGAGAACAAGATGCTCTTTTGTAAAGCTCTCAACATCTTTTAATGTAATATTTTTTACGCTCTCTAGTGTTCCTGCGGAAGGTTGTGCTAAAACTGTTCCGTCAAAAAGCAATTTTTTAAGAGCATTGGAAGCAATATAGTCATAATCATTCTCTTTGCGTGAGATCGCTCCCATTGTCATTGTCTTTACTTTTTCTAGTGAACGTTTTGTAAAGTTTGGCTCTGTTAAAAGCATCTTAAGATACTTCATACTATCTTTAAACTGCTCGTTTAGTGAACCCGTTTCTATGACAAATGTTTCACTCCCCGTTGAAGCTGCAATATGAATTGCTTTAGATTCAAGCATCTCTGCAAATCCGTTTGCACCCATCTCTTTATTGCCTTCATTGAGCATCTTTGCAGAGAACTTTGCAAGACCTGCTATCTTCTTGTCTGTTATACTTCCTGAGTTTGTAAAAACAATCTGTGTATTTACAATCGGTAAACGTGCATCTTCTTCAAAAATCAGTGGAATAGTAATTCCTTTTACCTCTATACTCTCTATTTTCGCTGCCATTACAATCTGTCCTATTAATAAAAATGCTATTACAATTATCTTTTTCATTACTCAAATATCTCTAAAGTTTCATACGCTGTATTTCGTATTGCCGCTGTCTCACCTATATCTTTAATAAGGTGCACCATCTCATCTTTTGCCATCGAAAATGCAGCTCCAGCAGAGCTTACAACATTCTCTTCCATCATTGTACTTCCAAGATCATTTGCACCAAAACGCAGTGCCATCTGCCCAATATACGGACCTTGTGTTACCCAAGAGCTTTGAATGTTTGGCACATTGTCAAGATAAAGCCGTGCAACTGCCAAAAGTCTTAAGTAGCGATTTGATGACGGTTTTTGCATATCTGGAATAAGGCGAAGCAGTTCTGTGTTTTGCCCCTGAAAGCTCCACATAATAAAAGCTCGAAAACCACCTGTCGCATCCTGCAGACGACGAATCATATCAAAATGCTCAACAATATCTTCATCACTTTCAACTGTTCCATACATCATTGTAGCCGTTGATTTTATGCCAAGTTTATGCGCTTTTCTGTGAATATCTATCCAAACATCCGAATCTATCTTCTTTGGAGCAATAATGTCACGTACTTTGTCAGAAAGTATCTCTGCACCCGCACCCGGAATAGAAGCCAAACCTTTGGCTTGAAGACGCTCTAAAACCTCTTCAACACTTATGCGTGAAACCTTAGCAATGAAATCAATTTCAATCGAACTAAAGCCGTGAATGGTAATTGTTGGATACTTTGTATGAATATGCTCTACCAAATCTTCATACCACTCTATTTGAAGTTTTGGATGCACACCACCTTGGAAAAGTATCTGCGTTCCGCCAATTTCCAAAAGTTCATCTATCTTTGCATCTATCTCATCAAAGCTAAGCACATAAGCATCTGCATCTTTTTCATGTCTGTAAAAAGCACAAAACTTGCAGTCAACCCAACAAATATTTGTGTAGTTAATGTTTCTATCAATAACAAATGTTGTTATCCCTTTTGGATGCAATTCACGTTTACGTGCTGTTGCCATCTTTCCTAGTGTTTTTAGATCTGCATTTCTAATCAGATCAAGTGCTTCTTCTTTAGTTAGTCTCTTTTGCATTGTCCCGCTTTTGTTGTGATATCATTAAGTGCTTTGTTGAGTTTTGCTACAAGTTTTGGTGCATCAATAACATGCTTATTTTCCAACCATACACCATCTCTATAAGCCATTTTCACCTTACCGTCACTATCTCTAAAAACAAGTATTCGAATAGGCAAATCAAGTCCAACAAGCATATCCTGCTGCATTAAAGGTGTACCAATTTTTGTGCTGCCAAAGATAATCATTTTTGAAGCATTGAGCTTCATATCTACATAAGCAGCGTTACCTTGATGGTTAATAACGGCAAAAAGTGTCAGACCACGCTCTTTAATACTCTCTTTTATATTCCTTATAGTGTCATCCACGCTACAGTGGCTCTCTTTTATAATAATGTCATTGGCAAAAAGTGCCATAGCCAAACTCAACATCAATATGATTTTTTTCATTATTTCCATCCCTTACTCATTGGATTTATTGATTTTTTCTTAATAAATTTTCTATAAACTACATAAAGCAAAAGAAGTATTACAAACCCTCCACCTATCACTTGAAAGAACGCTCCAAGATTAAGAATTTTATTTAAAATACTCTGATGTTCTTTATTGTCGATTTTAAGCTCAGCCATCTCTGCAATATGCGTCATTGCTGAGACTGCCAAGTTCCCTTGGGGAATATCTTTATGACACGAGAGACAGACTCCACGACGGTCTAACTTATCTCTTTGTGCTTTATCAAGCGGTTGTGAAAGTTTCCAGTGGTGACCGACTGTCATAAGCTGTGTCCCATTCTCATCTATAAATTGCGAATAGTCATATTTTAAATTTGGTATTGCCGGTATCTGCTCATCAACATTTTGTGGAATTATCTTACCATCAGCACTCATCAAATCCATTATGGTTGTCTTGCTCGGATCGGCATTGAGTTTTCCACCGCCAACACCAAGTCCAAGTGCTTTGGCAGAAACATGACAGCTCTCACAAGATCGTGACTCTTTTTGAATTGTATGAGGTTGCACAGGAGCCATATCTATGGCATTTTGTCCCTCTTTACCAGCACCCTCTACATTTGGGATCTTAAAAATATGATTTTGCAATAGTGCTTTTCCATCTTTGCCAATAACCGTAATAGTTGTCTGACACCCGGGAATAACTGGAGATATTCTGCCCTCACCATTTTGTGCAAGTGCAGGATCTTCCCAACGCAGATAAGAGCGTGTTTCAGTCACTTTTCCAGGAATAAGATACTTTTTCAAATCTCGCATATCGCCTGTTGTTCCGTGCATATCATGATCATGAGAAGCCATCAAATAATCAGGATTGTTTTTACCGCCACTATAGTCAATCTTTACATGACAACCATAACATTGTGGCGCCCAAGTTGCATGACACGTATAGCACTCCATATCTTTTGTATGGGCATCAATAACATCCATAGCAACCAGTGCTTTTTTGGAAAGTCTCTCCTCTTTTTTGAGCAATTTAAGCGGTTTGAGTTCTATATCTTTACCACTTGCCAAGTGCATAATAATCTTGTTGCCCTTTTTAATCGCTTTTGGCAAAGGATTTCCACGAGCAGTAAGAATATAACCATCTCCTTTATCTTTTGGAAGATAACCCTGCTTCAAATATTTTGCAACTGTTTGTGTAACACCTCTTGGTTTTCCTGTTGCTGCGGTTGTATTAAACTCATCTGAATAACCAAGCGGCAGTTCCCAAGGATATTTTTTTGTAGTACCATGACAATCTTGACACTCTATCTCAACGGCACCAGCATTTGCACCACTTAAAAAGCCATCACCATGCAGATCATTAGAAGTATGACAATCTTGACATAACATCCCTTTTTGATAATGCACATCTGACTTCATATGCAAGTAGCGTTTTGTATGCAGTTTTGGCTGTGCATTTCCATGGTCATCAAATGTTGCTTTATATCCACTCTCCATCAAACCTTGATAACTCACGCCAATACGCTTACCACGATTATGGCACGTTGAACATGTTTCTACCGGTACACCGCTGTACTCTACATCATGAATTTTTACTTTTACCTTGCGTGAGGATTGAATTTGATGAGAAAGCAGATGCCCTGCAACACCTTTTTTGATGCTTTTGTCATGGCCTTCATAAAAACCCTCATTTGAGTAAGGCATATGACAAGAAGAGCAACCAACACCTCTGTAATCGCCCCGTTTAGAACGTCCTTTACTTCCTGTATGACAGCGCAGGCACTCTTGACGCAAGTAAGTATAGACCGCGAGTGAAGGATCTTTATGAATCTCTTCAACACTTGGTGCAGCAGGAAGTTCTTTCATCTCTTTTGGAAATGCCTGAGGCTCCATTTTTGCAAGTTTTTGCATATAAGCACGATATGTATCTGTTCCGAGTCTAGCATGTGGATCAGCAGGATTTTTTGTTTTATAGTTTCCAGTATTGTGTTTATATCCCTCTTTACCGCCAAAACTCCACATTGCTCCTTGAATTTTTCCTTGTTCGGTCATCATCAAAGAGTTCATCTGTGCCGCCACTTGATTTGGATGACAAATACCACAGGTATTTTGATTTATCCACGTACTTCCCGGTGCAGGATAATACTCTTTTGGTCCAGGATGGTTTTTAAAATAGCTTACAGTTCCTTTGTGTGCATACTCTTTCGTTGTACTTTTGGGATCTCCCCCGTGACAAACTATACAGTCATTGCCAGGATTTCCGCTTTTATCTGCAATTCTCAGAATAGCTTTCATCATAGAGGAGTTTCTATCACGAATATCAGCTATTCCTTTATGGCAGACTATACACTCATTTGCAGCAAAAAGATAACTCGCAAAAAGCACAAAAAGAAAAACTGTTTTTTTCATAAAGCTACTTTTTGTCTTTTGCAATAGCGTCTAAAACACCATTAATAAATTTTGGAGACTGTTCTGTTCCAAAAGCTTTTGTAATCTCTACTGCTTCATTGATAACAACAGCAGAGTCAAGCTCACCAAATAAAATCTCATACGCAGCAAGACGAAGCGTAGCACGTTCAATAGCACCCAAACGCTCAAAATCCCAATCTTTAAGATGTTCAATAATTGCCTTGTCAACCTCTTCTAAGTGTGCCATAACACCCTCATAAAGATCAAGTGCAAAATCACGCTGTTTATTACGGATTTTTTTCTCTTCAAGTATTTCTGTTGTATGTTCAGAAGTGTTTCCATTTCCCAAATCAAAAGCGTATAAAAGGCTTACAACTGCCATTCTTGCATGATGTCTTGTTGCCATAATTACAGCTCCTCGTAAAGATCTAACATCTCAATGACCGTTGTCATTGCTTCAAAACCTTTGTTGCCTGCTTTTGTTCCTGCTCGCTCGATTGCCTGTTCAATAGTGTCTGTTGTTAAAAGCCCAAAACTTACCGGTTTTTGATATTTCAGGCTCATAGAAGCGATCCCTTTTGTAGCCTCTGCTGCAACATAATCAAAGTGCGGTGTCGCACCACGAATAACCGCACCAAGGGCACAAATAGCGTCATATTTGCCACTGCTAAGAAGTTGATCTACGACCATTGGAAGCTCAAATGCACCCGGAACCAAAACATGTGTTAAATCATCTTGTTTACCGCCATGTCTGTCAAACGCATCTTTTGCACCCTCTACAAGTCTGTCCACTATAAAGTGATTCCAACGTGTACTTACTATCGCTATTTTTTTACCATTTACTACTTTTAATTTACCTTCGATTAGGTTCATCTGTTTTTCCTTTTTAGTTAATTTCTTGAATTTTTTTAATTTTTACTATGAGTTTTTCCAACTCGTCAAGTTTGAGCATATTTGGACCATCTGAGAGCGCAATACTTGGGTCAAAATGAGTCTCAAAGAAGAAACCATCTACCCCAATTGCCGCTGCTGCACTTGCCAGATATGGCACCATAGAACTATCTCCACCCGTCTTTCCATTCTCTGCCGTTGGCATCTGAACAGAGTGCGTTGCATCAAAGATAACCGGTGCAAATTTTCGCATCAAAACAAGGTTACGCATATCTACAACGAGGTTGCCATAGCCAAATGTATTACCACGCTCACAAAGATAAACTCCGTGTTTTTGTGCATTTTCATAATTTGCTTCCGAACATCCACGTGTCTGAAGGACTTTTAGAAGTGGGTACTGCATTGCATTAGCATCTAAAAACTGCCCTTTTTTAATGTTTATCTCACGCTCTGTTTTTGCACATGCCACAAGCAGATCTGTCTGACGACATAAAAAAGCAGGAATCTGTAGCATATCTACAACTTCTGCAACGGCAGGCACTTGTATTGACTCATGCACATCCGTAACCACTTTATAGCCAAAATCATCTTTGACTTTTTGCAAAATTCGTAAGCCTTCATCCATACCAAGCCCACGAAAAGAGTCCAGTGATGTTCTGTTTGCTTTGTCAAAACTTGCTTTAAAATAGAAGTCTATTGTCGCATCATTATTATATTTTTCCAAGGCTTTTGCAATTGTAAAAATATTCTCTTGGCTCTCAATAACACAAGGTCCAGCTAATAGTTTCATTTTTTATCCATTTTTAATTTTAAATATTTTCTAATTTTATTATTTATGTTATAATTTCAGCAAGAGTTGAAAGGGATTAAACCCTTTCAACCTTAAAGTTAACCTTTAGTTTCCAGACTATGAAGGTTAGCTTCAGTTGGAACTTTTTCATAAGTTCCTCCTCTTGCTGAATATTTTGCCCTAGCTTTGGCTAGTGGCAAATGTATTATACCTTTTTCTTTTTAATCTTTATTTAGCTCTAGCAACCATTACCCCAGCAAATACAATCAACACTATTCCAAACGCCGTTGTTACAGATGGTAAAGCATCTCCCAAAAAAAGCCCGACAATAATAGAAAAAAGAATATTTGTATAGCTTACTGCACCTACAATTCCAGCTTTTGTCTCACCATACGCTTTAGTCATCAGCACTTGTGAGATGGTTGCCAAAACACCCATTCCAATCACATAAAACCAAACAACGCCTTTAGGCATTACAAATTCTCCCAACATAAAATCAAGTTCAGAAATATGAATATAAGGCGAGATAACAAAGAGTAAAATTGGACCAATTGTTCCTGTTAGCATAAACGAAAGAACAATGGCTCTTGTGTCATAAAACTGTTTGAGCTCACGTACTGAGGTATAGGCAAGTGCTGCTCCAACACCAGAAAAAATTCCCAGTAAATCGTACTTTGAAAAACCAATTCCACTCGGTTGCGTTATAAAAACAATACCGATAAAACCAACAAAAACAGCAATCCAAGCCTTTACACTAAGCTTCTCACGCAAGAAAAGCCATGCAAAGATTGCCGTAAAGATAGGAGAAGTCTTTGAGTATGTCATCGCATCACCAAGTGAGATATGGGCAATATTATAAAAAAAGGCAAGCAGTGCCACAAAACCCATAAAACCACGAAAAAAGAGTAAAAAAGGTTTGCCACCCTGCTGTTGCATCGGTTTTTTCAGCACTGCCAAACCCACCAAAAAAACTCCAGCAATATTTCTAAAAAAAACAACTTCCAAAGAGCTCATGTGCTCTGAGGCGAGTTTAGCAAAAGCTCCCATAATTGCGAATGTAAAGCTTGCAATTAGCATATATTTTACACCCTTGTTTATATTTTTAAGACGTTTCATAAGGCGAATTGTAGCATTTTACATACGCTTAGTAGCAATTCGTACCTTGTATTTTCTTTTCATTTGTATAATTTCATAAAACTACGAATGACTATGGTAAAGGAAATTGATGGGAAATATACTACTTTTTGCGCTTCTTGGTGCTATTTTTTATTATGTATTTAAAAGTTATGCAAAATATGAAAAGTACTCAAAAGAGGCTTTTAAAGATTTTTCTGCCTCTCATGAATCACTCAGAAGAAGTGAACTTGGACTCTTTGTTGCACTATGCGCGAAGGTTGCCAAAGCTGACGGACGTGTTGATGCACTCGAAGCTGAGCTTATCTCAAATATGCTTGATGATATATCATCAGTTTTTCCTCAACCGCAAAAAACAAAAGAGATCTTAAAAGAAATTTTCAATGAAGAGAAAAACAGAACTGACAACATCGAACACTTAGCTCACGCACTCTCTCACGCAACAAAACGCTCACAAGCAATGCAGCATCAATTTATGCAGTTTCTCATCCAACTTGCTTTTGCCGATGGTGAAGTAAGTAAAAGTGAAGAGAAAATCCTTGCAACCATTGCAGAAGCAATGCAATTTGACCCACAAGCCTATCATAAAATTTTTGATCAGTTTGAGAAGATGATGCAAAATGCATCACCGCAAAACAACATTGATGACGCATACAGACTTTTAGGTGTATCTGCCAATGATGACATGGCAACAATCAAAAAGGCCTACAGAAAACTTGTGCGACAGTATCATCCTGACATCATTAAATCTCAAGGTAAAAGTGAAAGCTACATCAAAGAAGCAACACAAAAGACCCAAGAGATTAATCAGGCGTATGAGATGATAAAAAAGGCACGTAGTTAAATGCAGAAAATTCTCGCTCTATTTCTTCTTTCTCTCACACTTAATGCCTCCGATGAAATAGGTTCCCTGCTCTTTCACGGTAACTGCGTAACTTGCCACTACGAACTTGAAGAAAAGTCTGCTCCGGCAATGATAGAAGTTCGCAAAAGATATCTCACTGCATTTCCAAATAAAAAAGATTTTGTACAACAGCTCTCTCAGTGGGTAGCAAACCCCTCACGCGAAACATCTATTATGCAAGATGCCGTCCAAAAGCATGAGCTTATGCCACAACTCGCTTACGAAAAGGATGTTTTAGAAGATATAGCTGCATATATTTATGAGACAGATTTTACAAAACTCCACAGCGGACACAAAGCACATTAAAGGAAATCTTTCTCCCAAAAAAACTCTATCCATGCATCCGCTTCATTAACCCAAAAATCAGGCTCATAGATAGAAGTTTTTTTATAAAAAAGCGTTACTGACTTAAAAGTGACTGCAGGAAAATTTTGCTCTAGATACTCCATAATATATGCCAGAGTCTCTCCACTATCAGCTATATCATCAACAACTAAAACCTTTTTTACACCAATATCACAGCTCCCAAAAAGACTCAGAGTCTCTCTTTTACACTCTTTGTCATACAACTCTGTTCGAATACTCTGCACATCACGAATATTTAAGCCCTCTGCCATTGCATGAGAGAGCGTATAACCTCCGCGGGCTATTGCAATAATAGCCTCAGCTTCAAACGCTTTAACTTTGCCAATTAATTTTTTTGTATCGCCTCTAAAATTTTCATAACTATAATATTTTTTCATAAAAATATTATATTTAATTTTAGATTTTTTTAACATTAAGGATGTTAGAATTCGGCAATTTAAAAAAAAGGTAAATTAAAATGAAACTAACAAAACAAGGCACTCTGTTAGCACTTGGTACAATTCTATTAATGAGTGGATGTGCTCAAAAAGTAACTATAAAAGCACTGCAACCAGCAGAAGTCTCAAGAGCAGCCTTAACAAAAAAAGTAGCGGTAACCTCTTTCAAAAATGACAAACCAAATATTTCTGGAAAAATAGAAGCGGACTTAGCAAAACATAAGCTTGATGGTAAACAATATTTTACAATTGTCAGCAGACAAGATTTAAACAAAGTTTTACGTGAACAAAAAATTGGCACAAGTGGACTCATTGATCCAAGTACTGCAACAGAAGTTGGTAAGCTTCTTGGAGCACAGGCAATCATTTCTGGAAGAACAGGCAATGCATCAACTTCAGATACAAATTTTTATGAAACAAGAACAAAATGTAACAAAAATGGCTGTTGGGATGTACGTGTACGTTGTACAAAAAGAGTTGCTGGTTTAGATGCAGAGATAAGAATGATTGATACAAAAAAAGGTGACATCATCTACGCTGACACTATCAATAGAACTGCAGCATGGAAACACTGTAATGATGATTCACACCCACTACCTTCGACAATGATGGCATCACAACAACTAGCATCAGCAATTGCAAAAGATTTTTCATATAAACTCGTACCTCATTATGTTTACTACAATGTAGCATTACTTGACAAACCGGATTTAGAATATACAAAAAAACAAGAACTACTATTAAAAACTTCTTTAGCTTTTATTAAAGCAAAAAGATATGATAGAGCAGAGAAATTATTGAAAAAACTTATTAATTCAACAGGAGAAAAAAGTTATGTACCTCTTTACAACCTTGGAGTTCTTACAGAAGCTAAAGGAGACTATGAAGGTGCAAAAAATCTTTATGCAAAAGCAGACAAGTTAACAGTTGAACCGGTTGAAGAGATAAATCTAGCTATTAACCATATCGATAAACTTATTGAAGAAAATAAAAAAGCCTTAGCGCAATTAAAGAAATAGACCAGTGCTATTAAATATAACTAAAATTTCTATTTTCATTGTTCTATTTTTAACAGCTTGTGGAGAGGCACCAAAACCAACTGTTTCAATAGAAGAGAAACACGCTCCACAATGGTTTGTGAACCCTCCTCAATCTACTTCATCGACACTTTACAGTATCGGTGAAGGGGAAAATAGAGAAGATGCTCTATCTGATGCTCTCAACAGTATGATTTCAACACTCAGTATCTCTATTCAATCCCAATTTCAGAGTTCTTCAAAAACGACTAATAATGATGGTGTTGAAACTTTCTCAAAACAAACTAAAAACAATATAGTAGCAAATGTTAAAGAACTTCGAATTACTAATTATAAAATTTTAAACGCTGAAAAACTAGCTTTTGACAGATATATCATTTTAATTAGTGCAAACAAATCTGATATATTTAATAGTATAAAAGATGAAATAGATAAAAAATTAACTCTTTTAGAATCACAAGAGGCTGTAGAATTAAAAAACAATGCATTAGAGCAGTTAAAATTTTATAAAAATGCCTCTGCTGAAGCTAAAAATTTAGTTTATAAATCAGTTATTTTAAAAGTGTTAGATCCATCATTTAATGACAACTATATTATTGCTAAAGTTGCTCATTACAAAAACAGCTATACAAAAATAAGATCAAAAATTTCCTTCAGCATTAAAAACAATCGTACAGCAAATAATTTAGTACCAGTAGTAAAAGATGCCCTCAATTCAAATGGTTTGAAAATCTCTTCTACTGCTAATAAATATCACTTTAATTTATATATATCATCACATATAAATTATAGCTATGCGTATGGTTTTATTATTGCCAGAAGTGCGCTTACTATTACAGTCAAAGATTACAAAAAACATACTATATCAACCAAAAAGTTAAATATAACGGGACAATCAACGCAAAGCAAAAAGATTGCTAAAGAGGATATAGCCTATAAACTCAGTAATTTAATAAAAAAGAATGGTATCCAAACAATTATCGATATAGCTTTGTAAAAGCTATATTCTTAACAATACCAAAAAATAGATTTGTACAATAAATCATATAATTGACGCTTAAGATTTTACATTGTATAATGGAATTCTCAACTAACAAA
>Ga0256842_1002899_pt1 | contig 11854 bp, 11 predicted proteins | sample 4559240metaG_FD_185973 | JGI IMG/M metagenome (GOLD analysis project Ga0256842, IMG submission 185973) | Hydrothermal vent microbial communities from Guaymas Basin, Mexico - 4559-240 | ecosystem: Environmental > Aquatic > Marine > Hydrothermal vents | place: Mexico: Guaymas Basin | collected...
CCCAGATTTCCTTGAACTTCCTACCCTCTGCGAGGTACTTCTCGATGACATGTTTCGGCCAAATCGGAATTCCACCTATGTATCTCCAAGCAAGTCTGTAAACCTTGTTGAAAACTACCTTTACCGTGTAATCATCAACCTTGTAAGCCTTTGGCCAGTTGTCAGCTGCAAAGAGGTTCTGCATGTCGTTTGGAATATCCTTATTGAAGTAGATGTTGTTTATGGTGTATACCACATCATCGGCTGTGAACGGCTGTCCGTCACTCCATTTGACCCCTTTCCTGAGGTACCAGGTAAGGATCATCTTTCCATCAGGGGTTTTCTCAACTTTCCAGTTCTCTGCAAGAGCTGGATACCAAAGACCGTTGTTATCCCTTTCCACCATAGATGCCATGAACCTTCCAATGATCTGCGTGGAACTCGTTTCCTGTGCCACAATGTCGTTCATCGTTCTTGGGCCGCTAAGGGTTCCAAGAATAAGCTTTCCGCCCCTCTTTCCTGTAGCATCAGCACCGAGGTACTTGTCGCTTGCGGCGTATGGTGGTAGAGCAAAAATGACTCCTACCAACGCCACAATCGCTAAAACAAACCAAAGTTTCCTCATAACCCCACCTCCTTTATGAATTTTCCTGTGGTAAGTAGCAAGCTACATAATGATTTTCTTTTACTTTAACCATTGGTGGATATTCAACATCACACCTGCCTTGTATCTTCCACGGACATCTCGGATGAAAGAAACATCCTGTCGGCCGTACAATAGGACTTGGCACTCCACCCTGAAGAATTATTCTTTCCCTTTGCTTCTCTATCTTTGGATCTGGTATGGGAACAGCTGACAGTAGTGCTTTCGTGTATGGGTGAGTAGGATTATCAAATATCTCATCGGTATCTCCCATTTCAACTATCCTACCTAGGTACATAACCGCAACTTCTTGGGAGATAAACCTGACAAGTCCCAGATCGTGGGAAATGAATAGATATGTGAACCCATATTTTTCTTGGAGATCTAAGAACAGGTTTATTATCTGGGCCTGAACTGAAACATCAAGGGCCGAAGTAGGTTCATCCAAGATTATTATTTCGGGATTTATTGATATTGCCCTTGCTATAGCTATCCTTTGCCTTTGACCTCCAGAAAACTGGTGAGGATACCTATCAAGGTGATACGTTTTAAGCCCGACACTTTTTAAAAGCTCTGCAGCCATGTCGTAAGCTTCCTTTTTGTCTTTCGCCATACCGTGAAAGAGAATCGGCTCTGTTATAATCTCTCCAACGGTCATCCTTGGATTCAAAGAGTTCATCGGGTCTTGGAAAACTATCTGCATCTTCTTACGGAAGTTCAGCCTCTTTTCTTTTATATCATCCAAGTTCTTTTTTATCTCTTCATACATCCAATTCAAAAAATTTCCTGATCCGAGCTCTTCAAACTTATCAAAAAGCTGCTTTTCATCCTCTGGAAGGTTTTCTACCCCATCAGAACTTTCAAGCTCTTCAAATCTCTTTATAAAGGTTTCTTTTATATATTTCTTTATCTCTGATGGGCTCATGAAATAATATGTAGTATCTATACCGTCCACAAATATCCTTCCAGCAGTTGGTTGATGAAGCCTCAAAATAGTCTTTGCGGTTGTGGTTTTTCCACAACCGGATTCTCCCACAAGGGCAAAAGTGGTTCCCTTTTTGATCTTAAAAGATATATCATCAACAGCTTTTACATAACCCACTATTTTTTTTACTAAGAATCCTTTTCTTATTGGAAAGTACTTCTTCAAATTTCTAACTTCGAGAACGACCTCTTTTTCTTTTATAATATCTCCCCCTATCCGATGCTATGTCCACTGGTTGATTTTACCAAAAGACCTTTATAGTTTAAAGCTATTCTCACAAATTCTCAAGGAGCGCTTTATAAGCTCTATATGATTCATAAAGATCTATTTTCGATACAAGCTCATATGGAGAATGCATCCCTATAAGTCCCGGGCCCATATCAATCACTTCTGCACCTTTCTCTGCCAAGAATTTAGCTACCGTCCCGCCGCCACCAACATCCACCTTTCCAAGGTTACCAACCTGCCACAAAACACCATTTTTATTCAAAACAGCTCTGACCTTTGCAACAAGCTCCGCCCTTGCTTCGCTGGCACCGGCCTTTCCCCTTGCACCTGTGTACTTTGTCAAAACTATTCCGTGCCCAGCTCTAGCAGCGTTGGCAGGATCATGAACATCTTTAAACGATGGGTTTATAGCTGCATTAACATCAGCAGAAATAACATTCGTTTTCTCAAGAGTTTCATCAAGATAGAATTCCACATCATCAAAGCCCTGCTTCTTTAACACTTTCCTAAAGAACATCATGTAGAACCTACTCTTTGCACCCGTATTTCCATCACTACCAATTTCCTCTTTGTCGAAGAGAATTATTCCCATGTTTTTGTCAGAGTTTGCCTCTATAAGAGCAATAAGAGATGTGTATGCACATATTCTATCATCATGTCCGTAAGCTCCAACAAAGCTTCTATCAAGTCCTATTTCCTTTGCCTTGAAAGCAGGAACAAGGTAAAGATCAGCACTTATTAGATCTTCTTCTTTTATTCCATATTTTTCATTTAATATTTTAAGGATATTAAGCTTAACGGCTTCCTCCTCTTCATCATTTAACGGAACTGATCCAAGTATAAGGTTCATTTTTTCCGCTTGGAACTTTTCAGAGACTTTCTCATCTTTTCTATCAAGGTGTGGCAAAAGGTCGGATATAACAAACACAGGATCATCTTCGTTCTCTCCTATGTTCACATCAATGGTTGTTCCATCCTCCTTTACAACAACACCCACTATAGAAAGAGGTATGTTGAACCAATGATACTTCTTGATTCCACCATAGTAGTGTGTTTTTGCAAGAGCTATGCCCTCATCTTCTATTATGGGATGAGGTTTGAGATCGATCCTTGGAGAGTCTATATGAGATACAACAAGGTTCGTGCCATCTGTAAGCTTTGAGTTTATCTTCATTGCAACAAGGGCTTTTTCTCTGAATTTCATGTAAACCTTGGCAGAAGTGCTGCCATCGTATTCGGAAATATCAACAAATCCCTCTCTCTTTAAAACTTCTTCCGCAAACTTTACAGTCTGTCTCTCTGTTTTACATGAATTTATAAACTTAATATAACCTTTTGCGAATTTATCAACTTCATCTGCGTTGAGCTTAAGCCAACCTGACTTTGTCTGGAATTTTAATTCCTTCATCATATCCCTCCTTTTCATTTTTTGCTGCCACCAAATTGTTTATTATATATCCAAAACCTGATAAAATTTAAGCGCTATGAGAATACTACTGATAGATTTGTACTACAAAAGAACCCAAATAAGGGAGGTAAACTGGAAAACTGGTGGTAGTGAACTTACGAGGATGCTTCTAAAAGAGTATCCAAGTTCGGTTGTTATAGCTCCAGGCCTTTTAACTGGAACGAGAGCACCAACTGGAGGAAGGTACTCTATAGGAGCCGTAACTAAAAACGGGATTCATATTGGTAACGTCGGCGGATTCATTGGTACCTACATAAAAGGGTACGACTACTCAGCCATAGTCTTCCTTAAAGAGAGTATAGGGCCTGTTACTGTTGAAATTTCAAAAGATTTTGTATCTTTCCAGAGTGCTTTCCCGTATCTTGGAAAGGGAACCAAAGAGGTTACAGAAAGTGTGGAAAAGGGAGGGATAAAAAGTATAGTAGTTGGTCCAGCTGGTGAGATGGGTTCAAAACTGTCAGCTGTTGTGGCTGAGGGAATGAGAATAGTTGGAAGAGGAATGGGTGAAGCGCTCTTCAGGAAAGGAATAAAACTTCTTACATTTGAACCAGCTGTTTATAAATTCCAAAATGAAAGATTCATGAAGATAGCAAATGAGATAAAGACTAGATTGAAGGCTGTTGACGAAGGAGTTAGAGTGAAACACCCATGTTACGGATGTCCAATAAAGTGCGTTGCTTTTGACGAAAGAGGAAAAAAAGGGAACATAAGAGTTTTGAGTGAGCTTGGAATACCAGAACTAGATCAACAGGAAATAGTTGATCTTGCCAACGATAAAGGAGTTGACCTTTTCGCGGCAGCCTACATAGCAAAGATAAAGATGATGGATATAAAGGAAGTCATAGAAGCGGCAGCCTCTGGTGAAGATTGGAACGAGGACCTTCCGAAAAAGGTTAAAAACGATTGGGAGGATTATCTCGATACAATAGGGATTTGCGCTTCAGCTGCAACATATCTTTCTAAAGATTTAATAGAACGTCTTGTTAAAGCTTACATGGAGGTGGTAAAGTGAAAGCTATCATCCTTTGTGCGGGAAAAGGAACTAGGTTGAGACCACTTACACATACAACCGCAAAGCATCTAATACCTGTGGCGAACAAACCTGTTCTTTTCTATAGTATGGAAACTATAAAAGCCGCTGGAATAAATGAAATAGGAATAATCGTTAACCCGGCAAATAAAGAGGTTTTTAAGGAGATACTTAAGGATGGATCGGAATTCGGATTGAAAATAGATTACATAGTCCAGGAAGAACCAAAAGGACTTGCCCATGCAGTTTGGGTTGCGAAAGATTTCATAGGCGACGACTCATTCCTTATGTACCTTGGAGACAACATGTTAATGGAGGATTTAACAGCGTTTGTGAAAGAATTCGAAAGAGAGGATTTAGACGCTTCCATCCTTCTAACACCTGTTGAAGATCCAAGGAGGTTCGGTGTTGCCGTTCTTGAAAACGGAAAAATAGTAAAGGTTGTGGAAAAACCAAAGGAACCACCCAGTAACCTTGCGATCATAGGAGTTTACCTCTTTAAACCTATCGTATTTGAAGGAATTAAAAACATAAAACCATCATGGCGAGGAGAGCTTGAAATAACCGATGCCATAGGATGGTTAATTGAAAATGGTTACAATGTTAAAGGTCATATAGTATACGGCTGGTGGAAAGACACGGGAAAACCAGAAGACCTTCTTGAAGCTAATAGAAAGATTCTAGAGATGATGAAAGGCAGCGAACTTTACGGAAAAATTGATGAAGATTCAGAGCTTCAAGGAAGCGTATCTGTTGGAGAAGGCTCCCTGATAATTAATTCCGTAGTGAGAGGTCCAGTTGTGATAGGTAAGAATGCAGTTATTAAAAATTCTTACATAGGTCCATACACTTCCATAGGTGATGATGTACACATTGAGAATTGCGAAATAGAAAATTCCATAGTTATGGAAGGGAGTACTCTAATGGACATAGAAAGTAGAATTGATTCCTCCATCTTTGGAAAGAAAGTAAAATTAGTAAGATCTGAAAGAAAACCTAGGACAATAAAATTAGTTGTTGGAGACTTGTCCACCTTGGAGTTGATTTAGCATCTATCATGATTCTATGGGGTATTATATAATCACAGTAAGAGCAGCCGAATTTAGAGAGGTGAAACGATGGAGTTAAGCAATGGAGAAAAGAAGTATCTTTTAGGAGTAATTCTGACCTGTTCAGAATACGGGTGGACAAGGCTTAAATGGGTGGCTGATCTTTACAATGTCAAGCTCCCGACGGCGAAGGAATTTTTAGGGTCACTGGCGAAAAAGGGCCTTTTAGATTACCAAAAAAGAGGGGCGATTTTTTTAACAAAAAAGGGTCAGGAAATAGCGGAAAAGGAAAAAAAGAAGTTCGAAACAGTAGTAACATTCATGACAAGATGCCTTTTAGTGGACGAGGACATTGCTAAAAAGAACGCTCTGAAAATTCTGTTTGATCTGGATGAGATATTGGCTGATAGGATGTATAAATTTATAGATATGATGACGAAATGTCCATCAAAACCTGTTATTTTGGACAAATTCGAACAATACATAAAAGATGGTACATATCAGGCTTGCAGTTTCTGTCCGATGATAATAACGAAGGAAGGAGGGAACGAAAAAGATGACAATAAATGAAGCAAAGTACATAGCAAAAAAAATTATGGAGGTAGGAGAGGTTCCACTTTTAGTTGGTCACTTTGGCGTGGGAAAAACGGACATGATAAGAGAGATTGCAAATGAAACCGGCAGAAAGCTTATCATCCTCATCTTATCTCAAATGGAACCGGGGGATCTTATAGGTCTTCCTGCAAGGGGAGAAGATAAAACGGTGTTCCTAAAACCTGACTGGTGGCCGGAAGATGGCAATGCAATAATACTTCTTGATGAAATAAACAGATCTCACAGGTCGATAAGAAACGCCATAATGCAACTTCTTATAGATAGAAGAATCCACAACCACATTTTACCCGATGGTGTGTGGATAGCGGCTGCCATGAACCCACCAGATGATGAGTACGATCAGGCAGAACTCATAACGGATCCTGCCTTTATATCAAGGTTTTTCATACTGGAAGTCTCTCCAGAGGTGGATGAATGGCTTGAGTGGGCAAAGAGAATGAATGTTCATGAGAGCGTAAGTGACTTTATAAGAGAATTTCCGGAATTTTTATCTCCACAAAGAAATGTCTCGCTGAGAGCTGAGCTAAAACCAAGTCCAAGAAGCTGGTACAAGTTGGGAAGAGTTCTTTCAAACCTTAGTGAAGAAGACATCAAAAAATACGGCTACACGATAGCTGCTGGAATATTGGGGCCTGAGGCTGCAAAGGTTTTCTACGATTCATATTTGAAAGAGAAAAACATCCCATCTGTAGAGAAAATACTTTTTGAAGGGCAAATCAAAAAACCTGAGAATATCGATGAGATAAATTCACTGGTGGTAAGGATAATCGATTACCTTTCCAACTTAAGCGATATCAAATTAAAGGAATTCGAAGAAAAGATAGAGACGGTTAGCGAAAATATCATAAACCTATCAAAGATCCTTCCCAAAGAGTCATTCTATGCTCTGATGAGGTTCATAGTTGATTCTGCTGAGAAGTCAGGACTTTATGGCAGCGTTATGGACAAGCTTTTGACCTCCCTCACCACCCATGAAGAAATACTGGAGATGGTAAAAGGGTTATGAAAAAACTTGAAAGAGCGCTTCTTCTTCTTGGAAAGGAATCACCGTTTTACCTATACATACTTCTTGGAATGAAAAGGGTTAAAAGCGATGCTACAAGAACCTTATCGTTGGGCTTTTCAAGGAACGGTGATGTTATTCTCTTTTACAACCCAAAAATTGAACAAAAAGATGTAAGATTCATAAAAGCTCTTCTGAAACATGAGGTTATGCATCTTATAAATCTTCACTTTTTGATAAAGCCAAAGGACAACCGAGATAAAAAAATCTGGGATCTTGCTATGGATGCAGCGATAAATCAATACATCGAAGATATCGACGCCCTTGGAGTCTCACTCAACCAGCTAATTGAGGAAGGACATGGCGTTGATAACGAATACATATTCGCCGTGCCACCAGCTCAACATCCTGGGGAAACTGCCGAGTTTTATCATGACTGGATACTGAAAAAATTCGAAGAGCTTGGAAGGTTTGATATAGAAGCGATTCCACAAAGCGCCGACGAACATGAGAATATGCAAAATATAGAAAACATAGACATGATCTTGGAGATAACGAAAAATAAAGTAGGAAAAGCATTCAACATGTACGGATCAGAGCTCCCATCAGGGGTTCAAAGAATGGTAGAAAAGTTTCTGAACAAGCCCACACTTAACTGGAAAGTGCTCATAAGAAGATTTATGGGAGCTTCCATAAAGGGCGAGAGGTACACTACTCCTTTAAAGCCCAACAGAAGGTACGATGATCAACCAGGATGGAGATACGATTATCAATCAAAGATAACCATTATAATCGACACATCGGGAAGTATCATAGAAAGTGAAATAAATGCCTTCCTTTCAGAGATAGAAGGTATAATGAGATTCTTCGATGGTGAACTTAACTTAGTTCAAGTTGATAACATGGTAACGATGGTTTCCAAGTACAGAAAGGGAAGCTGGAAGGATTTGGAAATTGTTGGAGGTGGAGAAACCGACCTCCAACCTGCCGTTACATACGCCGAAGAAGAACTGAGAACGGAAGGGACGATAATCTTTACAGATGGACACACTGACCTCCCGCTGGCAAGAAGAAGAATTCTATTTGTCCTATCGAAATTCCATAATCCGGAGTTTAAAAGGGAAGCCATACTCAGATATGGAAGATCATCGGTGGTGGTAATAGAATGAGAATAGGAATAGAGAGTCTTAATAAAAAATTGGAGGAGCTTGGAGAGAAGCTGCAGTTTTTAAAGAAGCCATCAATGGAGTTCCTGAATAGCTACAAAGATAGAATCGATAAGCTTTACAGGGCGGTGGTGCTGTTCTCCTTTCCAAGTGATGTAAACGCTTCGGTGGCTTTCAATACGGAAGGAGATATAATACTCTCTGTCACACTTTCTGATCCCTTCGTAAAATCCCCGTCTCCTTACAGGATGCAGTTAGCAGATGAGAAAAAGCTTCTTGAAATCTTCGAAGAAGTTTTTGGAAAAACTCCAGCTGAGGTTAAAGCAGGCATATTTGAATTTCCACCAAAGACAAAGTTCTTAGCTTTCATAGCACCAGATAAATTTGCAAATAAGCTGATATTTCAAGAAGAGATCAAAGGTGTCAAGTATATCTCCTTTGCAAAAGATGTTGATGAAAACTTTTGGAAAAAACTTGAAGAGATCAACGGAAAATACATAACTGAAGGTTCCTTTTCCATAGTAGATGATGAAGGAATCCATATAGCAATGTTGGCTCCTAAGGATGTTGAAGTTTTGTACATACCTCTTTTATCAGAGATGGCAAAGTTGATAAGGGAGAAGTTGGAGCTAAAACCCGCAAAATTTTCAAAGATGCCAAGGATAAAGGATAAAATTCTCATAACATTTTCTCTTCCCCTTGAGAGTTTATCAGAATCAAATCCTAAAGAGATCGCCGTGGACTTTGAAAAAAGACTAAAAGAAGGTTTCAATAGTTTTATAAGGGGTGCAAAACTGATATGAAGATATCTACATTTAGATTCATTCTTTACCTTTTAATTTCTGCTTTAGCTGTTCCTGAAATTACCGGAAATAAAGGCCTATGGGCCTCTGTTGCTTATTATCTTTTCATACTGTCTATAACCGCTCTTTTCATGTACAAGGATGGAATAAGATGGAACTTTTGGCTTCATAGCTTTAAAACAAGTGCCTTTAAATCTCTTTTATATCTTCCTATTTTATTTTTAGTTCTTCTAGTTGTTGGAATGCTCTTTCCAATCACATCACTTCCAGAGCAAGAAGGCGGCAAAAATGTATCGACAGCTCTCTTGTTTTTAGTAACTGTCATAATATCTCCTTTCGTAGAAGAGCTAATGTTCAGAGGGTATATCCAGGAATATTTGAGAAGTAGGTTAAAAAAAGAAATAGCAATAGTTGTTTCAGCTCTTATATTCAGCCTGTATCATCCATTCTATATATTCCCCTACATATTTGTCTTTGGAGTCTTCCAGTCCACGATAAGAGAGATAAATGGCACCCTTTATCCCAACATAATTCTCCACTGTGCAAACAATTTGATAACATTTATAGTAATAAAGGCTATGGGGGGATAGTATGTACAAAAAAAGAATTATTCAGGGGCTTATATATTTCATAGCTTACTGGATAATCCTTCCAGCGGCGCTGATCTCAATCGGAGTCTATATAAATCCCGGTCACTTTCCAGAGGTTGTTAAAATTATTGGAAAGATAGTTGCAGCTTTTGGATTCGTCTTTGGGATGATCTCTGCATCCTACATGATAATAGATGGTGGGGGAGGCCCCATGTACCTCCTTCCACCAAAGAAACTTGTTACCTGTGGGACATTCTCCATATGTAGGCATCCTGTTTATTTCGGATTCATAATATACCTTCTGGGACTATCACTAACCTATGGATATTTGATGTCTTTCGCCATATCAGCAGTATTTTCAGTTCTGATAATCCTATGGGCTGTTTTAATTGAAGAGAGGCAACTTTCAAAAAAATACCCAGAATATGAAGAATACAAAAAGAAAGTTCCTGCCTTTTGGCCACAAAAACCAATAAAAGATGATAGATGTCCACCTCTTCTCTTTATGTTTTTGTTTTATGTAGGGTACATCGTTTCATGGTTCACATGGCATATAAGATTTGAGAAGAAATGTAAAGTTCCAGAGCAAGGCTATATGGTGGTAGCAAACCATGTGACATACCTTGACTTTGCCGTCGTTGTATACACCCTCTCAAGGTTCATCTCATTTCCTGTTTCTTTGTTCCATTACAAAAGAAAAGAATGGCTTTACAAAAATGTTGGTTCGTTCCCCATTAACAGGTTCAAGCCCGATGTAAGAGCGATAATGAGGATTATCTCCTATGTAAAAAAGGGAGGAAGACTGGGAATATTCCCGGAAGCTGAGAGAAGCTGGGACGGTAGGTTTCTTGGATTTAAACAAGGTTTTGACAAGCTTGTAGAAAAGGTTCCAAAACCGATAATCGGAGTGAGAATAGAAAAAGCCCAACTTTTATTTCCAAGATGGGGCAAACACTTCTATCCCGGAAAAGTGAACGTGATAGTCGATTGCTTTGAGGATCAAAAAGAACTTGAAGAGTTTCTATCCAAACCATCGGTCGATCCAGATGACAGATACGCATCTTATAAGGGCGTGGAGAATTATGTTTACAGATGCCCAAAATGTGGAAAAGTTGGAGTTATAAAATCAAACAAAAATGGATTTTACTGCAAAAACTGCGGATTCTCCATGGAAAAACCCACAGTGGGGCAGCTTTGGGAGATAAGAGATAAAAACATAGAAAGCCTAACGCTTCCTTTCAGCGATAAAGCGGATATTGTGGATGAAATGGGAAAAGTAGTTAAAAGAAATGTCCTAGTGATAATGGACGAAAGCGGCATTGAATACGACGGAAATAAATTGGAAAAAGAAAAGCTAAGATCATTCATAGTTGAAGGTCGGCACGAAATATTTTTCTACGATGGTAGAGATGCAGTTGGATTTAGATTTAAAAATTCTAGCGTCCTCCTTTGGAACGACTTGGTGAAAAAATTCTACTCACTGTAGTCACATTTTAAATTAAACTCTCCTAAAAATCTTCCGATTATAAAAGTGAAAACCATCAAAATAAGGGGGTGCGTTATGATGGTTAGTGCTATTGTGGAAAAAAGCGGGCTCTCCTACTTTAACGCATCCTTCAGCTATGAAAAATCCGATGGCAAAGAGAAACTTACGGTAAAAGTGGAAAGATTATATGTCGAAAGGAAAAAGATATCTTACGGATTCGTCCCAGAGAGAAGATTGAAACCGATTGTTAATTGGCAAGAAGTTAAAGATCTGGAAGACGAAAACAATGAGTTAAAAAAGAAATTGAAAGAATTTATTCTCGCACTACTTTCTGGTGATCCAAAAAAAATCGCAGAGAAAGCAGAAGAACTTTTGGAAGCCTACCTAAGCCCTGAAAAAGTTGCAAAAAGGATTTTGGATTTCGCAAAAGCAATTTCTGGATATGATAAAACAAAGATTCCCTTATTAAAAGAAGCAGTAAATGAGGGATTCAACGAAATCAAGAAGATCTTTGGAAAACTTCCCGACATTTCCAAAAAAACCTACGATCTTGTAATGAAAGGCTTCGATGAATGGGAAAACGAATCGCCTGCTATATGTGTTTACTCGGAGCAGGAAAAGATCAATTATTATAAGGAAGAACTTAGCATGGAGTTCGTAGCGTAAACTGAACTAATATTCTCATCATCTTAATCACGGGTACTATGAATAACCATAAAATACGCATTTCTGTGTTACAAGTTTTTCTTTTAGAATTTTTTTGTAATACAAGATTATAGCAACCGTACCCCTACAATAATTCAGAGAGT
>Ga0256842_1002900_pt1 | contig 11851 bp, 9 predicted proteins | sample 4559240metaG_FD_185973 | JGI IMG/M metagenome (GOLD analysis project Ga0256842, IMG submission 185973) | Hydrothermal vent microbial communities from Guaymas Basin, Mexico - 4559-240 | ecosystem: Environmental > Aquatic > Marine > Hydrothermal vents | place: Mexico: Guaymas Basin | collected...
TATTCTCCCCCTATTGGCTAAAATGCATATTTATTTTTTATCTTCCCAGCTCTTGGAATCTTTGTAAATGTAACCAAAATTCTTAATCTTTTTATCAAATACGCCATAAACCCGAACTTTTTTACCCTTTTGTGCAAAAATGAAAATATCCTGAAGCTCTTTTACCATGTCTTTCATTTTCGCCAGCATAGCATCGTCTTTCTGGCTCTTAAGTGTTGTTAAAAGAGAATCCAGCGCTTTTTTCTCCGGTTCAAGCGTTTTGATTTTTGCGCGGCGGCGGCGTTTGTTGATTTTTTCTATAACTTTATCGATTTCGTCTATTTTATTATCCATCTTCAAATGTAAAGTATCCAAATTGCCAAAAACATTTTCTGTGTAGGCCTGATCAAAAATCTGGATACCCTTCCAGCTCTTTTCAATCAGATCTTTAATTGTACTAAAGCTGCGGCATTTCGGCACAATTGTTCTAAAATCTTCCAAATCTCGGTAGGCTTCAACAATGCTGATATTATTGTAGCGATTTACCAAACCTTCCATCTCTTTGTATGCAATAAACAGATCGGTATTTTTACGATATTTCTTACGTATCTGATCGGCCGTAGTTTTAATGGAATCCAGCATTTTTAAGTAATCGTGCATGGTATCCAGGAACGGCAATTGATTTACGTCATCCACGACCTTCATTGCCCGTTCTTTTAAATCATCCAATAAAACAGGGCTTTCAACTTTAATAAATTGCGAATCGGCATCAAACATCAACTGATACATTTTATGATTTACCGGGCTGTAAAAATTTTGTTCGGTTAGATGGATAATCAATGAATCGGATTCCGGGAGTTTACTGAGAGCAAATTGCGAAGTGATTGAATAGTCTTGCAAGAACTTCTGATATAATTCGTCCAGGCCCTGGTTTAACTGCTGCAATTGCTGTATTTGAACGTTCATATCCAGTTTTATTAATTGGTCAAAAGAGCCATCGATCAATTTCTTAAAATCCCGCACACGATCCGCAACACTTGTTACATGAACCAACGGTGAACGTTTAACCATTTTAATAAAATTGTCCAAACGCTGAGAGAGTGGTGCCCATTTATTATTAACACTTTCGATGTTCACCTTAGGCAAATAGGTCTGAATAGAATCCGTGACATTCTTTATGCGCAGTGCATTAACCTGCAGAGTAAAATCGGTTAGCGTTTGGCGAATATCCATCAAGGAGTCCAGATAGGAAACCAAGCGGACAAATTCAGGATATTCAGGTGCATTCATAAAATTGTTAAGCTGAATCTTTAACTCATTCGCTTCATCATTAATTTCTTTATAACTTTTAAAATTGTATTGATTGCTTTCAAGATCATCATTAATTTGGTCTACATTTTTCTTAATACGAACAATATTTTTAATAAGCGGATTGTTCATATATTTATCGAATTCACGAATCAGCTCTCTTGTGTAATTAACAACCTTTTGTTTGCGAATTAGATTTGAGTCCGAATGGATGGTTTCGATCAATTTAGCGGGATCGGTTGTAAACTTACCGGTCAAATTTTTGTAATATTTCTCGGCTTCATAGATACTCATTATATTGTCATGAGCCGTTTTTTCTTCCAGCGCTTCTTCTTTCCAAATTTTCCCGGGAATTAAAATAACTGCAACTAATGCAGCCGTGAGAATTACAATGAGTATCTCTAAAACAATTGAACCTTTTGCTTCATGCTCAGCCATTATTCCTCCAAAACTCTTTTTATTCAAACTATTAGATTCAAATTTCCCAAAAGTAAATTTCAAATTTCAAATTAAGCAATTAATAAAATAATGTCAATCATTTTTTATAATAGATAATTTTTATAAAAACAACAGTTTTGAGTTTTTTTAATTCCATTTTATTTTTTTAAGCTGTGTTCTTTTTCACATTGCGTAATTATATTATTTTAAGTAAAATAGTAAATATAAAAATATCAACAAAGGATGCGAATATGCTCAAACGAATAACACTTTTACTGTTTACGATATTACTTGCTTTTTCTTGCAGTCGTCAATCGGCCCAAAACACTTCATCTTTCGCTCAAATCAAAAAGTTAACTTACAGCCGCAATCCCAATATTCACAAATGGACAAATCTTTTCAAATCCATTAAAAACAAGCAAGACAAATTTCAGTTTGTATTAAGTGCCGGTCAGACCAGGATGGATACGCTGTTTCCGTTATTGCAATCCATCTTTAATCAGTCACAGGATGACAGCCTGCGTTCTTTGGCTGTTTTTTCAATGGCTCAGGTAGCACCGGACAAAAGTACAAATTTTTTTCTGGAACTTTTAATGCAAGCCGACTTAAAGCCTGATTTGAAACAAAAGATTCTTGTGGCTCTGGGCTTTGCCAATAATCCCAAGAGTTTACCTGTTTTGCAAAATTACACCCGGCAAGATTCATTTAAAGAAAACGCCTTTTATGCCTTAGGTAAATTGGCGCGCAGCAAACATTACGACTCTTCGTTTGTTAACCAATTATTCGATTCTACACGGGTCGTTGCGCCATCTGCTGGAGAGGCTTATTATTTGTACTACGTACCGCTGAATGCCGGTCAAATGTCCAAACTTTTGGAATGGCTGCCAAACAGTGATCCTGCTGCTCGTCTTTTTTTGCTGAAAAAACTGGCAAAATTTACCCATTATTCCACTTATCAAAATTTCCCGGCGGATTCTGCGCACAAGCAGATTTTAAAATCGTTTTTACTAAAAACATTACCCAAAGGCCGCGCCTCCTGGCATGAACTATTGCCCGAGCTTTCTTTAACTGCAATATTTTCCGATTCCGTGTTGTTTGCTCTGGTTCAGGATCACCTTAACGATTCTTTACCGGCTGTTCGTTTGCAAGCATTAAAAGCATTAGCGGCCATGGACAAACAAAAGGCTTTGCCTCTTTTGGTTGACCATTTTTCAGCTTTGCCCCTTACTGCAGAAAAAGCTTTAACCTGTCAGCTTATTACCAAGCTTGACCCTTCCACAGGCTATTTATTGATCAACCAAAACCTGGACAAGGGAAATTCTTATTTTAAGGCTTTATTGCTAAAAGCGCTGGGCCAAACCAAATTTCCTTTAGCCATTCGCATGTTGCACCAGTTTTTACAAATTGACGACCCGATTTTAATTCAAGGTGCTTATTATTCCTTAAAACAAATTCACCGGCTGCGCAACTCGGATGCTTTAAACTTGCTAAATTCAGGGCACTACAGTGTAGCGGCTTTGGTTCTTTCCGATTGGTTTACCGACCACCAACTTCCCGATAAAAATACGTTACTTCATTTATTCAAAAGGTTCCGGAAACCCGGCCAGTTTGAATTGCAATTGGAAATTGCCTCCCTGCTTGAAAAGCAAAATCTGTTAACTTCCGCCGACAAAGACACTTTGTTTAAATATCTGGCACATCCTTTCGTTGCCCGGCAGTTAGCCGAAAAATTGAAAGTACCGTTTAAGCCAAAACCGGTTGACTTAAAATTATTACCCGATTTTTTACATCCCGATAGTTTGCATTTTAACAGTCATCCGATTGTGCAAGTTAAGACGAACAAAGGGCTTTTTGTGATGGAGTTGTTCCCTGAATACGCCCCGTTAACGGTTAAAAATTTTCTTCATCTTTCCAAAGCCGGATTTTACAACAAATTATTCTTTCACCGGGTTATTCCCGATTTTGTCGTGCAGGGCGGAGATCCCACAGGCACCGGCTGGAGTGGGGGCAATTATCTTATTCCTTCGGAACATTCTCCGCTTTCGTTTGTTCGAGGCACTGTGGGCATTGCCACATCAGGTTTTGATACCGGAGGCAGTCAATTTTTTATTTGCCATTCGCAGCACCCGCATCTGGATGGCAATTATACAGCCTTTGGGAAAGTGATTAAAGGCATGGCCGTTGTGGATAAAATTGAACAGGGTGATATTATTTTAAATATTAAACGGATTCAATAATTTGAAATTACGATTTGATATTTCAAGCGATCGGGCAAAAGCAAATTTTAAAGCCTTTCTTTTTTTAGTGGGCGTACTGCTGGTCATTTCCGGTATCTGGTATTCCCAGAATCTTGTTTCCATTTTGGAGAAACAAGCTACCGAATATGTTAAATTCCGGATTAAATTTTTGGAAGTCAGCCTAAACAATCCCGCCTCCAATTCGGATATTAATTTTCTTTTTAATGAAGTTATTCAACATGCGGATTATCCGTTAATTTATACGGACACAGAAAACAATCCCCGTAGCTGGCGCAATATCTCCCCGGAAATTGACAATAAGCCGATTGAAGCTTTCACGAAGAAAGATAGTCTTATTTTGTTTAAGGCTCTTGAACGGATTAAGAAAGAGAATCCCCCTATTCCCATTAAATATCAAAATAAAATTGTTTTGGGCTATTATTATTACGGCTATCCGAAGGTAATTTACCGTTTGCGTATTTTCCCCTACTTAGCCCTTACGGCTGCTATCTTATTCGGATTGTTGGGGTATATGGGCTTTTCTTACATTAAAAGAAGCGAACAGCAATCCATTTGGGTGGGTATGGCCAAAGAAACGGCCCATCAATTGGGTACGCCGTTAACCTCCATTGCCGGATGGGTAGAACTGCTTAGCATCAGCGATGCGCATAAAGAAACGGCTATTAAAGAAATTCAAAACGATTTAAAACGGCTTACTAAAATTGCCAATCGTTTTTCTAAAATTGGTTCCAGGCCCGAATTGAAGCCTGTAGACCTTAAGCCGTTAATAGAATCGGTTGTGGCCTATTACCGGCGGCGCCTGCCCAATATGCAAAAGAAGGTCAGCATTAAAACAGAATTGCCTGATGAAGAAATCATTTTAAATCTTAACGAAGAGCTTTTTGAGTGGGTACTTGAAAATTTAATTAAAAATGCCATCGATTCAATTATGCCGTCGCGAGACGGGCTTATTACCATTAAAGTTAGCAGAATACCCGGAAAAAACTTGGCGGTGATCGATATTTCCGATAACGGACGCGGTATTCAGTCACCCGATAAGCGGCATATTTTCCGTCCCGGCTTCAGCACCAAAAAAAGGGGGTGGGGCCTTGGGCTTAGTTTAGCCAGGCGGATTATTCAAAATTACCATGGAGGTAAATTGTTTTTAAAAGAAACAAAAATAAACGAAGGTTCTGTTTTCCGCATTGTGCTAAAGGAAAAGGTTTAGCCTTTAGTAACATTTAATTGGTGGATGCATTTTTGATAATTTTTTGTTCTAATAATAGCGAGGAATATGTATTGGTAGAAAATCGCAAAAAGCAAACTGAGTTTTCCAAACTTATCGAACCCCATTTAACTTCCCTTTACAACACAGCCTTGCGCATGACGCGCAATCAGCACGATGCTGAAGATTTGCTGCAGGATTCGCTTTACAAAGCCTATCGCTCTTTGGATCAATTCAAAAAAGATACAAACTTTCGTGCCTGGATTTTTCGTATTCTTGTGAACACCTTTATTACTGCTTATCGCAAAGCCGTAAAGCAGCCACAAAAAATTAGTTATGATGATCTGGAAGAATTTTTCTTTTTTAAGCGTTTAGATGAAACAGCGAGCCTGCAAGAGATGCCGAAAGAGGAATTTTTGGAGAATTTATTCGATGACGATGTGAAAGAAGCGCTTGAAAATTTGCCCTATCAGTTTCGTCTTGTTGTGCTCTTGTGTGATGTTGAAGGATTTTCTTACAACGAAATCGCTGAAATTATTGACGCTCCTCTGGGAACGGTCATGTCCAGGCTTTATCGTGGCCGGAAATTGCTTCAACGTTATTTGTGGGATTATGCTAAAAAAAGAGGATATATTACGGATGACTTCAAACAAAAAAAATGAATCTACACAGCATAAAAATCATTTTGATTGTACAGATGTTGAAAAATATGTTCAGCAATACATGGACAATGTGTTGGATGAAGAGAAAAAACGCCTATTTGAAGAACACATCGAGTATTGTCTTCCTTGTGATAAAAAAGTCGAATTTGAACGCCAGTTCAGGGAAATCATCCGCCTGAAAACAAAACGCCTGGTTCCGGCAGAACAGATAAATCAAAAACTGAAAAACCTGTTAAAAAATATTTATTAATGTTTTTGAGTGGTTATTGTAATAGTTTGATTTAATAAATAATCAAACAATTTAATCTCATCATAAAATATTTTGTCTTTTTTATCTGCTTTTTGAACTTCAATGTAAAAGCTTTCCGGAAGCCAGATATTTTGTGTTTTGGCAAAATTTGCTTTTAATTTAAACCCGCTTACCACCTGCCCGGATACAAGCGTTTGTACCGTCCAGCCCTGGCACAGCCATTTTTGATCAACCGTTTTAAATTCAGGATACAAGAGCATCTCTTTGTTTTGAGTCGGATAGCTAATATCTATCATAATGCACAGCCCGTTTAATCCGAGTAAATATTTAACCGTTGTGCCTTGATTGTCAATATCCGTAAAGGTCATTTGTACCGCTTTATCGGTATGGCGCAAAACATAATGGTCCATCAGGTCCTGATCCAACAGACCGACCAGATAAAAACGCTGCAAGTCCAACAAAATACCCTTCATTTGTAATTTTAGCGCATTGACCAACTCGGTGTAATCTTTTTGCTGTTGTGCATTCATTTTAAAGGGGAACTTTAACTGGGAGATGTAAATTTTGTCCGGTTTTTGCCAAATAATTTTAATCGGCGAAACGCCTACTGTATCCCAGTTTTGTTTGGTAAAAGCATCAAATTTTGCCGATGAAACCGAGGCAATGAAATTTTGCAAATTGGTTTTGTCAAGGGTGTAATAGGACAGGCGGATAGCCTGCAAAAAGCTTGTTTCATCAAAATTGTTCTGAGCCGGCGCTTTTGTTAAGACAAAAATTACGATTAAAACGAGACCGATAACCCTTTTCATAGTTTTCCTTTATAATTTATTTGGTGTTACACATCCTTTTTAGTAAATTTATAATTTGTAAAAAACAAGATTAGCTATGAATTTAGAAACAATTAGTTTCAAAAACAATACGTTAAAAATTTTAGATCAAACGCTCTTGCCCAATCGGCAAGAATTTATTGTTCTTTCTCATTTAAACGATTTTATTAACGCTATCCGGCAATTAAAAGTTCGCGGCGCTCCGGCTATCGGAATTGTGGCTGCTTACGGACTGTTTATTCATGCGCAAAATTTACAAAAGGAAAGAAGACTGTCTTTTTCCGAATTAAAGCAAGCGGGTCAACAATTAAAAAACGCACGTCCAACGGCTGTTAATTTGAGCTGGGCTGTGGATCGTTTGCTTAATGCTGTTTCAGAGGAAAATGATCCTGATAAAATTTTGCGAATTTTGCGTAATGAAGCTGTTGCCGTCCACCAAGAAGATAAAGAAATGTGCAATCGCATAGGTGAACATGGCAGCCAACTCATTGGCGATCGTTTTAACATTTTAACACATTGCAATACAGGCTATTTAGCTACGGGTGGCATCGGGACGGCTTTGGGTGTGATTTACAAAGCCTTTGAACAGGGCAAACAAATTCATGTGTTTGTTGATGAAACACGCCCGGTTGGCCAAGGCGCCCGGTTAACATATTGGGAATTAAGGCAAAACGGTATTCCGGCCACACTTATTACGGATAACATGGCCGGCTTTCTTATGAAGCAAAAAAAAGTGGATGTCGTAATTACCGGCGCGGATCGTATTGCAGCTAACGGCGATACTGCGAATAAAATCGGTACGTATGCTCTGGCTGTGATGGCCAGGCATCATAAAATTCCTTTTTATATAGCAGCTCCTTCTTCGACTTTTGATTTGAGCTTAAGCAACGGTAATGAAATTCCCATTGAACAACGTCCCAAAAATGAAATTTTAGATTGTTGGCGCTTTGAAAATACCGAACAATACACGGTTTACAATCCGGCTTTTGATGTAACCGATCATGAATTAATCCGGGGCATTATTACGGAGCTGGGTATTATTGAAAATCCCAATAAAGAAAAAATAATCAATTTTTATCAAACATTTAATAAAGGAGATCTTTTATGAAAAGATTGATGTTATTAGCTATTCCCATTTTGGTTTTAGCACTACTTAGTTCTTGCCGTCCTCCTGAACTGGAAGGCGCTTTTGTGGATTATAATGCCGGTCGTTTTGACAACGCGTTAAAACTGGCACAGCAAGCCACACAAAAATATCCGGACAATGCCGAGGCATGGTATCTTTTAGGCGAAATTTACGGCAAAAAAGAAATGTACAAAGAGATGAAGCACGCTTTTGATCAGTCTCTTAAATTAAGTCCGCAATTTGCTGACAAAATTAAACAAGCCGAGATGTACTATTTTGGCAACCTGTTTAACCGCGGTGTAAACGCATACAATACTTTTACCAAAATGCCGGATCGCAACTCGGAAGAAGCTAAAAAGAAACTGGAAGAAGCCATCAATTATTTTAAGATGGCCAATATTGTTAAGCCCAATTATAAAGCTATTGATTTGGTTGCCCTTTGCTACAGCCTTGAAGGAAAAAAAGACAGCGCAATGGCTTACTACACAAAATTAACGCTGGAATATCCTGATTCAGCCGATTCCTACGTTAAATTAGGCCGCTACCAATTATTAAATAAAGATTACAAAGGCGCCATCAAATCTTTGGAAAAATCTTTTAAGATCGATCCCAATAATGCCACTGCCATTCAGATTATTGCCGAGGCTTATGACCGTGACGGCGATACGCAAAAAGCTATCGATGCTTATCAGAAAGCCATGGCCATTAACCCCAAAGAAAAAGCATTTCCGTTTAACCTTGGGCTTATTTACTTTAAACTATCAACGGACACCTCTGTAAGTAAAGAGAAACAAAAGGAATACTTGCAAAAATGTATTGATGCCTTTGCTAAAGTCATCCAAATTGATCCGACAATGAAAGAACCCTACGATTTTAAATCGAATTGCGAAATTCAATTGAAGAAATATGATGAAGCTTTGTTAACTTTACAGGAAGCGACGAAACGTTTTCCGGATGTGGGTGCTTTTTGGTTTAACTATGGTGTGGTCTTAACCCACTTGAATAAGCCCAAAGAAGCTAAGGCTGCATTTGATAAAGCAAAAGAATTAGGCGTGCAATAAGTAAGTAAAAAAAATGCTTGCATAATTTAAAAGGGTGAATCCGGAATGGTTCACCCTTTTTTTGATTGTATCAATTAGATTGTGTTAAATAGTAGGAAAGTGCTTCCAACTCAATAGACATGTTTTCATTTTTAACCGTCACATTGGAAGGTACCTTAATGGTTATCGGTGCAAAGTTAAGGAAGGCGCGAATTCCGCAGGCCACCAGAGAATCCACTACCGCCTGCGCATTTTTGGCCGGCACCGCAATGATGGCGATTTCAATGTTTTTTTCTTTGGTTACGTAACAGGCGTCATCAATATCGTTAATGCGCAACCCTTTAATTTCTTTACCGATTTTTTTTCGATCTTTGTCAAATAACGCTTTGATGATAAACCCCTGTTTGCGAAATTCTTCGTAATCGATCAAAGCCCGCCCAATGTTACCAACACCAACCAAAGCGATATTCCATTCTTTTTTCAAACCCAGAATTTTGGCAATTTCTTCCCGTAATGCCTTGGTATTGTAACCGAGGCCACGTTTGCCAAACGACCCGAAAAAGGACAAATCTTTTCGAACCTGGGCCGAAGTAATGTTGTTGATTTCAGCGATTTCATCAGAAGAAACGGTTTCAATGCCTTGATCAATCAAATTAGACAGGGTACGGTAATAGGTGGACAATCGACTAATGGTCGAGTCGGAAATTTTCTTCATTTACCCTCCTAAAAATTGTTCATTAATATGATAAATAATGTGATAATTTTTTTGTGAAAAGTCAAACAAATTAAACACATTCTCAAAAAAATAGGGGCTGTCCCAAAAAGAATCCGATAATGAATATTCTTGCAACTCATCCGATTATCTTCCCTCCCTATGTCGGATAGATAAAGGGACAGAGTTTTGAATGTGTATTAAATTTGAGATCTTGTGCAAAAATATTTAAAAAATTACTTTTGGGACAACCCCAATTAATTCAGAAATCAAGAAATAATTCGCTATTTAAAAGACCATCTTTTTTTTCTTGTTTTCCTATTCCTGTTTTTTCTCTTCCTGCTCGTCTTCTTCGTCTCCGTTGGTGATACTCACTTTGGCCACATCACTCACCCGGTCGTTTTCGCCCAGGCGAATCAATTTAACACCCTGTGTATTTCGCCCGTAGCGGCTTATGTTGGCTGTATTTTGGCGATTGATAATTCCATTTTCTGTAATAATCACAATATCCTGATCGTCATGAACGCCCAGTGCGCTGATCAGTTTACCCGTTTTCGGTGTAATTTTCATGGCAATCAGACCGCTGCCGCCACGTCGCTGAATCCTAAAATCCGTAATCGGCGTACGTTTGCCGTAACCTTTTTCAGACACGGTTAATAAATCCATGTCATCATCGCCCACTACCATGGCAATCACTTTATCGGAAGGATTCAAACGAATGGCGCGTACACCTGCTGCGGTTCGGCCCATTTCGCGAATATCGCTTTCCATGAAAACAATACCCTTACCCTGTGAAGTAATAAAAGCAATTTTCTGTCCTTTTGCCGCCAGTTTCGCTTCAATCAACTGATCGTTTTCGCGAATGTGCAAGGCAATAATGCCGGCTCGCCGCGGATGGCTAAATGCCTTAAGGTGCGTTTTTTTAACGATGCCCTTTTCCGTACCCATAATAATGTACTGATCGGCATCAAAATTCTTAATGGCCAAAGTTGCTTTTATTTTTTCTCCGTTTTCGATATCAATCAGATTAATAATCGGTCGCCCTTTTGATGTACGGCCGCTGGAAGGAATAGCATGCACCTTTAACCAATAGCATTTACCGCGATCCGTAAAGAACAACAGAAAATCGTGTGTGTTGGCAATAAACAGATGCTCAATAAAATCTTCTTCTTTGGTAACTGCACCGGTAATGCCTTTGCCTCCCCGGTTCTGGGTTCTGTACTCGCTTAACGGATAACGTTTAATAAATCCCTGGTGCGAAATGGTAATCACGACATCTTCTTCCAAAATCAAATCTTCAATGGAAATGTCATCCACAGAAGGTACGATTTCGGTTCTGCGCTCATCGTTGTATTTACGCACCAATTCATCCAATTCATCTTTGATGATTTGGAACTGTTTTTCTTTGGATGCCAGAATGGATTTCAGCTCATCAATTCGCTGCAACAACTCACGGTATTCGTTTTCGATTTTATCCCGCTCCAAACCTGTTAACCGTTGCAAACGCATTTCAAGAATCGCTTTGGCCTGAACATCTGAAAGCCCGAAGCGTGCAATCAAACGTTCTTTTGCCACATCCGGATTTTCGGAAGTCTTAATTAATTCCACGATTTCATCAATATTATCGATGGCAATACGCAGGCCTTCCAAAATGTGTGCCCGTCGTTCCGCTTCGTCCAAATCGTACTGCGTACGCCGAATGATAACATCAATGCGGTGCTCAACAAAGTATTGAATCATTTGCTTAAGATTTAAAACACGGGGCTGCCCTTTTACCAAAGCCAGCATATTAATGCCAAAAGTGGTTTGTAACTGGGTGTGTTTGTAAAGTGCATTGATGATTACATTCGGATTATAATCCTTTTTGACTTCAATAACGATACGCATGCCATCACGGTCCGATTCATCACGCAGATCGGAAATGCCTTCAATTTTTTTATCTTTAATCAAGCTGACAATCTTATTGATTAAATTCAGCTTATTAACCTGATAAGGGATTTCCTTAATTAAAATTGTACTCTTGCCGTTGTCGTGTTCTTCAATTTCC
>Ga0256842_1002901_pt1 | contig 11850 bp, 17 predicted proteins | sample 4559240metaG_FD_185973 | JGI IMG/M metagenome (GOLD analysis project Ga0256842, IMG submission 185973) | Hydrothermal vent microbial communities from Guaymas Basin, Mexico - 4559-240 | ecosystem: Environmental > Aquatic > Marine > Hydrothermal vents | place: Mexico: Guaymas Basin | collected...
TGAGTTACAAGGAGGGATTAAAATTTGAATATTAAAAAATTAACTGACAGAGAACATGTTTTAAAACGACCAGAAATGTATATAGGTTCTGTTCGAGAGATAGAAGAAGAAAGAACTGTTTTTATTAATAATGAAATACATTTTAACAAGAAAATAAAATATATACCAGGACTTATAAAAATTATTGAAGAAATTATTGATAATTCAGTTGATGAAGCGATTAGAACAAAATTTAAATATGCTAACAAGATAAAAATTACTATGACAACTGAAAAAGTGATTGTTGAAGATAATGGACGAGGAATTCCAATAGAAACAAATGAAGAAGGAGAATATTATCCTTTTGTTGCTTGGAATTACTTGAAAGCAGGAAGTAATTTTGAAGACAAAAACAGGACAACATTAGGAATACATGGGATTGGTTCATCAGTTTCAAATATATTATCAGAAAAATTTATTGGAGAGACTTGGAATAACAATAAACATTATAAATGTATTTGGAAAAATAATGCAAGTGAATTTAAAGAAAATATAAAAGAGATTGATAAAGATAAAACAGGAACAAAGGTAACACTTTATCCTGATTTTTCTTTATTTGAAGGAAGAGATAAATTTGAAGAAATTGATTTTTTAATTATAAAATCAAGATTAACCAAACTTGCTTTAGTTTATCCTGAAATTACTTTTATTTTTAATAAAGAAAAAATAAAAGTAAAAGATATATCAAAACAATTTTTATTTTCAGAAGGAGATATAAAGAAAAATAATTATCAAATTTTATTTGCAAAGTCAAGTGATGCTGAATTTGAAGAATTGTCAATTATAAATGGATTAGATATTAAATCAGGTTCTCATATTACTTACATTTTAAACAAGATTATTCCTGAATTACAAAAGAAAATAAAAAAGAAATATAAAGTTGATGTAAAACCTATTGATATAAAGAACAATTTAAGAATTGCAGTTTTAATACGATTTTTTGAAAATTTAAGATTTACTTCTCAATCAAAAGAATATATTTCAAATTCTTCAAAAGAAATATCAAAAGTTTTTGATAATGTAAAGTGGGAAAAAATAATAACTCAATTAATGAAAAGTGATGAAATAATAAATTCTATTGTTGAATTTTATAAATTGAAAGAAGAATTAAAAGCAACAAAAGAAGTTAAAAAACGAATAAAAATAGTTGATGAAAATTACATTTCAAGCATAAAAGAAAAAGAATATTTATTTTTAACTGAAGGTTTATCAGCAATGAACGGATTACGGAATATTTTTGGAAGAAAGAATTTTGGGTATTTAGCAATGACTGGTGTTCCAATGAATATTTGGGAAAAACCACTATCAAAAATTGTTGCAACAAAGAAATTTAAATTAATTTCTCAATTATGTGGTGTTGATTATTCTAAAAAAATAGGAAATCCTATTTATGACAAAATTGTAATTGCAACTGATATGGATGTATTTGGAATACATATTCGAGGGTTGCTTTTAGCATATTTTTATAAATTTGCAAAAAATTTGTTTGATACAGGAAAAATTTATATTTTAAAAACTCCATTAGTTTTTGTATTCAAAAATAACAAGTTAGTGAAATATTTTTTCAATTTAGATGATTTGAAAGAATTTGAAAATAATACCACTGAAAAATATATTTTTAAATATGCAAAAGGTTTAGGTTCATTGGAACAAGATATTATGAAATCCTTAATAAAAGATAAAGGAATAGATTATTTTTTAGAAAAAGTAGAATTGAATGATATTGATAAAAAAGAATTAGATGTTTGGTTCTCTCAAAAACAAGCAGATGAAAGAAAAGAAATTATAAAGCAATATCAATTTAATATTCAATATATGTAAAAAACATTTGACAAATTTAAAATTTTTTTGTAAAATGTAAATTGAAAAAAACAAAAGGAGGTAAAAATGGGAAGAAAGAAAGAAAATTTTGATTTAAAGAAAATTGAAGAGATTCTTGACAAAGGAAGTGATTTAATAAGTTTTTGGAATAGTGTATTTTATGTTTTAAGACAATGTGAACTCACACAAGAAGAATTATATAATGTTCTTGATTTAGCAAATGGAGAACATTTGAGAAAATATGGAAGATATATAACTTTTAAAGATGAAAATTATATTTATTCTTTTAGAGATTTTGAACGAATGTTTTATATTGGTGGATATAGAAATTTTTTAGTAATGAAAGTGAATAAAAAATTAAAAATAAAAAAAGATTGTTTTGCACCACGAGATTATTATCTATCAGAAACTGATAAAGAATGCTTGGATTTTGCTATAAAAGAATTAAAAGAATTAGGAAAAATACAAGAAAATAAACCAAAAAATGTAAACAAAGAAAATAAATATATCAAATTAACTCAAGTAGAAGAAATTCCTAAAAATATAAGAGATGTAACTGATTACATCAATGATTTAAATGATAGATTTTTGAGAGAAATTATAAATCAAATTCCTGAATATCCAAAAATTGGAATATTTAGAGAAAAACGATTTAAATATGAAAACAATCAATGTGTTTTTTCTTATTATGTTGAAATTATTGATTTTGATGAGTTTTTAATTTCAAAAATTGATTTGGAAAATGGTGCAATTTTAAAAATGAATGAAAAAGTTTATTTAATTGAAGAATTTGATTAAAACAAGGAGGTTTTTGAATGAAAAAGTATGTTGGGTATTATGTAATTGGTTTTTTTGTTGGATTGTTTTTAACTCTCTTTTTAATGATGGTTTATTACAAAAACCATAAACCAAAACCAAAAGTGATAGTGAAAGAAAAAGTAATTAAAGTTCCTGTTAAAGTTCCTGAAAAAGTTGTTGTAAAAGAAAAAATTAATAAAGAGTTGTTTGTTGATTGGGTTTATAAAAATTCATTTAGATGTTCAAGAAAGCAAGCAAAAGAAATTGTTGATATTTTGTTAAAAACGAAGTATCCACTTATTTTTGCATCTATTATTAAGAATGAATCTTCTTTCAACATAACAGCATATTCAAAGTCAGGTGCTATTGGATTAATGCAAGTTTTACCAACTAAACAGCACATAAAACAATTAAAAGAAGCAAATATAATAGAAGAACCTCGTGATTTGTTTAATCCTGAAGCAAATATTTTAGCAGGACAATATATTTTTCTTGATATTTTGAAAATAAAGAAAAATAATATAAAAGAAGCATTAAAAATGTATTGTGGTGGAAGTAAAACATATGTAAATAATGTTTTAAAAACTTTAGGAGAATTAATAATATTTGTTAAGGGTGAAAAATGAATAAAATGATTTTAAGGAGGTAAATTTTAAATGAAAGTTTCCAAATTTTATGATTTACTTATTTTTGAGATAAATGATAAAATTGAAATTTTGGTTGAAAAAAACATAATTCAAAAATGGGTAAATTTGGAAGATTGGAAACTTCAAGAAAAATTAGAAAAAGAAGTTTTAAATTATCCTGTGAATGATGAGGTTGTAAAAGAAGTGAAAAAATTACTTGTTTGAAAAAGGTGATTAAAATGAGAAAAATGGATATTTTTAAAGAGTGTCCACTTTGTAGAGTTCTTTTAGTTACAAGTTTTGATATAGATTTGTTTGAAAAATTATATGGAAAATTTGATGATAAAACACGAGAAGATTTAGAAACACATTTAGTAAAAAATTATGATAACTGTATTTTAATTTATAAAAATGGAAATTTCACCTTTGAGAAAACAAAAATTTCTTATATGTGGAAATTTTCAACAATTCCAATAATTCCAATAAAAATATTGTTTTACGATGTGAATTATCTTATAAATGACTATAAAAATCTTTATAAATATTTTGGTGATTTATATGATATTTTTAGAGAAAGTGTTTTAACTTATGCTTCGATTTTACGAGAAAAATATCTTAAAAAAATTCAAAAATACCCTTATCACTTTAATGGAAAAAAATATTATTTGAAATTCAATGGGTTTGATTGGGTGGATTTTCATTTAAAAGTTAGTGTGTTTGATGAAAATGGAGTTTTATTAGGTGAAAATAAATTCTATTATAAAGATAATTTAAAATATTTGCATGATTTCAAGATGTATTTAAATGATAAAATTCATAAAATTTTACTTGACATTAAAAAGAAAAATTGATAAAATGATAAAAAGTGAGGTTGGATGATGAGCAATGAGAATTTAGTTCGTGTAAAAATTGATAAATATGATTTTTCTAAAATTCATAAAATAGTAATTAGTTATACTGATGAAAATAAAACATTTAAAGATTGGATAAACAATTTAGAAAAAGCACTTAAACAATTAGAAGATTTATATGATTTTTCTTTTTTTATTGAATTAGAAATTTTAGTTAAAGAGAATGAGTTTGATTTTTACCAAATTAATCAATTTTTGAAAATGTTTGAAAAATATTATAAGAATGTGAAATTTAATAAATTGGAAATTGTTTTAAATGGTATTGATTACATTCATTTATTTTCTTCAAAGGAAAATAATGATTTTTTGAAATTTATTTCAATTGCAATTTCTTTTGATAAAGATAGAAATAAAATTTTGTTTGATTTATCTCAAAACTATCTTGAAAATTTGAAAATATCTACTTTCCAAATAAATGGGTCTTTTAAAAAAATTGCAATTGATTTTACAAACAAAATAAATTTAGATAAATGTAAGTTTAGTTTTATTATTGAACCTCAATTACTAATTCATGAAAGCATTATAAATTTAGATAATTTTTTGTATTTTTTAACTCATTCATCAAAAATTGTTGATTTAGATGATTTAAAACCAGGAACTATATCTATTGTAAATGATATTACAATTTTTGATTGTGAAATTTTTAAGAAAATTTATCCGATTTTTCAGAATATTGACTTTAAAAATTCTAATGGATGTGAAAAAATAATTATTAAGAATTTTTCAAAACAAGATGGAAAAGTGACTTTAGATTTAAGTGTTTTTAAAAATGTTAAAGAAGTTGTTTTTGATGGATATTCTGGAAAATTAAAATATTTATATATTGCGATGGATAGTGATAAATCAAAATTGAAAAAGGTTGTTTTTAATAATTTTAATATAAATGAGTTAATTTTCACTGAAAATTTGATTTTTTTGAAAGAAATAAAAATAAAAAATAGTAAGATTTTTAGATTAGATTTTAATAATTTTAATTATAAAGATACTCTCTATAATATTTCAGTAAACATAAAGAATGTTGAAGTTGAACATTTTGTTTTAACTTATTTTATTTTAGAACATTTAAAAATAAAGAATTTTAAAGTGAAAAATGATATTTTATTAAAATTTGTTGATACAGATTTGCCTATAGATTTTGATACATCTTCATTTAAAATAAATTACGAAGAATTGAAAAAACATAAAAGTTTAATGTCAAAATGGATTGTGTTTTTAATAAAATTAGAAATAAATGGAGAAAAAGGATTTATAAATTATTTGAAAAATCTTTTTTCTCAAGATAACATAGACATTGATTTTGAAATTTTTGATGATAATATGTTAGACATTTTTGAAGTTTATTCTATTGTAAAAAAGCACAAATTTAAAAATGAAAAAGAAATAGATAATTTTTTGAACTTTTTTGAAATGAAAAAAATGATTTTGTCTTGACATCGAAAGTGAAAAATGATAAAATGAAAATAAAAAGAAAGGAGTGAAAAGATGACCATTAGATTTTGGAAGAGAAAGAAAATTTTGCCATTTTTATATCTGAATTTTTCTAAAAATGGAATGAGCATTACATTTAAAATTTTATCTTTGAATTTTACAATTCCAATCAAAAATTGGGGTAAGAATAAGAGAAAAAGACATAAAAGAATTTCTTTAGGGATTCCTGGAACAGGAATTTGGATAACTAAACAATTAAAAAAGAAAGGAGAGAAAAGATGAATGGAGTTTATGTTGATAAAATTTCTGAATTTACAACTATGTTTTATGTATTATATGAAAATATTTTTTTAACTGTGTTGTCAGATATGGATGCTAACACACTTTCAGTTACAAATGTTGTTGATTGTGAATTAAAATTTCAAATGAATAAAGACAGAATATATAGAATTTTAGAAAAACTTGGAGCAATTGAATTTAAAGAATTTTTAGAAGAAATTGATAAAGAAATTTTAAAAATAAAAAAGAAAATTGATAAGATTGAAAAAAGATTGAAAGAAAAAGATTTTAATGATGATGAAATCTTATTATCAGAAGTGTTTTTGTATGATGGTCTTGTGAATGAAATTAATAGAAAAAATAAAAATTTGGTGAGATTTTTAAGATTTCTTGAAGGAGATGAAAAAATTTCAAAATTGTTTAACATAGCAAAGATTTTATATGAATTTACTGATAAAATTGATGGGTTAAAAAGAAATACAATGCATATTAAAAAACTTTTTAAAACTGAAGAAATGTTTTTAGATGTGTATGATGTTGTTGTTGATTTTGAATACAATTTTAAAGGAAAGTTAGTAAAAAATCTTTTAAGGAGTGTAATTGATGAGTTTAACTTTGAATAATTTTTTAAATCAAGAATATATCTATTATGCTAACTATGATAATTTTTTATCTTTAGCAAATTATATTGATGGATTTAAACCAACTCAACGAAAAGTATTTTATACATATTATAGTTATATCAAAAAAGGAAGAATTAAAGTATCACAATTAGCATCAAAAATGGCAGAGTTAACTCAATACATTTCTGGTGAAGTTTCAGCACAAGGAGTTATTGTAAATTTAGCAAAAGATTTTTCTTGTTCAGGAAACAATATATCATATTTTGAACCAGAAGGATTTTTTGGAGATAGATTTGCACCAAACAGTGCATCAGCACCACGATATATTTATGTTAAAGAAAATCCTATAATGAAATATATATTCCGAGAAGAAGATTTACCACTTTTACAAAAACAATTTTTTGAAGGATATGAAATAGAATATAAATTTTATGTTCCAATAATTCCAATGATTTTAATTAATGAGAAACGAGGAATTGGAAATGGATTTGCACAATTAATTTTAGCAAGAAACCCAAAAGAAATAATAGAATATATTGAGAATTATTTAAAAACAGGAAAATTACCAACAGAGATAAAACCATTTTATAAAGGATTTAGTGGAAAATTTTACAAAGATGAAAATAAATGGGTTTGTTTAGGAAATATCAAGGACATTAAAAATTCCACAATAATAATAAATGAAATTCCAATAAATTATGATTTAAATTCATATATTAAAGTTTTGGAAAAACTAAAAGAACAAAAGAAAATATTGAGTTATGTTGATAAATCAGAAGATAATAAATTTTATTTTGAAGTTAAAATCAAAAATGCTAAAAATTATTCTATTGATGAATTGTATGATTTACTAAAATTAAAAACATTTTTTATAGAGAATTTTACTTGTATTGATGAAGAAAATAAAGTAATTGTTTTTGACAATGAAATTGATTTGTTAATGAAATTTATTAAAGTTAAATTAGATTATTATAAAAAAAGAAAAGAATATTTGTTGCAAAAATATAAAAAAGAGTATGAATTTTTAAAAGATAGAGCAAAATTTATAAAATTAATTCTTGATGGAAAAATAAAAATTTATAAAAGAAAAATAGAAGATGTTTTAAAGGATTGTAAAGAAAATAATATAAAGTTTGCAAATAAGCATTTAGAAATGAAAATAACTTCTTTTACATCAAATAAATTACAAGAATTAAAAAAATCGTTAGATGATATAAAATTAAAGATAGATGACTTGATAAAAAAGAATGAAAAAGAATTGTATTTGGAAGATTTAAGAGAATTGAAGGGGAAGTTAAATGAATAAAGAAGTAATTTTTATTGAAGGGACTGACCTGTCAGGAAAAGATTTTTTTATAAATAAGTATTTTAAAAAAGATTTAACAGTGTTCTATCCACCATCAGATAATTTTTTTGATAAAAACATTCCTTATGAAGTGCAACGAAGATATGCTTGGATGTTAACTTTTAATACAATTTTTGTTAATATAGAAGAAAGCAAGACTTTTACCAATATCGTTTATCGTTCTCCAATATCAAATTATATCTATAATAAATTTTTTAAATTAAAAGATGATTTAAAAGATTATCTTGAATATTTAGAAAATATACAAAAAAGATTTAATTATAATTTTTCTTTTTGGGTGATTTTTCAATCAAAAGATGTGCTATATAAAAGATTTGAAAAACGAGGAGATAAAAATATAAAGTTTGATAAAAAACATATTGATGAATTGTATGAGTTATATCAATTAGTTTTTAAAAAACTAAAAAAAGAAAATAAATTTGATATTTATTTTATAAAGGAGTGAAAAATATGGTTGAGATTAAATCATTACAAATTTTAAAAGTTAAAAAACATTTTGATTTTGTAGAATTAGAACAAAAAGGAGATTGGATTGATTTACCTTTTTGTGGAATTCACCCATCGCAAATTAATAAATTTAAAGATTATGAAGTTGATGAGAATTTTAAAACTTTTTATTTTAAAAAGGATACTTATACAATTCTAAATTTGGGAGTTTCTATAAAATTGCCTGATGGATTTGAAGCACATCTTTTGCCAAGAAGTTCTTTGTTTTTGAAAAAAGGGATTTTGTTAGGGAACTCTATGGGTATAATTGATAATGCTTATTGTGGAAATGATGATGTTTGGGGTTTTATTGCTTATTTTACACGAGATACTGAATTAAAAGTTGGAGAACGAATAGCACAATTTAGAATTGAAAGAAATATGTCAAGTCTTTATGATATAAAAATTGAATTTGTTGAGGATTTAACTAAAAATAATCGTGGCGGATTTGGTTCAACAGGAGAATAAAAAATTTTAAGGAAAAGAAAGATGAGAAGAAGAGCGAATAAAAAATTGGATTTAGTAAAGGAATATAAAAGGTTGTCAAGAGAAAATTTTAAAGATAGAAGATTGGGCAGTTTTGTAATAGACCAACGAAAATTTAAAAAACCAAAATATAAAGAAGAATTTGTTGAAGATTGGGATGAAATAGATGAAAAATTTTGGGAAATAAAAAGGAGGTAAAAATGAAAAACATAATTGTTACAGGTGGGTTTGGATTGATTGGATATAATCTTATTAAAAAATTGAATAAAAAATATAATAATAATTGTAAAATCTTGATTTGTGATGCAGGATTAAAAAACCCTTTTCCTTTTTTAAAAGATGATTTATATGAAAAATTGAATAATTATGAAGAAATACCAGGATTGGAAAATTATGAATATGTTTGTTGTAATTTATCAAAACATAATATTCAATATTACTTTGGAACTGATAATATTGATTATGTATTTCATTTAGGTGCTATTGCTGACCCAACCTTATTCACCTTTGAAAATGGAGAATTTATTTGGGAATGGAATATTCAATCAACAAAAAGATTAATTGATGTGTTAAATTCTATAAAAAATGAAGTGTATAATTTCTTTTTTGCTTCTACTTCAGAAGTTTATGGATTTTTGCCTAAAGGTGAAAAAGCAACTGAAAAAACACCTTTATATTTGAATCCACTTGAAGGCAGGGAAATTTATGCTATTGGAAAATTACTTGGAGAGAATTTAGTTTTAAATACTTTACATAATGCTTATAGGAAAATTGTTGGAAGAATATTTAACACTTATGGATTTTCTTTCTATGAAGATAACAGATTAATTCAAAACCTTTTAAAATGGGCATATTTAGAAGATTATGATTTTTATTTGAATAATCCAGATGCTATAAGAAGTTTTTGTTATGTTGATGATTTAGTAAATGAAATTATTTCAATTTTAGATTATGATGAAAATTATTTGAATGAAAAATTAATTGTTAATTTAGGAAATCCTAAAGAATGTTATACAATTAAAGATGTTGTTGAAATTTTCAAGAAAGTTTTTAATGTTAATAAAAAATATTTTATTAGAGATAAAAAAATAGTTGAACCTGCTTATAGAGAGTTTGAATTATCAACATTTGAGTATTATTGTGATTATAAACCTAATATTACTTTGGAAGAAGGATTAAGAAGATTAAAAATTGAATACGATAAGTATATTTAAAAAAGGAGAATAAAATGGAAAAACCAAAATTGTTTGATTATTTAAATTCAATATTTTTAAAAAACAAAATTGATGATTTATCAGCATACTCTCCATTTATAATTAATAGATTTTTGTCAATGGATAAAGAATTATTACCATTTGCTTTTTTTGTTAATTTTAATTCTCCATTTTGGACTAAAGAATTGCAATATGAGTTTTTGTTTTATGCAATTCCAAAAAAGAAGCGATTTATAAAATATGTAAAAAACAAAGGAAAGAAATTAGAAAAATTAAAAATTATTCAAGATTGGTTTAAAATAAATGAAGAAGAAGCAAAGGAGTATTTAAAAATTTTGAATGATAAGCAAATTAAAGAAATTGAGAAAATTTTAAAGAGTAAAAAAAGATAGGAGGTTAAAATGTTTAAATGGTGGTTGCTTTTAGTATTTTTACCAAATTTGAGAAATGATTTGATATATTTAATTTTTTTAATCACAGTAATTACTTTATTTTTGGGTATAGGATTTATTATAAAATATTTTGAAGACGGATTAGATGAAGAATGTTTGAAAATAGGAAAATTTTTGAAAAAAAGTATCGTAAGTATTATAATTTTATTGATTGCTGTTTCTACTTTACCAAATAAGAGAGAATTAGTTGAAATGTTCGCAGCGAATACATTTTTAACAAAGGATAATACCAAATTAATTTCTAAAATTCCAAATAAAAGTTTGAAATATTTAGATAAGATAATCCAAGAAAGAATAAAAGAAATTGATAAAAAAGGAAAGTAAAAAATGTTTAAATGGTGGTTTCTTTTGGTATTTTTACCAAATTTCAGAATGAGTTTGATTGTTTTAATTGCTTTAATTATTGCTTTTATTATATATTTTGCAATAGAGTTTACTGATAGGTTTGATTTTAAAGATAAAGTTGAAAGATGTTTTGAAATAAAAAAGGTTTTTAAGAATAGTATTATAATTATGGTGATTTTAATGTTTATAGTTTCTATTTTACCATCAACAGAAGAACTTATTAAAATGTTCACAGCAAATACAATTTTAACAAAAGAAAATACTGAACTTATTTCTAAAATTCCAAATGAAGGGTTAAGGTATTTGGATAAAATAATTCAAGAGAGAATGAAAGAAATTGATAAAAAAGGAGAATAAAAATGTTTAAATGGTGGTTTCTTTTAGTATTTTTACCATCTTTAAAAGAAATTTTATTTATTTTATGGGTTTTTGTTGGAGTGGTTTCAATAATAATGGGAATTTTTGTTTTTATAAATTTTTTAGAATATTATGATGAATTAAGAAGAAATGCACTTTTTGAATTTGAAAAAAATGATAAAATCATAGAATCACAAAAAACAATTAAGAATTTTTATTTGAAAATTTTTAGAAAAATTGGAATTGCATTTGCAATTATAACTTTATTGCTTTTAGTAATTCCTTCAAAAACAAGCATAGTTGAAATGTTTACGGCAAATACAATTTTAACAAAAGAAAATACTGAATTAATATCTAAAATTCCAAATAAAAGTTTGAAATATTTGGATAAGATAATTCAAGAGAAATTAAATGAGAAAAAGGAACAGGATAAATGAAATATTACACATATTATAAAAAATTTGGTTCAAAGATGTTTTTTAGATACCTTGATGAAAAGTTTACTGATAAAATGGAAATTTTACCACTTCCAAAAATTTTATTCTTTCCTTTAACAAAAGGAAAATCAAATATAAAATCATATCCTGCTTTACAACCACTTGCTCCAAAAACTTTTGAT
>Ga0256842_1002903_pt1 | contig 11844 bp, 16 predicted proteins | sample 4559240metaG_FD_185973 | JGI IMG/M metagenome (GOLD analysis project Ga0256842, IMG submission 185973) | Hydrothermal vent microbial communities from Guaymas Basin, Mexico - 4559-240 | ecosystem: Environmental > Aquatic > Marine > Hydrothermal vents | place: Mexico: Guaymas Basin | collected...
CGCACGTCGTTCACGTAGTGCTCGGCGCGGTCGGTGTCCGCCATCGCGGGGGCGCCGATGATGACCTCCTTCAGCTCGGAGCCGCCCTCCTCGGCCATGGCCGGCTCACCCCCGCAAGCTAAATCCTGGGAGCCTTTTCAACGTTGCGACACCGGGCGATGAGGAGGTGGGCCCGACGGATCGGTGACGACGGCTGGCGTTCCCCGAGCCCCCTACGCCTCCAGCACACCGCCGGGCAGCACCCGCACGACGTCACCGGTGCTCAGCCGCTCCACCGGGTCCCGGTCGGGTCGGTGCAGCAGGGGCACCCGGCCCAGCACGCACCCCACGATGAGGATCGGCTCCGCCTCCCGGACGACGATCGCCGCCGGCGCCCGACCCCGCTCGGCCAGCTCCATGATCACGTACGATCCCACCGTCGACCCGCGACCCCCGGGCAGCACGAGCACCTTCCCGGTCACCCGCTCCCCGTGCAGCTCGTGCGTCGGGTCGATCACCTCGCCCGTCTCCGGGTCCACGCCCCCCAAGAACGACAGTCGCTGCCGCGAGACCAGGGCCTCCGCCTCGATCTCCTCCTCAACGTCCACCACCGGCTCGCACTCGATGCGCAACCCCCTCCACCCCCTCGGGGGGACCACCATCCCGTACGAGATCGACGAGCGGGGCGTGGCGCACGAGATCGACGAGCTCGACCTGGACATGATCAAGGAGCCGGAGGACCTCGCCGTCATCCCACCGTCCGAGCGGGCCGGACCCTGCGGCAACGCGTGCGTGTTCTGCTACATCCCGCAGAACCCTCCCGAGGTGCTCCGGGAGCACGGCGGGCGGGTCGGCACCACCCGACACGACACGCTCAACGACCCCGACCTGGAGCGACGCATCGAGACCGCCCGGGACCGGTACCCGGACCTCCGGCTCCGGGTCGTGGACACGGCCGGGAACGTGGGCCTGGACGGGGAGCGGCTCGAGTCGCTCGCGGCCGCCGGCCTGGACGAGCTCCAGCTGTCCCTGCACACGACCAACCCGAGGACGCGCGTCCGCCTGATGCGGAACCCGGAGGCGGACCGGGTGATCGAGCTCCTGCCGCGGTTCGAGGAGGTCGGTATCGACCTGATCGCGGACCTGGTGCTGACCCCGGGATATAACCTCCGGGAGCTCCCCGAGACCTGCCGACGGCTGGAGGAGGCGGGGGCCCGGCAGGTTCGGGTGTTCCCCGTGGGCGGCACCCGACTCGCCCGGGGCTTCCGGTTCCCGACGGAGGAGGAGCTCCGGTGGATGTGGGAGACCGCCCGGGAGCTGGACCGGGAGCTGGACCTGGAGGTGGTGCCCGCCCCGACGATCCGGGCGCTCCTGGGCGAGCCGGCCTGCGAGCCTCCGGAGCTGCCCGAGCCGGACGTGGAGACCTACCTGGTGGTGGGGGAGCTGGCGGCCCCCATCTTCGAGCCGGCGGTCCGGGACCTGGAGAAGGTGGAGCTGGTGGTGGTCGAGAACCGGGTGTTCGGGGGCGTGATCGGGGCCTCCAGCCTGCTGACCGCCAAGGACGTGCTCCGCGAGGTGCGCAGGGTGGAACCCCGGAGCGACTGCCCGCTGCTGATCCTCCCCGACGCCATGTTCGGACCCGACGGGAGGACCCTGGACGGGATGCTCCGGGAGGAGCTGATCGGCCGCCTCGCCGCGCTCGGGTTCACCGTGATCACCTGCCGGACGCCCGAGGAGGTGGCCCGGGTCCTGGCCGCCCCGGCCCCGTGGTAACCGGGGGTGGGGCGCATGGAGCCCCGCGTGTGCGTGCTCTCCGGGGGCACCGGAACCCCCAAGCTGCTGCGTGGACTGCGGGAGTTGGAGGCGGACTTCTTCGTGATCGTGAACACCGGGGAGGACCGAGAGCTGCTGGGCCTCCACATCTCCCCGGACGTGGACACGGTCCTGTACACCCTGGCCGGCATCGTCAACGACGAGACCTGGTACGGGGTCGACGGCGACTCCTTCCGCGGTCACGAGTTCCTGAGGGAACGGCTGGGCGTGGACGAGTCGCTGCGGATCGGGGACGTGGACCGCGCGTTCAAGCAGTACCGCACGTACCTGATGAAGTGCAAGGGGATGCGGCTGTCGGAGGCCGTGGACGAACTCCGCCGGCGCCTCGGGATCCGGTGGAAGGTGTACCCGATGACCGACGACCGCGTCGTCACGATCATCGTAACGGACGAGGGTGAGATGCACTTCCACGAGTTCTGGGTGGAGCGGCGCGGCCAGCCGTCGGTCGACGACGTCCGGTACGACGGGTCGGAGGAGGCGTCCGCCCCCTCCGAGGCCGTGGACGACCTGCTGCGGTCGGACGTCGTGCTCATCGGGCCCAGCAACCCGGTGACCAGCATCGGGCCCATCCTCTCCATCTCGGACCTCCGGCACGCCATCCGGGAGAAGCCGGTCGTGGTCGTCTCGCCCTTCATCGGGAACGAGCCCGTCAGCGGGCCGGCCGGGAAGCTGATGCGGGCCGTGGGGTTCGAGCCCAACGTGCGCGGCCTGATCGACTACTACCGGGGCTGGGGGATCGATCCGGACGTGCTGATCATGGACGAGCGGGACGACGTGGAGCCGCCCGAGGACGTGGAGGTGGTCCGCACGGACACGATCATGAAGAAGGAGGAGGACTCCATCCGACTGGCCAAGGAGGTAATGAGCGTCCTCCGGGAGGTTTCGCGGGCTTGAAGAGGCGCATGGTGGCCGTCCTCCTGACCGCCCTCGCCCTGGTCACCACGGCGCTCGGGGTCGGATGGTACATGCTCTCCGGACCGGGGGAGCCCCAGATCCCGGTCAAGGCTCGGGTCAAGCTGCCGAAGCCGGTGCGGATGGACATGCCCCTCTCCGAGGCGCTCGAGAAGCGCCGCTCCATCCGGAAGTACCGGCCCGAGCCCCTCACGCTCCGGGAGCTCTCCACCGTGCTGTGGGCCGCGCAGGGGATCACCGACCCCCGGGGCTTCCGCACCGCGCCCAGCGCCGGGGCCCTGTACCCGCTCCGCGTCTTCGTGGTGGTCAAGAACGTGAAGGGGCTCGAGCCCGGCATCTACGTGTACGACCCCAAGACCCACACGCTGGGGCTCGTCAAGCGGGGCGACTTCCACCTGCAGCTGCAGCGGGCGTGCCTGGACCAGGAGTGGGTCGGCCAGGCCGCCGTGAACCTCGTCATCGTGGGGTACGAGCGCGTCCTGCGACCCCGGTACGGCGACCGCTCCTTCCGGTACATGGCCCTGGAGGCCGGTCACGTGGGCCAGAACGTCTACCTGGCGTGCACCGCCCTGGGCCTCGGGACCGTGGCCGTCGGCGCCTTCCACGACGAGGAGGTGAAGCGGATCCTCGGGATCCGGGCCGAGGACGCGGTCCCCCTGTACGTGTTTCCCATCGGGCGCCGGTGAGCTTGGGCGTGCGCGTGCGCGACACCGTGCGCTACCAGGGCTTAAGGCTGCTCGTGTTCGAGCACGTGTACCCGCCCTCCGACGACTCCTTCCTCCTCGCCGAGCACCAGGGCGTCGCGCGCGGGGACCGCGTGCTCGACGTCGGCACCGGGTGCGGCATCCAGGCCCTCGTGGCGGCCGACCGGGGCTGCGAGGTCACGGCCGTCGACGTGAACCCCGCCGCCGTCCTCTGCACCCGGTGGAACGCGCGGCTGAACGGGCTGCGGGTCCGCGCGCTGGAGGGGGACCTCTTCGAGCCCGTGGAGGGCGAGCGCTTCGACGTGGTGCTGTTCAACCCACCCTACCTGCCGGCCGGGGAGCTCCCGCGGGACGACCCCCTCTCCGCGGCCACCGAGGACCCGGCCGTGATCGAGCGCTTCCTGCGCGGGCTGGCGGACCGGCGGGTGGAGTGGGAGGAGGCCCGGATCGTCGTCTCCACGCTGACCCCGGAGGAGCACCTTCAACCCCTGGACCGGTTCGAGGTGGAGACCGTGGCCCGACGGCGCCTGTTCTTCGAGGAGCTTAAGGTCCTGGCGCTGAGACCCTGACGCGGGGGCGGTCCGGTTGTACGTGCTCGTCTACTCGACCGCCGGCGACCGGGAGGAGGCGAAGCGCATCGCCCGACGGCTGATCGAGGAAGGCCTGGCCGCCTGCGTCAACATCTGGCCGATCGAGTCGGTGTACGAATGGGAGGGGGAGGTGGAGGAGGACGAGGAGGTGGCCCTCCTCGTCAAGACCACCGCGGAGAAGGCGGAGCGGGTGGTTCGCAGGATCGTGGAGCTGCACTCGTACGACGTGCCGGCGGTCCTGGTCGTACCCGTGCTGGGCGGTCACGAGGAGTTCCTCGAGTGGATCAAAGAGCAGGTCTCATGAGCGCTCCCGGAGCAGCCTCAGCACCCAATCCAGCTTCCGCTCCGCCTCCTCCCACGCCCGCCGGACCCGCTCCTTCATCTCCTCGAAGTCCTCCGGGTGCTCCTCCCCGATGACCTCCTTCACCTTGGTGTAGGCGGACTCCCGGAACTTGACGTCCACGCGCTCCTCCCTGCCCTCACGCTCCAGGTAAACGCCCTCCCCCTCCTCCACCCGGCCCACCACGTCCGCCCTGACCCCGGCATCCTCCAGCACCTCCACGCAGCGCTCCGCCACCTCCTCCGGCGCCACGACCATCAGCATGTCCAGCGAGAGGCCCAGGTAGTCGATCCCCAGCTCGTCGAGCATCTTCATGACCCGCCCGTTCACGAGGTCGCGGACCCGTTCCTCCTCGAAGACCAGGCGCACCCCGGCGGTCTCGGAGATCTCCGTCGCGTCCCCGCGGATTCCACCGTTCGTGATGTCGGTCATGGCGTGCACCTCGGGCAGCAGACCGGCCCCCCGGAGCGCCTCCACCGCGCGGACGAAGTCCACGTTCAGCGTCTCCCGGACCACGTCGTAGTACCCGTGGTAGATCGCCGTCGTGGAGATCGTACCGCCGCCCGCCCCCTCCGTGAGCACGATCAGGTCCCCAGGCTCGGCCTCCCGCCTGGGGGTCAGCTCCTCCGGCCTGGCGGCCCCCACGCACGCCACGCCCGCGACGAGCCTCCTCCCGTGCACCATGTCCCCGCCAACCCGGAGCGTGCTCCCCGCCAGGATCGGGACTCCCGTGGCCGCGCAGACGGCCGCGACCCCGGCCGTGAAGTCGAACAACCGCCCCACGTCCCCGTCGTCCGCCAGGTGCAGGTCGACCAGCACCCCGACCGCCCTCGCCCCGTTGACCAGCACGTCCCGCATGGCCGCCCGCGTCGCGTGGAACCCCGCCAGGAACGGAAACTCGCTCAGCCGGGAGTGCATCCCGTCCACGGCGCTCACCAGCACCCGCTCGTCCTCCCCGAGCCGCACGGCCCCGGCGTCGTCCCGCTCCTCCGGGGACACCAGCGCGCCCTCGGCCGCCCGGGCGGCCAGCCGGGTCAGCAGCTCGTGCACGAAGAAGTCACCCTCACCCCGGGACCCCACGCCCATCTCTCCCATCGTGACCCCGGAGGACGGGGGGCGCAGCAGCCGCCCCAGCTCCCCGTCGAGCCCGTGAGCGCGGCGCACGTGCCTTACCTCGTCCAGAACCGCGGACACGAACTCCCTTACCCGCTCCTCCGACCAGTCCCGCTTCCAGATCCGAACGAGCCGCTCCAGCAGCTCCCGAACCTCCCCCTCGTCGGACCCGGACTCAAGCAGATGCAGGGCCAGACCCTCCAGGTCCATCACTCACCCGCCCCGAGACAGCCCGGTGAGCTCGGAGATCACCCTGTCCAGGGACCAATCCCGGGCCTCCTCAGGGAGCCTCCCGGCCCGCTCCAACAGCTCCCCCATCAGCTCCGCCGCGAGCATCCTCAGGGCCCGGGTGACCCGAGGCTTCCCCGTGGAGACCGCAAGCAGGGCGTCCCCGCTCCTCAACACCGACGGGAACCTCACCCGGGGATTTCGAACGTCCACCCGGTTGACCAACGGGAGCTCCCGCTCTAGCCGCTCGTTCAGCCCCGGGTCGTCCGTCGCCGCCACGTACAGGTCGGCCGGGGGCAGGTCCTCCGGGGACTCGACTCGACGCCGCAGGTGGTCCACGCCCAGCTCCCTCACCCAGCCCGGCCGGTCGGGTGAGACCACGGTCACGTCGACGCCCAGGTCCACCAGCGTGCGGGCCTTCCGGCGGGCCACGGACCCCGCCCCCACGACCACCGCCCGGTCCACCCGCACCACCAGGGGGACGTAGGGCATCCGGACGGCCCCCTACACGTTCGGGATCTTACGGTCCCACTTCGGCTCCTTGAGGAGCTTCTGGCCGTACACCCTTCGGCGCCGCTCCGGACTCATCCGGAGCAGCTCCCGAACCAGCTCCGGCGCGTCCTTCGGCTGGACCCGCAGGCTCGGGTTGAGCCGGGGTGTCCCCACCACCCCGTGCACGTCCACCGGGATCACGCCCAGGTACTCCCCGCTGCCCATGTCGAACGAGGCGGCGAGGCCCAGGCTGGCCTCCCCGCGCAGCAGGGTCCGCTGCACGGCCTCGAACCCGCACACGTACTCCCGCACCGAGGGTTCCACGATCTCGTACCCTTGCATCTCCAGGATCTCCCTCAGCTCCTTGTCGTGCCGACGGGCCGCCCCGCACCGGCGCTCCGGCATCACGATCCTCCGGGTCCCGCGCGCCTCCGGGACGGGCTCGGTCTCACCCGGCTCCTCCTCCTTCACGTCCGGGAACAGCTCGAACACCCGATCGATGGTCTCCTCCGGGCCGCCGACGACCAGCACGTCGTCCCCTGGCCGCGCCCTCACCAGCTGCACCACCCAGGGCGTGATGCACGTGGAGGACAGGCACCCCTCCGGGGTTACCGTGCCCGTGATCGCGTTGCCGTTCACGCTCGTCTTGAAGCCGATCAGCCGCTTCAGCTCGAAGTGCAGGTGCATGGGGGCGTGACCGGTCCGGAACACGTAGATCCGGTCCGGCTCCCCCATGAACAGCCACCGTGGGTCCAGCTCGTCGGTCGCGTCCACGAACACCGTCAACGCCCGGCGGCCCCGGTCAGGTACATCGCGGGCCCGTAGGCCGGGATCATCCGGTCCGGAACCCCTCGGGGCTCCCGGCCCAGCCCGAACTCGGAGCGCCGGGGACCCATCCCGATCACCTCCTCCACCTCGTCCCACCCCATCGGGGCGACGTTGCAGCACCCGTGACCGCCGTCCCGGTACACCTCCTCGTTGCTCAACCGCCCCTCCACGAACGCCCGGACCTGCTCCTCGAACCGGGACCGGTCGAGCTTCCGCGAGTGGTGCTCGTACACCCCCACCACGCGCTCATCCTCGAACAGGAAGGCCGTCACGTGACCCGTCCCGTAATCGATCACCAGCAACCGCTCCGCCTCCGACTCCACCCGCCCCAGCATGGCGACCGGCAGCTTCGAGTCCATGACCAGCGGCTCGACCCCGATCCGCTCCAACTCCTCGTAGGCCGCCCGCAGCCTCGGGAAGCTCCTGGGAGGACGCTCCCGGAACACCATTTCCTCGGGCCGGCACCCGCCCTCTCCCAGGTACCTCCGGAACAGCCGCTCGAACCGGTGCCGCCGGTTGGACTCGTAGTCCGGGTGGTACCCGTGATCCTGCACGCACGCCGCCACCCACCGCAGATCCTCCAGCTCCACCCCCTCCCCCTCCAGGAACCCGAGCAGCCGGCGCGCGCGGAAGTCGTAGGTCTCGATCGTCCTCACCCCGTCCGGCAGCCCTTCCCGACCCTCGACCAGCTCCAGTCCCTCCATCCGTCGCAGCTCCTCCACGTCGTTGCTCAGGGTGAGCGCGGCGGGCAGCTCCGCGTAAACCCTCGTCCCGGACTCCATCAACCGGCGGAGCTCCCGGGTGAAGGGCCCACCGCCCATCGGCCGGCCCACCAGCCCGAGCACCTCCGGCGGGGACCCTCGGAGGCGGCGCAGCCGCCGGGCCAGCACCGAGGTCCTTGAGGGTAGCACGAGCCGCGCCGAGTACTCCGGATCACCCGTGTAGGCGACCACGTCCGTCGTGCCCACGCCCACGTCGATCACGACGCACTCGGCGCTCCACGGGGGGGACGCGGGTTCCACGGAACTCCTCCCCCCGCATCGCCCGAAGCAGGTCCACCCGGCTCGCGGCGCTGACGACCCGCAGCTCCACCCCCTCCTTTAACGCTACCCGCGGCGCCCACGGGTCGACGGCGGTCCACCGACCCTCCAGCTCCCCGGCCGGCACCTCCCGCAGCACCCGTCCCCGCTCGTCCAGCACGCCCGGCACGTCCTTGGCGTAGACCACCCGCTCGGCGCCCACCCGCCCCGCGACCCAGGCGGCGATGGCGTCGGACGTCACGTCCCACGAGTGCGGCAGCGGGTCCCGCTCCCGCAGCACCCGGTACGGCAGCAGCACCGACTTCCCCTCCACCCGGAGATCCTCGGTGCAGGGCAGATCCAGGAGCTCGGAGAGCACCAGGCCGAGCTGATCCATGGCCAGGATGGCGGCCCAGTGCGCCGCCTCGTCGGAGAACCCGAGCTCTCGCTGCGCCCGCCGAACCGCGTCCGAGAACCGCCAGCCCCCGGGCACCACCAGCAGCTCTCCCTCGAAGTCCCGAACGGCCTCCCGCACGACCCCGGCGTGCTTGACGACGCCCGTGCCGGCCTTGAGCACCACCCTCAACGCGACGCCAACCCTTCGAGCTTCTGGCGAAGGATGCGAACGTCGGTGCGCTCGGTCTCGTCGTCGGAGCGCTCCTCGTACCTCCGGAGCTCCCTCAGCGCGCACTCCACGTCGTCGCAGCGCTCGTAGATCTCCTCCACGATCTCACGGGCCCGCCCGGCGTCCTCCAGGTAGGGACGGGCCTCCACGTAGGCCAGCATCAGGAGGTCCCTCAACCCGCTCGAGGACAACGTCCCGCACCACCCTGATCACCATCCTCGCCGCCTTCCTCGCCTCCCCGGACATGCGCTCCCCGGGGCCCACGCGAATGGGGGCGAACCCGATCAACAGCCGCACGTTCAGCCGGGCCAGCCCGATCCGGTGGCCGTCGATCCACCACTCGGGCTCCGGATCCCGAACGACGGCGACCGTCCCGGGCTCGAACCCGCCCACCACGGAGTCAACCAGCACCACCGGGTCGTCGCTCGGTGGGAGCCTCTCCAACCAGACCCCAGCCGGGACGGCCCGGAACCCCGGCGCCCGGAGCGGGGCGAGCCGTCGGGCCACGTAGTACCCGAACGCGTCGTCGCCGGAGGCGGGGTTGCCCAGGCCCACCAGGGTGAACCGGTCGGGCAGCGACCGCCGAAGCGTCTCCCTCAGCCCCCGCACTCCCTCACCACCCGGGCCACCAGGCGCAGGAACTCGGTGACGCGGTCCGCCGTCAGGTGCGGCATCATCACGATCCGGACGCCGAGCGGGTTGGAGGAGATCGACACCTTCCAGCCGTGCCGCTCGGCCTCCTCGAGCAGCCTCTCGGCGGCGTCCCTCCCGTTCAGCAGCACGTTGGCCAGGTTCAGGTGCGGCGGGTCCACGGCCGGCTCGAGCCCGAGGTCCTTGGCCGCGTCCACGACCCTCAGGGTCTCCCTGTAGCAGGCGAGGGCGATGCGCTCGTACCCTTCCTCACCCAGGGTCAGGATGTTCGCGTACAGGGCCAGGACCGGGGCCCCGGGCCGGGTCCCGACGATCGTGAACTGGCGCGAGCCCCCGCCGGAGAGGTACGGGGCGTGGACCTCGATCTCGCGCGGGAGCTCCCCGTCCCGGAAGATGATCCCGCCGGCGGGGGGCGGGACGAGGCCCATCTTGTGCGGGTCCACGGTGACGGAGGTGACGCCCTCCAGGTCGAACCCGAACCTCGGCAGGTCCCGGTACCGCCGCAGGAACGGGGCCACGAACCCGCCGAACGCCGCGTCCACGTGGAGCGGGATCCCGCGGTCCTCGGCGACGTCGGACAGGGCCTCCACGTCGTCCACGGACCCCGTCTCGGTGGTCCCCACGATCCCGACGATCAGGGCGGTGTCGCGGGTGATGAGGTCCTGAACGGCGTCCACGTCCACCCGGTACTCCTCGTCCACGGGCGCCTCGACCAGCCGCATCCGGAGCATGCGGGCCGCCTTCTCGAAGGAGAAGTGCCGGGTCTCGGGCACGATGATCTCGCGCCCGCCCGTCGCCTCCCGGGCGGCGTAGGCGGCCAGCACGTTGGCCTCGGTGCCGCCGGAGACGATGGCCCCCACGGCCTCCTCCGGGGCAGGGTGGTCGAGTAGGACCCGCGCCATCCACCGGACGCACTCGCGCTCCGCCTCGGCGGCGTTCGGAAACAGGTAGGGGTCGCCCAGGTTCACGTGCAGGGCCTCGCGAAAGACCCGGCGGGCGACGGGGTGGGGCTCCGTGCACATCGATCCCAGCACGGTCCCGTCCGAGTATCGGGAGTCACGCTCCAGGATCACACGTACTCGATCCGGTACTTCACACCCCTCTGATCCGCCTTCCTCTTCGCCCGATGCAGCATGGGGGAGGAGAGTACCACCAGCACCCTCAGCCCCTTCGCGGCGGCGATGAGGGCCCCGTTGATCACCCCGAACTTCAGGTCCGGTTCCACCTCCAGCATGTTCAGCGCGGCCCGGGCGGTCGTGCCCGCCGCACCGATCAGGTCGTAATCCTCCTCCTCGATCAGCCGCTTCAGCTTCTCCAGGTCGGCCTTCCTCGTCCCGCCCTCGCGGGCGCTCGGCACGCATACGAACACCACCTCCCCGCGCTCGAGCCCCGGGATCTCTCCCTCGATATTCGTGACGGGGACGTCCTGCCCCTCCTTCGCGTCCGCCTTCGCCACCGCCCGGGCCGTCGTCTTCCGGCTCTTGGACGCGTACAGGAGTCCGTTCTCCATGTACAGGTACACCGTGTCCCCCTCCTCGATGTCCTCGGCGGCGATGGCCGCCCACGTCATCCGGCGCCCCAGCTCCTCCGCCACCCGGGTGGAGAACCGGCGGATGTTGTTCACGGCCTCCATCGCCCGCTCCGCGCCCCGGTTCGTGAGCGCGTACTCCGCCCGGCCGCGCTTCTCCACGTAGCCCTCCTCGACGAGCTCCTTCACGTAGTTGTGCACGGCCTGCAGCGAGACGCCCAGCTCCTCCCCGATCTCGCCCAGGTGCACCCGGGGCTGCTTCAGACCGATGTAGGCGAGGATCAGCGTCCTCATCAGCTCCCGACGGTCCTTCAACTCCTCGGGCACGGAAACCTCCAACCCGTCACTCCCCCTCCGTCGACACGACCGTCAGCCGGGCCTGCTCCACGCCCTTGATCCCTCGGATCCGCTTCGCCACCTCCGCGATGCGCTCGCCCGGGCCCTTCATGAGCAGGATCTCCAGGCACCTCTCGTCCGAAACGTGCACGTGGAGCGTGGTGATGATCACGTCCGTGAAATCGTGCTGCACCTTCACCAGCTCCGGCTCCGCCCGCTCGTGACGGTACACGTAGGAGAGGACGCCGTAATACTCCCCCTTCAACCGATCCGTCCACTCGATGCGCTGTAGGTACTCCCTCAACGCCTGCCGGAAGATCTCCGAGCGACTCGCGAAGTACCCGGACGCGATCAGCTCGTTCACCCGCTCCAGGAGGCCCTCCGGCACCGTGACCGAGGTGCGCACCAGGTTCTCCTCGGACCGGCCCGAACGCTCCACGCTCGAGCACCCCCGGCGCGCCCCACCCTTGGGTAATACTTAGTAACACCAGCCGGTGGTCACCACCTTTTAATCGCTTCGAGGCTGGTCAGCGCCATCAGGGTCGCCAGCTCGCACAGGTCCTCCCGCAGCACCAGACCGGAGGAGAGGACCCCCACGGCGCCCGACCGCCGACCCACCTCGCTCACCCCGGCGAGCTCGGAGAACGCCTCCCCCACCTCCTCCCC
>Ga0256842_1002904_pt1 | contig 11843 bp, 11 predicted proteins | sample 4559240metaG_FD_185973 | JGI IMG/M metagenome (GOLD analysis project Ga0256842, IMG submission 185973) | Hydrothermal vent microbial communities from Guaymas Basin, Mexico - 4559-240 | ecosystem: Environmental > Aquatic > Marine > Hydrothermal vents | place: Mexico: Guaymas Basin | collected...
TATTTTATCAGATAATGTAAAGCCCATTTGTGAGTTTTCCGGAGCTCCACGCCTGTCTACATAAAGTAGGGCAGAGATTCCATCATATCTGTATTTAAAAAAGTTAAAAAGAGTATGTGCTGTGAAATGGTATTCAAAGTCTATTACGCCACTTCCAATAAGTTTTATATTTTTATATTTAGAAGTTTTTAAATCATAAGCTACTTGAAAAAACTTGTTATATTCATCTACTGAGAAAAATCCCCATTTTGCACGGTTGATTGTTGAGCCTATCTCAAATATGTTTACATGTAGAGATAATTCAGAGAAGATATTATCTAAGTTTTTTTGTAAAAGACTTAGGTCTACTACATTTTCTCTATCTTGTAAGATTTTAAGTGTAATTTTTTTATCTTTAAGTTGCAGTATAAAATCTTTTAAATCTTTTAGTGTATCCATCTCCCAAAGTTTAAAACGAAGTAAAACTCTTTCTACATGTAGCTCTTCTAGTAACTCTAAACTTAGATTTGGCTCTCTTTGATAATCAGCACCAATACAAAAAAATTCATTAGATTTTATCTCTTTGCGTTTTACAAAAGGCATTGCTAAAATAGATAAAGGAAGTATGAAAAGTGATATAAAAATAGTTTTTAAAATAGACTTCAACTCTTTTTTACGCATAGCCTTTTTATAGTTTCTATCTTTAAGTTGGTAAGGTTGGTCGGAATAACTATCCCAAGAGTATGGTAAATTCATAAGGCGAATTATATCCTTTTTAAGGTAAAATTACTCATTAAATAAAGGGGCATTTTTTGAATATACTTGTAGTTCGCACAGATAAACTTGGTGATTTTATAACAGCACTACCTAGTATGTATGTTTTAAAACAGCACAACCTTAAAAATAAACTTATAGTATGTATAGCTCCACTTAACAAATCTTTGGCTGAGTCTTGTGATTTTATAGATGAGGTTATAGTTGATGATGGAAAAATTTCTGTTTTTGAGTTAGCAAAAAAAATAAGAGAGGCAAATATAGATGCATCTGTAACATTGTTTTCAAACACAAGAGTAGCTATTGCACAATTTTTAGCAGGGATTAAAACTAGAATTGCTCCAGCTACAAAAATAGCACAAATTTTTTATAACAAACGAATAACTCAAAGAAGAAGTGAAGTGAAAATGGCTGAGTTTGAGTATAACTTAGAACTAACAAAAAGTCTTTTTCCTGATATAAATTTAGAATATAAAAAGCCACTTTTAGAGTTTAAAGATGCTAAGCAGATTGATTTTGTTTTTCGAGCAAATAATGACATTCCACAAGATAGAGAAATAATAGCTTTTCATGTTGGCTTTGGTGGTTCAAGTGATGCTAACTGGACTTTAAATGAGTATGAAGTGCTTATTCGCGCGGTTTTAGAACAAGATAAATATCAAGTTGTTATGACATTTGGACCAGATGAGGTAGAACTTTATGAAGCAATGCAGATGAAGTTTTTTGGAACAAATATTGTCTTTTATCTATCTTTAGAGGGTTTAGTTTATTTTGCAAAACTTGTTAGTAATTTCAAACTTTTTGTATCAACTTCAACTGGAACGTATCATATAGCTTCCCTTGTTGGAACGCCTACTATGACATTTTTTGGAAGCTCACTTTTTGCTAGTTCTAAGAGGTGGAAGAGTGTTGGAGATATCACAAAACAGAAGCATTTTATGATACCAATAGATAAAGAGGCCCGAGATGCTCTTTTTGAAGAGGTTAAAAAAGACTTAGCTTATTACTCTTAATATAACTATTTTATTTTTTAATTTTATTTATAATCTTTTCATAATTTTTTTCTATTTAATGAAAAAATGGGGGTTCTAAACCTTAAGTTTAACTCGGCACAATGGAGATTAAAAAGGATTATTTTACAAATGAGTGTAAAAAAATGCTAAATATTGTCCAAACTGTGAGAAAAACAACACTAAAAAGATAGGCATTAGAAGAGGGATTCAACGCTATCAATGCAATGATTGTAAGAAGAAATTCTAGTCTAAAAATAACCAAATGAGTTACCAGAAATAATCTTTAAAAAATATATTCTAAGACGACAAACATTAAATAATTTAGCCCAAGATTATGATAGAAGCATAGCATGGATTAGAGCTAAAATCTTCGATTACGAACCACTAGAACTAACCTTTAATCCAAAATCTGTTGTCATTGTTTGTGACGCTACTTTTTATGACAAGAGAAAGTGGGTGTCCCTTGAGGGTATAAACTAGGTACTTTAGTTTTTAAGGATATTACAAGCAATCAAATATTAATTTGGAAGCAAATACAAACAGAAACAATAGAAGATTGTAAGCAACTATTACATTATCTAGTTTTTCAGGACTAATTAATTATGCCTAAAAATAAACTATTTCTCCATTATAGTCCAAAAAAATCTTTCGCTTCAAATTGGTCATCTTCAAGATATTCCTCTTTAAAATTATCGTTATTTTTTAGCTTGTCTTTTACTACCTCTTTGCAGTAAGCATACATAACATCTTTAGCTTGAGCATTATTAGTTATAAATCCAAAACCAGAGAATTGATATGGCTCTTCTTGTTCTATACAAAGAGTTACACCCTCAACTTTTTCTTCTAAAAGCTCAACTAGTTCTCTATATGAAATATTAAACTCTGTAGCTTGCCAACCAATCTCTTCTAAATCTTTGTTAGAAAATTCTGCTACACCATCAGCAGTAGTATCATCATAAGATGCAAGTGGAGTGTTAAAAGCTATTATCTCTTGCCAATTACTAAATGCTTTTATAAGCACTCTATCATCTGAAACTACTATTTGATACTTTGGACCAAAAGCTTTTTCAAGCTCTTTATCTTTATCTGGAGTACCACTATATATAATGATATCACCCTCTTTTAGGTCTCTAGTTAGAATTTCACCATCTGAATTTATGGCAAATTTTTTACCTGAATCTATAGCTTCTTTTATTTCACTTGTCTTTGCAGTGATAATTTCATTAAATAAATTAAATTTTTTCATAATATTCCTTCTTTTTATATGACATTATAAAAGTTTTTGCTTTATTTAAGTATAATGCCAAAAATTATTTAAGTAATTAAGCTTAAAATTATCAAGGAAAACAATATGGCATTAAATGTTTATTATGACAAAGACACTAGTTTAGACCTAATCAAAAGCAAGACAGTTGCAATGATCGGTTTTGGTTCTCAAGGACACGCACACGCAGAAAACTTAAGAGATAGCGGTGTTAATGTTATTGTAGGTCTTCGTAAAAATGGAGCTTCTTGGGCAAAAGCTGAAGCAAAAAACTTTGAAACTTTAACAGTTGCTGAGGCTACTGCAAAAGCTAATGTTATTATGATTCTTCTTCCAGATGAAGATCAAGCAAGAATCTACAAAGAAGAGATTGAACCAAACTTAAATGCAGGTGATACTATCGCTTTTGGTCACGGTTTTAACATCCACTATGCAGGTATTATCCCTGCTGCAGATATTAATGTTACTATGATTGCACCAAAAGCTCCAGGACATACAGTTCGTTCTGAGTTTGTTCGTGGTGGTGGTATCCCTGACCTTATTGCTGTTGGAAACAATCCTGCAGGAAACACTAAAGAGTTAGCTCTTTCTTATGCATCAGCTATTGGTGGTGGTCGTACTGCTATTATTGAAACAACTTTCAAAGATGAAACTGAAACTGATCTTTTTGGAGAGCAAGCTGTTCTTTGTGGTGGTGTATCTTCTTTAGTTCAAGCTGGGTTTGAAACTTTAACTGAAGCTGGTTATGCTCCTGAAATGGCATACTTTGAGTGTCTTCACGAACTTAAACTTATTGTTGACTTAATGTTTGAGGGTGGAATCGCTGATATGAGATACTCTATCTCTAACACTGCTGAGTATGGTGATTATGTTTCTGGTAAACGTGTTATCAACGATGAATCAAAAGCTGCAATGAAAGAGATTCTTAAAGAGATTCAAGATGGTAGATTTGCAAAAGATTTTATTTTAGAAGGTCAAGCAGGATATCCTCGTATGAACGCTGAGCGTAATAATGACAAAACTAAGCTTATTACTGTTACTGGTAATAAACTTCGTGAAATGATGCCATGGATTTCTGCTGGTAAAATAGTAGACCAAGCAGCAAACTAAAAATTAAAATAGCGACGCATTTTCTGCGTTGCTTCCCTCATTTAACTTACTTTTTACAATTTATCCTTTGTTATTATTTAGATTTATTGCTCTACATGTAGAGGGTTAATATCTTTCTTACTTCACTTTATATATAATTTAGAATAATTAAAAAGGTTCATAATGACTGAAGTACAAATGCAATCAAAACTCATAGAGTTTGGTAAACAACTTTTATATAAAAAATCACTTCCTGAAGGGCTTCCTCTTATCTCTGAATACTCAAAAGAAATTATTGGAGCAGATAGGTGTTCTGTATTTATTTATGATGATATAAACCAAGAGTTTTGGACAACCATAGCTGATGGTGTTGATAAAATAGTTGTTTCTAAAGATGAAGGTGTGGTTGGTCAAACTATGTCTCAGATGGAAGGTATTATTGAAAACGATTTAGAGATGAATCCAAATTTTTTATATACTATAGATATTGAAACTGGATATAAAACAAAAAATCTTATAACAGCACCAATTTTTAATGATAATAAAGAGATAGTTGGAATTTTAGAACTTCTAAATAAAGAGGGTGGTTTTACAGATATTGATTTAAAATATATGAAATTTTTTGCACAGACTTTAAGTGGATTTATAGAGTTGGTAAATCTTTATACTAAATCTTAAAGTAGTTGAGTAAATCTAATCAATGTAGATAAAAGTATAGCACCTTTATCTACATTGGAACTTTTCATTTTAAGTTCACTCTCTAGCAGTAGTGTATGAAGTTTATAGTATGTATGTGGCTTAAACTTTAAACTCATTGCTGAACGCTCTTTTAGTATTTGTGGTGGAAGAGGGTGACCTAAAATTTCGAGTGCATTTGGTGCACCGTTTACTCTGATGTAGATATTAAACATATATAGTTGCGTTAAATGATTTAGTATATTAGTAATAATTCTTATCTCATCTTCACCATGTTCTAAAATATTTTGTAACTCTACTTTAAAATCTTTTTTATTAAGTAACTTTTTTATCAGATCATCAATATTTACTTGAGCTAGTCCAAATACTAAATTATCAACATCTTTAGTAGTTATAACTCTATCATAAACTCTAAACTTTTCTATCTCATTACACGAAAGTGCTACATCTCCATTGTGGATACCTAGAAGATGAGTGATAGTATAGTTATCTATATTTACCTCTTTTGTACGAGCAACTTGTGCAACTATATTGATTGCTTCACCTTGATTTGGATGGAAAAATCTAACAGCCATAGTTTTGCTTTTAGAAAAAGTTTTTTTGTTGTTATAAGTTTTGTGGTCACTTCCATAGTAAGCGTATATAAAAAGATTATCTGGATTTTTTTCACAGTAGTTTATAAGAATATCTAAATCTTTTTTAGGTACTTTCTTCTCTGTTTTAATAATTAGTACATTTACTCCACCAAAAAGTGAAGCTTGACTTAGGTGAGCTTTAGCAGAATTGAAATCATACTCGTCATGGTAAAAATTTAAAACAGAGGCATCTTCGATAGTACTTAAATTTTTAGTGTATAAGTCTATAAGAAAGTTGCTCTCTCCAAAAAATACAAAACTATTACTTATCGAATTGTTTTGTAGATTTTTATCAAACTCACTTTTATACATCCGTAGAAACAACTCTTACAAATATTTTAGCTTTAGCGATGTCCACTTTATCTATGCAAACTATAACATCTTGAAAAAGTATAACACTTTCAGTAGAGGTTACATGTAGTCGTGCACCTTTTATCTCATCATTTAAATCAGCTTTTATCTCTGGATCAGTTCCAGATATTCGAGCTTTAAACTCTTTGTTTAGATTTGTTTTAGCCCAGCGTGCAAATTTTCTATCCATAAAATCAACTTCAATAGTACTAGCTTCACGCTCTTTTTCACTTATAACCATACAAAGGGATTCTATATTTCTAAGAACATAAGAACCCTCTTGTGTATCGTTATTGTTTATAGCTTTTAGAAGTCTATGAACAATAAGGTCAGAATATCTTCTAATTGGTGAAGTAAAATGAGTATACGCTTCAAACCCTAAACCAAAGTGTCCAGAATTTGTAGGTGCATATCTAGCTTGCATCTGTGAACGGATGATTAAAGTATCTACTTCAGAAACAAGATCCATGTCTTTTGCTTGATTTTGAATATCTGTGATTGTTTCTTTTATGGTTTCTTTTATATCTATAGCCATCCCAATCCCAGCTAGTTCTTGGTAAAGCTTTTGGATTTTTGCTTGGCTTGGGGGCTCATGAATTCTAAAAATTCCACGTTCAAACTTAGATGCTGCTTCTTTGTTGGCAAGCAACATACAGTCTTCTATAAGTCCATGAGATGGAGTTTCTTCTGCTGATTCTGTTGATACTAAATTACTTTTTTCATCTATAAACATATTAAGTTCAGTTGAGTGAAAATCATAACCAACTTTAAGTCGTTTTTCTTTTAGTGCATCAGTTACAACTCTAAGTTTTGTAAGTGAATCAAATATCTCTTGTTCTTTTGTATTCTCAGCTTTTAATTTTCCATTAAAGTAAGCATCTATCTCTTCATAGTTAAATCGTCTATCTGAATGGATAATAGCTTCATAAACTTTAGAACTTTTTACTTCCAAGTTTACGACATCTAGTTTCATTTCAAATACATAAGCTAAACGGTCTACATGAGCTTGGAGTGAACAAAGTGTTTCACTTAGTTGTCTAGGCAGCATAGGGATAGAGCGATGCGGTAAGTAGATAGAAAAACTTCTATATATAGCTTCGTTGTCAATTGCTCCAAAAGGTTTTACATATTCACTAACATCTGCGATAGCTACATATAAAGTTGTATTTTCATCATCCCAGTAAATAGCATCATCAAAATCTTTTGCAGTCACAGGGTCAATTGTAGAAAAAGCAAGCGCGCGTAAATCTTTTCGTTTTGGATATTTTTTTGCATCAACTTCTGTAAATGAAGTAGCAATCTCTAAAACTTCTTTTTCAAACTCATCATGTTTGTTGAATTGTGCGAGGACTATTTTTTCATCTACAAGTGGGTCTTGTATATTTCCAAGTTTTTCCATGATTTTATAATCTTGGTTGCTTATTTTAAAAACATCGCCAATCTCATAAGAGTTTAATTCATCAGTACTTAACTCAACTCCAGATGGAAAGTCTGTTTTTAAATCAACTAGAGATTTATGTCCATCCTTTTCTATGATGTATCCAACACTGTATGTTACTGCTCGACCCACTATCTCAGCTATTTTGGCAGATGGTTTTCCACGAACTCCTAAAAGTCTTTGTGCGATTATAAGATCACCCTCTTGGGCTTGTCCTAAATCACCCTCTCCAATAAAAAGATCACGAGTAATCTCACCAATAACATTTAAGTAAGCTGTTCCTTTTTGGATAAGACCTAAGGTTCCAGCGCGATATTTTGAGTGAAATTTATAAATACCATTTTTGTGAGTAATATATTTTTTTATTAAAAAGTGCTCTACATGTAGAGCTTCAGAAGGTGAGATATCTTGCTCACTCAAACCATGAGTGAGTCTAATAAGAAGTGACTTCAAGAGATGGTTTAAGCGTTGTCTATTGCTTTATCAAAAGCTTCAAGATTTAGTCCATATTTAGCTATAAGCTCTCTTGCTTCAGCTTTGCTTTCCTCAGTAATAGTACCATTGATTGGAACAGCTACACGAACTACATGTAAAATTTGAGCTGCTTTTTTATCTTCATCCGCAGCATTATCTGGATTTTGGCAATTACGAATAACATCTACCAAACCAGCCTCAAATCTCCAATGCTCAAATACAGTAGCAGAAACTTCTGGAGTATTTACACCAACAACTTCCATCTCTGCTTCTTCAACATTTTGAAGATTTTTAAGTGCATCACGAAACTCTTCTTGTTTATTATCTGCCATGATTTGTTGAGCAATAAGAACTTTACCAATCTCAACTAAAAATGCTGCTGGAGATAAAATACCAAGTAATCTACCTTCAGTTTTTAAACACCATGCAGTTGTAAGACCATGTTGTTTTTTAGAGAGTGCTGAGAACATGTCGTTGTTGATTCCATATGGAGATAAATCAAGTGCAAAACTTTTCTTAACAATGCTAGCAAGAGCAAAACCACGAACAGTACCCATACCAAATAAACCAACAGCTTGATTGATTGCATTTATTTCACGAGAAAAACCATAAAGTGGAGAGTTTGCAGCTTTTAAAATATCTGCAGTTAAAAGAGGATCCTTTTCTAAAATTTTAACCATATCGTTAAAACTACTATCTGGATCTTGATAAACTGCTTCAATCTGCATAGCAGATTCAGGAAGTGGAGGAAGTTGTTTAATTTTTTTTAGTATATCGTCAGTCATATTGTGCCTCTTTAGTAGATATTATTAAATTTATAATACAATTATAGTACATGTAGATAAATTAATACTGAATATTTACAAAAAATTGATATTATTTTCATAAATAAAAAAAAGGTAAATAAATGCAACGAGATGCAATGTTAACTCAATTAGGTTATGCACCAAATAAGGCTTTAGTTAATCAACTTAAAAGAATAGAAGAAAATACAATTGGTTATGAAAAAATTCAAAAACATATAATGGATTTACATGACCATTTAAAAGTAGATGATTCATTTGTAGCACTTTCAAATTCTGAGGATTATTTTAAGATTAAAGTTGAAGCAAATATCCCTGAGTTAGCCCAAGAAGCGCATAAAAAAGTTAAACATTTTTCTGAAAAATTTAAAATTACACTTAATAAGTTAGATAATAAAGAAACTTACTATATAGTTGGATTTCATCAGTAATCAAAATGAGCCTATGACACTAGAGGGTTACGACCTTTTGGTGGAAGAGTTTAAGTTTTTACTTGAAGTAGAAAAGCCGAAAACTGCAGAGGAAAAACTAGTAGCAGCAGCCCAAGGCGATAGAAGTGAAAATGCTGACTACCATGCGGCAAAAGAAAAACTTAGGTTCATCGATAGAAGGCTTTTTTATCTAAATAAGATGATAGAAAGATCACAAATCATAGACCCATCTTCATTTACTCATGCAAAAGTTTCTTTTGGAAGCAGTGTAACCCTCTTACATGTAGAGAGTGATGAAGAGGAGGTCTATACTCTTTGTGGAACATTAGAATCTGAACCAGAAAATGGGCTTATCACTATCCACTCTCCACTCGCTCGTGCAATGATAGGAAAAGAGGTTGATGATGAGTTTAAGATACAACTTCCTAAGGGTGAAAAAGAGTATGAAATTTTAAAAATTGAGTATAAAAATATATTCTCTTTAAAGAAAAATATTCGTACAAAAAAAGAGTTTTCTTTTCATTAAATTTTCTTTTTACTACTTATTAGATATAATCCATTTTTAAAAACTTCCTCTCGTTCCACCTCTCCCGAGGTGTAACGCAATAATATGTAATAAAATTTATATAATAACATTAATATACATTCCATCTCAGGAGAGATGGAACGAGATAGGAAGTAAGTCTACATGTAGAGCTATTAATTAAAAAGTAAAAATATACCTTAATACAACTTCTGTTGATGTATCATCATCTTGCTTGGATAATATTGAAGATAAGCTTACAACTGAATCATTTGAAAATCTATAAGATAAATCATACCCAAATATTGGTTCTACGTCAGAAGAGACAATACTTGTTTCTGTATCTTCATCTTCAAAACCATCTACATCTGTTCCGTCAAATTCAACATAATCAACTGCAACGAAGTATGAAGCACCACCAAATATTGTAAGTCCTAAGCTATGAATTGGATAATATGTAGCTTGTATAACTGTAGTTGGTTTTAGTGCTAAACCATAATTTGTTTCATCATATTTATAAGTTCTTGCTCCATCGTCAACTGAAAATTCTCCATCAATATTATAAGCGAATAGATGTAGTGTAGTTGAATTTTTTATACTAAAACTATCTCCAGTATATATATCTATATTAAAAGATGGTTTAATCCCAATATAAAATCCATCTTTATCATATGTATTATTGTAAGTTTTTCCATCATCAGTAAAAATATTGTCGTCTAATTCTCCATCTAATGAACCTGCAGTAAAAGATAGTTCAAAGATATCTCCTATTAAGTAATTTCCACCATCAGTGGGTAAAGTTACTATAGCACCTTTTGATTTAAATCTTGCATCACCTATTTTATCGTCATAGTACTCATCTTCTAGCTCTAAATCTATACCAAATTGTATATAACCAATACCTATTTGATTTTCTTTCATCTTAAATACCTCAATTGGTACTGATGATGGTGTTTGAATTTGATTATCAGATGCACTAAGAGCTCCAGCCAAAATAAATACTGTCAATACTTTATTTATAAACTTCATTGTTATTTTCCTTAAAATTTAATTTAATTTAAGAAATTATATCCCCCCCCCACTTAAGGATAGGTTAAAAATTATTTATTTTTAATAGAGTACAAATATCTCTGCAAAATAATCATAGCAGAGATAGAGTCTATGCGTCCATCAAGAAGATGTTTCATCTCACCTTTTATGAGACATTCTGCTTCTTTAGAACTTCCTGCTTCATCTTGGTAAAAAACTTCACCATCAAAAATCAACAAGATTCATAAAGTGGGCTATTCTTCTGACTCGTTCCACCTCTCCCGAGGTGTAACGCAATAATATGTAATAAAATTTATATAATAACATCAATATACATTCCATCTCAGGAGAGATGGAACGAGAAAATAAAACAATCACATACATTCCATCTCAGGAGAGATGGAACTAGAAAACTAGCAAGAACACTGGAATCAAGCTCTACATGTAAGAAAAATATGACAAACTGCAATAAAAACAATACTTAATAAAATAAACTGCTACCATAAATAAAAAAGGTGTTGTTATGGGAAGAAGCAGATACAAAATATATGAGCCAACTTATCCATATTTTGTAACTTGTACAATTTTGCATTGGATTCCAATCTTTACAAGAAAAGAGAGTGTACAAATAATACTTGATTGTTTAAAGTTTTTAAAAGAGAAAGACAATCTAAAACTATATGCTTATGTAATCCTTGAAAATCATCTCCATTTAGTTTTGCAAAGTGATGATTTAAATAAAACTATGGAATCATTTAAAAAATTTACAGCAAAAAAAATTCTAGAGTTATTAAAAAAAGAAAATGTTACAAATATCTTGGAACAGTTAGAGTTTTATAAAAAAGCGCATCATAAAGATAAAAAATTTCAAGTTTGGGAAGAGGGTTTTCAACCTAAGTTATTACAAACAGATGAGATGATGATCTCTAAGATAAAATATATACATGAAAATCCTATAAAAAGAGGATATGTTGATGATGCTGTTCATTGGAGATATAGTAGTGCTAGAGATTATGAAGGGGTTGATGGGCTTATTTGTATTGAGAAGTTTTGGTAAATTTAGTTTTATACATAAATTCCACCTCAGGAGAGGTGGAACGAGAGAAAAATATTCGTACAAAAAAAGAGTTTTCTTTTCATTAAATTTTCTTTTTACTACTTATTAGATATAATCCATTTTTAAAAACCAATTTTTAGGATTCCATTGTGAGCCAACAACTAGAAAACATCGAAGAACAACTAGCAAACCATAAACTTAGCCAAGAAGACTATACACATATTAAAGAGATTTTAAAGCGTGAGCCAAATCTTGTAGAGCTTGGGATTTTCTCAGCTATGTGGAGT
>Ga0256842_1002905_pt1 | contig 11840 bp, 8 predicted proteins | sample 4559240metaG_FD_185973 | JGI IMG/M metagenome (GOLD analysis project Ga0256842, IMG submission 185973) | Hydrothermal vent microbial communities from Guaymas Basin, Mexico - 4559-240 | ecosystem: Environmental > Aquatic > Marine > Hydrothermal vents | place: Mexico: Guaymas Basin | collected...
TGTTCTCTTCCCTGCTAAAGGATCTCTTCCTTTAGGCTGTAGCATTGCAGTGAATGCTGAGAGAAAGGCTCTTCTTATCAAATCCTTCCTCACGGGTAATCCGAATACGGGGGGTAGCTTTACTTCTTCAACAACATTACCATCAGCATTATAAATGTAAGTACTAGGTGTTTCAAGCTTATATGGAACTAGTATAGACCACACCATTACTTCTCACCCAGCACCTCATGCTCCTTGCTTACTCTCATGGCTATAATAAACTATTTTCGGAGGCTCCATGGGGAGCCAATCAGGTGGCCTTATTGGATGTCTTAGAACAAGTAATCGTTTCCTAGGCCCTATCAAGCTTCCATGAACCATTATATAGGGACCATAAACCATTCCATAACCCACAAATCCTCCTTTTGGTGTTACTTCCCATCCATTTTGTCCTATCTTCAAGATTCTCTTATTATACTCTGTTCTACGGTGATATCCCATTTGTCCTGCCTGAGGAGTCTCGCTCATAGTGCCGAAACCAGGGCTTCTAGACCCTATTTTCCTGCTTCCTTTTCTATGCTTGTGCCATCTTGGCAACTCCTTGACGCCGAATCTCTTGATCACGCCCTGAAAACCTTTTCCTTTTGTAACACCTATTACATCAATAAACTGACCCTCCACAAAGACATCGTTCACGGTAATATATTTACCAACTATTTCCTCAGCGAACTTTACGCGTTCTTCTAAGCTTCCTCCACCAATCTTTATCTCTAGTATTTCAGGTTTCTTCTTCCCTATGCCTGAGAGCACTGGTATGGTTGATACTATGACTCTAATATCATCTAGTTCTAAAGACTTCAGCTTCTCTAGCTTCTCTTCCCAGTTGTTCTCAATGAACTTATACCCATATTCACCATTAGGATCAGGTTTCACTAAGCCAGGATTAACTTTTCTCAAACCCTTAAGGTATTTTCTAACAATATCCTTTGCTTCCAGTGTAATAAACGGGTTATCTTTATAGTATTTCTCATATAGTTCGATAATTGATTCTGCTGGATTCTTCCATACTTCACCTACACTCAACAACCCGTGCATAGGATGTCTCTTATAACCTCTAACTCCTAGTATTAGTACAGGTGGTGCGTCGAGAATGGTTACTGGCACAGCTATTTCTTTTCCCGAAGTAAACGTGTTTGGCCTATCATCGATTATGATTGCGTGGCTCATGCCTGCCTTGTAAGCTAAGAAGCCTAAGAGAGTGGGTTTAGGCAGAATATTCTTATTAATAACTTCCTCGCCATAATGTTGAGCCAATAGTTCAAACCATGCATACTGAGGCCAGCTCCTAACTCTTGGAACTATCCTAGCAGCTCTTTTTCTCGGCCGTAATCCTAGGCTTCCATGTCTTGGCGCACTATATTTTCGATGCCCCATTCTAGTCACCCGCTAATCTTTGCATACATACATGTCATAGGGTATTATAAGTTCTACCGTGAATAAAAATATTAAATACTGCCAGTGTTGATATTAATGCTTCTTCCGTCCTTATAGTTTTAACTTTTTGTCCCGGAATAGTATTCCATACAAAATCAACCTCTTTCTCAAGATCTAACCCACTGTGCTTAAAAATATCATATAATCCAGTTCTAGGGCCCCCGAAGAGTATTAGTATTCGTGAATACTTTTTAAGCGATAACAATTCTTCATGACTAGGGGTTTTCCCATACCTGCTGGTCGCAATAATTACATCTACTCTACTAAAGTAATCATTGATTAACTCCATTAACCCGTCTTCTCTAGCAAGTACAGGACCCATATACGGCATGTAATCTAGGCATATAACTCTTTTAGAAACAATATCTACAACCTCTACATATGCAAATTCACCATCCTTACACGAGCCAGCTTCAACCTTAAATAACTTATCTAATCCAATATCTGCATATAGTTTTCCTTTATAATTCATAATATACCCTATTCTTCTATCACCAACATCAATGGTTTTACCAACATCATATACTTCTAAGCGCAGTGGTGGAAGAGCTCCTACATACTTTAAATCTTTATCAATTGGAATTAATTTTCTCCTCAAGTAAGGAGGCGTTAACAAGTATTTCCAAATTTTATATATTAGTTCAAAATACTCATTATGTTGTTTAGCAGTTACTTCATGGTCTCTGTAGAATACTATTTCAGAAACTCCAAAAATAGATGAGAACCTTATAATTTTGTATATCTTGAGGGTTTTAAGTAGAAGCCCATGTTCTGTTTTTAAAACGCTTGTTGGAATACAAACTATTATATCGTTGTATTCATTATCATTTTCGCTTCTTGCCTTTACCCTTACCCCTACTCTGTGCTTCACGAGCCATTCTCTCCGTAGTCTTTTCTTTTGTTAAGAACAAGCTTGTTCTCTGTCTTCCACCCATAAGCATACACCCTTTAACATTATGCCATACTTTATACACAATTTAAATACTTAATAAAGTTAAAGTTAAAGTTTCAGTAACTGTATTGCTCAGCTACGACCGCACTCCCCATATTCTTCGGTTAAGCCCACCTATCATCATCGCAAAACATCTGTTTTCATTGAAACTGGACAACGAACCTTCAATATTATTGGATGTGGGTCTAAGGCATTAAACATTAATGCTTCTCCAATACCTAAATAATACAATTTATTCAATACACTATTTGGTAAACCAAGGAATCTTTTTGCGTCTCTAATATAATCTTCATTAGGAGAACCAAACATTATCAAAGTATGTGTATTTTCAATAACTTCTCTCGGAATATCACTAGGGTTCTGCGTAGCCATTATTAATCCTATCCTTCTACTTCTACCCTCTTTCGCCAATGCTTCTATGACTTTTAGCTTACTAATTCTCCAAGCCTCATCTATAACAAGTACTCTGAATTGATTATCTTTCTTCGTTGATACAAACTTATTGTAGAGGTAAATAATTATACCACCATAAACGTTCTGAAAAGCCGTACCATATCCCCCAAGATTGAAAACAGTTGGTCCTTTTATGTATTTGTCAAACACTTCGTAACGAGGCTTCTCTGTCAAGAGCTCTACAAGAGGAGAAAGTATAGCTAAGTCCTTATCAAGTAATACGTTCTTTACTGAAACATATTTCTCCCTATTAATAACCGCCTTACTAATACTATTCACAATGGTATCATAATCTATTCCAAGAACATGAGACAGAGCATCCGCTACAGCAATGTTCCACTCAACAATATTAAAGATCGGAGGTACATGTAATAAATTAATAGGAAACTCGAAAGGCGTTACCTGATACTCTATTATATTGTTAATCAAGTTAGCTAGATCTCCTTTGAAATCTATGGAGAATACATGGATATTCGAAAGGGAAATTAGCCCTTCTATAATAGTTGCTAATAAAGTGGTTTTGCCACGCCCCGTTGGGCCTATAATTACAACATGCTTATTAAGAATATCTAGAGGAAGGATAACAGGCCATCCTGTTTCCAAGTCTATACCGATAGGTATTCCCTCCCTGGTTTCGAATGAGGGTTTCTTATACTTTGGAATAGGTAGTAATGCTAAAGCACGGGAATTATCAATAATAATAGATTTCGCGTCAGGAATAGTTTTTAGTCCGAATTCGTATCGAAGAATCTCGAGTATTTCTTTCTTCGAGGCTTTTTTCAAATTAATTCCTAGAGTACTCTTTAGAAAAACAATTAATCGCTCACTCATAGCGCTCACGTATGATATTGCAGAGGATAAATTTGTGTTTTCAGAATAGATTTTAACAACAAACGTTAACCTGTAAACAGGTTTTCCCTTTACAATATTTTCGTAAAGAGATTCTAGTATCCTCAGTTTTATTTCAGCTTTTTTCTTTATATGAGGTTCCTCAACTACGTCAATTGATGCTCTCAAATTCATAAGTTCATTACTGATCTTCGACAATAACTTATTGAGATCAAGCTCTTTCTTAATGATCTTTATTTCTGAACGTGGAGGGAGAAGCTCAAGAAGTTCCGAAAATGAAGAGACTAAATCTTTTAGTTTAGATAAGTCGAGCTCTCGTAGACTATAATCAACTTCTTCTCCAACCAGATATCTTACAACTATGTATCTACTACTCTTCTTACATATAAGGTCCGGTGGTTTTACATCATAATATTCACAAATCTTCTCACTACCTATTAGTTTTTCAAATACTCTTTCTATAAACATAGCTGATCCTCCCTATTAATGTCCTAAACAAGATCAATAATACAGCAATAACTACAGTTATAAGAACATTGATTAAATCATTCGAATGTATGATCAGCATTATAGTATAAACCAAAACCATAAACAATAACATCTTATCAATAATATTCAAACTCCCGTCACCACTATACGAGCTATTTTAGATGAAGATCCTCCGAGAAGCTTGGCTAATGCAGTCGAGGTAGTAAAGAGAATTGATACATAAACTATAGGTCCGATGAAGATGCGGTATATTAAAGAAGATACAATGTTAATAAAGTAAACTGGTTTATCAATACTTATACCTAAGGTATCTCTAGTATAGTATACTTCATCGATTACAGGTTTAGAGCAGTAATTCCCTCTTACTTCATAACTTATAGTGTGGTTTCCAGCTGAAACTATGTATTTGTATGCCTTAAAATTTATGTTATCCCATTTGTATTCAACTACATCATTCGGTTCTATAGATGAATTATCAAGAAGTATCTTCCCATCGTCCTCAATCGGTAATATTAGTAATAAAACATACTCTGTAGTAGAATTAACTATAATAGTTCCAGAAGACTTTGTTATTGAAACCATACTAACATTGCCATGAAATCCCATAAAGACCATATAATGTAAAGGCTTAATGCTTATAACATTGTTTAACTTAATTGGTAAGACTAGTTTATCATTCTTCTTTTCTACTAAGTCTTTTGGAGTAATTATAAAAGAATATTTATAACCAACAATGTCTATTGAAACACAAGTTTTTTCGGAAGGAATTCCTTTATCAATATCACTAGAATCCACATATCCGACAACGTTAGCTAAATACCGTGCAAGAAGATTTTGATCTGTCCCCCGAAATTCTATAACCGAATAAGATATGCCATTGTTTACGAGATCAGTAACTATTAGATCAGCATAGACTATTCCATACTTGTTTTCATTTATTTGTTCAACTACATTATTGCTTATTAAATCAATAAACGAAGGCATTAATGGTACACCTATACTAAATATGATGACCACAGATATCAACATAGCACCGCTACTTCTAGTGATCCTGAAAGGTATTGAATGGAGAACAAGACCTACAGCTATAAGTGTATGTGATAATGTGTATAATGCGTATACGAGTGTTGAAACAGTTAACAAGAATACTAATAGGTATGTGAGACTAGAAATTAGTGGTGATAATAGAGAATTGGCTAAAAAACTTAACCCCATACTAGATAAGCTTATACCTATAGCTTTGAATAAAAGAATTACACCAACAACTGTATTTATTTCTTTTAATAACCACTCACTATACATGTTCCAATCAGATCCTAGAATCCCAGAAAAATAGTGAATAAGCCACATAATTAGAGAATAAGAAAATACTAGTATTGCTGAAAAAACACCATCAACCATTAATTGTGGAGCCCATTTCTTTAAACCATATATAGGAATAGGTAACATATAGATCAGAACACCCAAATAATAGGTTAAAACAGATAAATAGAAAGCAATGCTAAGTAGATCCACTCATCTTTCACCCGCTTCCATTATATTTTCATTAAATAGTCGGAGGTTCTGGTAATGGCTGATAGAACGTATTAGCTATATATGCTATAAGAGCGAACACAGTTGTACCCATAGCTAGCCAGAAAGCTGCCCATACAGCATCTTCGATCATTCTCTCACCTGCTCTTTTAACTCTTAAGAAGGGAATTGGTGATCCTTTGATAGCCCAGCCTATGACCCATGTTAGAAAGAACATAATCCATGCAATGATAGTGATATTGACTATTAATTCTTGGATGAAGCTGATGATATTTGTCACTATAAATCACCTCACATCCATAATTGTAAAGCATTTTTTGAAAAGTGACTTAAGCGAAAGTATTAGTATAAATACTATTATTTTACACCATGCATAGTGACTAATGAATTTAGAAGAATTAAGCAATAATAACTGATATTACAAAATAGAGTATTTAATAACAAAATAGTTTTGGAGATAGTGATGCGGAAAATATGGCCAAAAATAACAAGAATCTATTGGGACCCAGATTATAATTTGCCGGTGATCAAACCGGAACCAGGACAAGAAGACTTATTCTACGTATTAAAACTAACTGAGCCAGGTGATGCTAGACCAGCTTTTACAGTAGATTATGTTAGGTTAAAAAGAGCAATCGAATACGAGTTCCTATCAGATAGATTGTATAGAAGATTCTTTATGGACTACTTTTTGTTACTAAATAAAGTTCCCCACTGGGATCAAATGTGGGAAATTGTTTCCTCCGGAAATGTTCTTGGACAATTATATTATGATCCATTTAGTGAGCGGTGGAGATTTAGGTTAAACTATACAGGAGCATACTTAGCTATTAATGAGGGATTAGTAGATAAAGTTATTGTGGATAAAAAGATCTTTAGAGGACAAGTATTAGACATTAGTAATTCATCATCGAGACAAGTAGTTCTTGTTAATGAAAACAATAATATCAAGGGAATAGGGGAAACTATAGGAGATAAGATAATAGTTACTAAGGTTTTTAAAGAAAAGAGAATGCCCATAGAAACTTCCTGGAAGAAATCAGGTTTACAAGATGCATTAAAACATAATGAATACGGTATATTATTCTACGAGGAGAAAGCCATAAGATTTCTCAAAAAACTATACAATAAGCATCCCTTACCTGTAGTAGTATCTTATTCGGGAGGAAAAGATAGTTTAACAGCATTAGACCTAACTATAAAAGCTCTTGGCGACGCACAAGTATTGTTCAACGATACTGGTATAGAGTTGCTTGAAACGATTAAAAATGTAGAATATGTTTCAAAACATTATGGGCTAAAACTAGTAAAGGCGTCTGCAGGAAACGCTTTTTGGAAAGCGGTATGGATCTTTGGTCCTCCAGGCAAAGATTATCGGTGGTGCTGTAAAGTCACAAAATTAGTACCGATAGCAATAACTACGAGAAGACAATGGCCCGATGGCGCACTCAATATAGTCGGTCAAAGAGCATATGAATCCATGGATAGAGCCAGAAGCCCGAGCATATGGCGAAACCGCTGGGTCCCCCACCTACTGAGTGCTTCACCGATACAGGAATGGAATCAACTAACCGTATGGCTATACATATTCCATTATAATTTACCATATAATGTACTATACGAGAAAGGATTTGAAAGACTAGGCTGCTATGTATGTCCTTCAAGCACTCTTGCTGAATTCAAAGAAATAGAAAAACACTATCCAGATGAATGGAATAAATGGCTAGAGGTATTAGAATATTGGAGAAAGAAACTAGAACAACCTAAAGAATGGATCAAATATGGTTTATGGAGATGGCATACACCAGCAGTTGCTAAGAAAAGATTGATAAAACATATACCGAATTACGTGCTTGACTGGCAAAAAGAGTACAAATTAAGATTGCTGAGCAGTAAAATCAACTTATCCCCTATCAAATATCATTACGAAGACAATAAACTAGTAGTAATGTTTAATAAAGAAGTGATAAACGATGAAGTACAACAACAATTTATTACAAATGTATTGATGTTAAAGAAAAAAATTCATAGAGTAAAAGAATCAGGCGAAATCATAATAGAATCAGCTAAGACGAAAGTGCTGATCAACAATAATAAAGTAATCGTTGAACCCTATGATTCTCCCGAAAACTTAGAGGACTTGGCAGATATATTGAAAATAATTTATAGAATATATGGTTGTGCCAAATGTGGTAGCTGTGTATTATGGTGTCCTCAAAGAATAATTAAATTAACAAGTCACGGTCCTTTACCGCGAAAGCCATGTAATGCCTGCAGAATATGCTTAGAAGTATGTCCAATTTCCGAAGTACTAGTAGAAAAAGTTGTATTACCACTAATCACAGATGATCCGGGTATATGGAAGAGACCGACACGTAGGCATGGCACAGAGATAATCGAGACATTTAGATTCATGGGAATAATAAGTGATTCCGAGGTATAAGCTCAACATCACTATTTCAAGAATTTCTTGATTCTCAAGTATTTCTTCTCGCTCTCAAGGATTTCCTTGAATAGATCGGCGCCGTTCATAACTTTGTTAATGATTCTAATAGCTTCAGAAACACCTACTCCTCTAGAAGCTAACGCTATTAAAGCAAGTTCTCCGAACTGAGCATATAATATAGCTCTTCTCCTAAGATCCTCGAGTATTCTACGCTCACGTGAATTAAGTCTTTTCTTCTCAATAAATTTCTGAATAGTTCTCTTTTCTTCTTCATTCAGCGATTTTATTGGTGCAAGGGTTTTAGCACCACAAGATGGGCATTTGTCATAGCGTAATAGATCTTGGAGCTTCCCGACAATAGAATAACCACACTTTATACATACCAGGGTTATTTTCCTATTCATTATTCTACTTACATACTTCTCCTTATCCATTAATTCTACGTCTTTAACAACTATTTCTCCACCTAGGTATCTTAGTAGTTCTGAAACTATGAAAGAATATTTATCAACTACTATGGTCTTTATTTTAATACTCCCTTTCTTGATCATTTCTGCCAATTTTTTAGCATGAATTAAATCGTAATCCTTGTATAGTACTTCGGCAAAAGCTTCTTTGCCAATAATAGTATCACTAAATGCTTCCAATATTCTACGATTAATTCTACTATTCTCAACATCTATAGCACCAAATCTTTGTGCTACTTGGAAAATCCTCCACAATAAAGTTCCTTGTTCTATAGATATTTTCTTAATGATTTCATATGAGAGATATTTTTCGAGATTAAGTAATGTATTCCTCAATAACTCGGCTATTTCAAGTAATATATTATTGTATTGTGTAGTGATGATAACAGAGTAAGGACTTGAATAAACTTTTACTTTAACATACGGATAGTTCCATAAAATAATTGATTTAAACAAATCTCTCAATAACTTGTTAACTTTTGTCCCAACATATAAATTAACTATAATAGAACCATGTTGTGGCAACACATATATACATGCCTCATTATCTGAGCACGCTTGTTCCTCGCGTAGCTTACTAATTATTTCTTTAACATCCTCGGTAAGAATGGGTAAATACTCTCTAAGTTCATTATTTTTCTTTATTCTCCTTATTATACTGCCCACTTCTCTAGCTACGTAGTAATCTACTGGGATATTTTCTCCTTCCCAATGTGGTATAATGATCTCCTGTCCCTTATCATAGAGTTCAACATACAGTTTCCCTTCACTATTATCATAACTAATAACTTTCCACGGCTTACCCCCTAACACTATGACGTCATCTTCGCTAATGTTTAGTAAGACATATTCTTCGTTCAATACACCAACTTTTACATTATCCACTACATTTATAACATCTACATCACGAGTTGTTGGTATCATAGAGGTCCTATATAGGTACAACCTGGATCTTCTCGTAGGATATAGCCTATTCTCTCTTATCTTGATCAGTCTAGCATAAACTAAATAATCTAAAAGTTCTTCATACTCATCTATTTCTAGCTCTGAGTACACGTTAAAATTACTCAATAAACTGTATAGTTCATATTTATTTATACCTGGTTTTATCGTAGCATATAATACAATACTATAGGCTAATACATCAAGGGGTTTGCATGGAATATTTTCTTTTTCTAACTGGTAACTCATCGCTCTACGTGTTAGTACCAATGATTCTATTACTTGGAAAAGATTTTTTTGAACAAGAACAGTACCTCGAGAAACCCCTGATAACTTATGACCACTACGACCAATTCTCTGTATTAATCTAGAGACTTGTCTAGGAGACATATATTGGATCACATAATCAATATGTCCAATATCTATACCCAGTTCCATGCTCGAAGTAGCTATTAATCCCTTAATTTGCCCTTGCTTAAACTGTTTCTCAACCCTTAATCTATGTTGTCTCGATAAACTACTATGATGAACACTTACAGGGATCTCGCTACCTAAGAGTTCTGATATCTTTTCTATTAGAAAACCAAGTCTTTCACCAATAGATCTTGTATTTACAAATATGATCACACCGTCGTGTTTCTTCAATGATTGAAGAATATATTCTAGCCTTGCAGCAAGATCTATGTCATTAATTATTTCAGAGATCTTTTTACAAGTATAAGATGAACATTTAGGTGTTTTAACATTAATTTCCATTTTTCTAGAGTATTCGTCTTTGATTACTTCAACATTATGCAAAGTCGTAGTACCTGATAATATCAGGGATGCTTCTAAGACGTTGCGAAGAGTTGCTGTTAAAGCTATTTTTATGAATTTATAACCAAATAGTTTCTCCAACAGGTACAGGTTAGTGAATAACAGCATTCCACGTTTGCTTTCAAGTAATTCTCTGAATTCATCGATAATGATAAATCTAGTATTTTTCAAATAATTTGTCAGCTTTTCATTAAGAAGGATATAGTTAAAGGTTTCCGGGGTAGTTACTAGGATATGAGGAGGATTTTCTTCTATTTTCTTCCTACGCCTATATGGTGTATCACCATGTCTTAGTTCTACGCGGAGATCAAAACACTCTGCTAAAGACTTTAATCGACGTTCAATATCCCTGTTTAGGGCTCTTAGTGGAGTAATATATATAGCTGCTATCGGCTTATACTTCTTAGCAACAATTTTATACATTACAGGAAGTAGAGCAGCTTCAGTTTTCCCCGAACCAGTAGGTGCAATTATAATTACGGATAAGTCCTCCTTAATTATTTTTTTAAATGCTTTTTTCTGTAAATCTGTAAACGACGTATAGCCTTGTTCCTCTAGACATTTCTGTATATTATTCACAGGACACAACCCATAAAAACAGAAGATTAAACCCTTTAATAACATATTCTTAAATAGTAGTGGAATAAGATGACGACGATTAAAACAAGTATAGGAAAAATCTTACTTGTCGTAGTTATGAACATTATAGTTATAAGTACATTAAAGAAGATGCTCATAAATGGACTAGGAGGAGCCTTTCTTGAATACTATATCATGCCTATAGCTTTAGCCATTTACGCAATTATACTTTACTATATAGTTAATGTCTTGGCCCTATCAGTGCTTAACTCACTAATACTATTCACAGTATTATATACTGGATCAAGCATTACAATAAATCACTTATTAGCTTTTCTGCTAAGCTTAGGACTATTATTGTTCCTTACTAAAAAATACTCACCAAACCGCAAAGAAGAAAAAACAATAACAATTTTCAAACCAGTGAATAAAAGCCTATTTCTTGAAGTACATCTTTGGAGAAATTTGTCTTTATTTTATCTCATTGTATCGATTAATGCCATGATCACATATTTATTACTAGGTAAAATAGGGTATATTATTTTCCTAAACAGCTTAGCAAGCATTATTTACATATTAATTAATATAATAATTGGCTCTCTCTTACTCATATATTATTTCTCAGATATAGGAATAATAGAGAAGAAACGATTATTTATTAAACCAATTATAGTTTATGCTGTATTATGCTATGCTGGTCCCTTATCGACAGTTCCAATACTTTACTCATTCCTCACAATAAATACTAGTCCTATAACCCTAAAAGAAATACATCAGTATTTTACTAATGATAAAATGAGAGGAATACACCTAGGATTAGCAGAGGCTGTCCTAGTACATG
>Ga0256842_1002907_pt1 | contig 11824 bp, 9 predicted proteins | sample 4559240metaG_FD_185973 | JGI IMG/M metagenome (GOLD analysis project Ga0256842, IMG submission 185973) | Hydrothermal vent microbial communities from Guaymas Basin, Mexico - 4559-240 | ecosystem: Environmental > Aquatic > Marine > Hydrothermal vents | place: Mexico: Guaymas Basin | collected...
GACCCTGTTGTTCAATACAAAATAGATATAGATTGGGAAAAGGCAGGTGCTTTGAAATTACCAATTACGTCCATTCACAACAACATAGCAGCAGCAATTGGTTCTGCTTATGTAAATGACTTTGTAAAAAATGGAAGGGTAAAGAAGGTGTATGTTCAGTTTGATGCACCATACAGGATGATGCCAAAGGACTTAAGAAAAATATATATAAGAAATTTAGAAGGCAAATTGGTTCCATTTTCAGCAATTGCAATGGGTAGATGGATATATGGTCCTCAGCAGTTAGAGAGATATAATGGTTTTCCATCGATAAATATATGGGGAGAACCTGCACCAGGCTTTAGCACAGGTGATGCAATAAAAGAAATGGAAAAGCTTGTAAGCAAGCTTCCAAAAGATTTTGGCTATGCGTGGACAGGACTGTCTTATCAGGAAAAAATGGCAACAAAACAAGGACCATTGGTGTATGGATTTGCACTCTTTGTAATATTTTTGGTCCTTGCTGCTTTGTATGAGAGCTGGCCAATTCCAATTGCAATACTACTTTCCATGCCACTTGGTGTAATTGGTGGAATAATAGCAACAAATTGGAGAGGATTTGACAATGACGTATATTTTCAGGTTGGACTTGTAACAGTACTTGGGCTTACCACCAAAAACGCAATATTGATTGTTCAGTTTGCAAGGGAGAGGGTAGAGGCAGGATATGATTTAATAAAGGCAGTTTTAGAGGCTGCCAAATTAAGACTTAGGCCAATACTCATGACTTCATTTGCATTTGGTATGGGAGTGCTTCCCCTTGCCATAGCCCATGGTCCAGGTGCTGGGGCTGAAAATGCAATAGGGACAGTAGTTCTTGGTGGTACAGTTGCATCTACTTTTATTGCAGTGATTTTTATCCCACTTTTTTATGTGATTATCTATAAATTGCTTGGAAAACGTAAAAAAGAAGTTAGTATAAAACATGGAATGGAACATCAGGGAGGAGAGGCATAAATGGAAAGAAATATTGCTCTAACTATTGTGATCATAACCATTTTATGTAGTTGTTCTTTTATTCCAAAATACAAGAGACCTGGAATGCCAGTTGAAAATAAATTTCCTGATAAAGGTGTGTATAAAAATATCTCCTTTGGAAATAAAACCAGTGTACCAGAGATAAAGTGGCAGGACTTTATTAAAGATTCAAAATTAAAACAAATTGTAAAACTTGCTCTAAAAAATAATAGAGATCTTAGACTTGCTATATTGAATGTTGAACAAGCAAGGGCCTTATATGGAATTAAGGCTGCAGAACTATATCCGTCTTTATACGTTACATCTGGCATGGAAAAACAAAGGGTGCCAGATGATATGTCATTTACAAAAAAGGCTTATACAGAAAAGCAATACAGTGTTAATTTTGGACTTGCAGAGTGGGAGATAGATTTTTTTGGAAAGATCAGGTCTTATAAAAAAGAGGCCTTAGAAAAGTTTTTAGCAGCAAAGGAAAATCGCCGGGCAGCTCAGATCGCGCTTATAACAGAAGTATCCAGGGCCTATCTTAGACTTTGTGCTGACAGGGAAAATTTAAGGATTGCCAATGGATTGTTAAAAACAGCGCAAAAGAATTTTGACCTTGTAAAGGGCCAGTATGATGTGGGCGTTGCAACTGAAATTGATCTAAATAGGGCAAAGACAAATGTTGAATCAGTAAAAGTAGCAGTAGTAAATTTAAAACAACTGGTAGAACTGGACATAAATACCTTAAATTTTTTAGTAGGCACACATGTTGATGATAAGTTACTCCCTTCAGGCCTGGCTGATGAAAATCCCTTTGAGGATATAAGGCCAGGCTTGTCCTCAGAGGTTTTGTTAAATAGACCAGATATTATGGCTGCAGAGCACAATCTAAAGGCTTCATACGCATTAATTGGTGCTGCAAGGGCAGCATTCTTTCCGACTATATCTTTAACTAGTGGAATTGGGACAGTGAGCGATGATTTGTCAAATCTCTTTAAAGGCTCAGCACGCACATGGAATTTAAGTTTAAAAGGGGCACTGCCAGTGTTTGATGCAAGGATCTGGGCTGCATATAAGCTCAGTAAGGTCCAGAGGAAGATTGTGCTAACCCAGTATGAAAAAACAATTCAAAAGGCCTTTAAAGAAGTGATGGATAGACTTGTTACAAAGGCGACCATAGATGAGCAAATCCAAGCGCAAAAGGCACTTGTGAATTCCCTTGAGAGGACATATGAGCTTGCCATTAAAAGATATAAACAGGGTATAGATAGCTATTTTTCAGTGCTTGATGCAAATAGAAATTTACTTCAGGCAAAACAAGATCTCACAACCTTGCTCATGTCAAAATACGCAAACCGCATCGCCCTTTACGCTGCACTTGGAGGAGGAGGGGATTAACAGAAATGGATTAAGCTAGTCCATGCTTAAATTTTTTTAAGCATGGACAAATAACTTATTTCCATTTTTTATATAATTTCATTGCCTGTTCTCTTGTCTTTGGATTTAATCTCTGCTCCATAGCTATTTTAAGATATTCTTTCGCCTTATCTTGATAGCCAAGTTTATGAGCTATAATAGCTGCATGATAATTAATTATCCCTATTTCTTTAGAAGTATTTAGTGCTTCCTGAATGTTTTCCCATGCAGAATCTAAATTTCCCAGTTTAAACTCTATCCATGCCTTGGTATCTTTGTAATAAGGATTTTTTTGATCTTTGGCTATTGCTTTGTTTATCAGTTGATCTGCCTTTTTTAACTCATCTATATTTTTTGAATATTCTGCATATAAGTAAGCTAAATTATTTAAAAACGAAGGTTGATTTCCATATTTTTGTAAAAGCTCCTTATAAATTTGTTCCGCCTTTTTATATTGTCCATTGTATTCATACAATACCGCTAGAGTAAATCCCGAAGAAATAGATTTGGATCTTTTATAAAATTCTTTTAATTTTGATATTGCATCAGCTATTTTTCCCTCTTTTAGATATACTTCTGCCAATCCTCTATAAGGAAGAAACCATTTAGGAGCCTGTTCACTCGCCTGGGTAAAAGCATGTTTTGCTTTATCAAATTCATTTTTTACTAAGAAAACCCGTCCTAAATAATAATATAATAGGGGAGAATTATTCTTTTTCAATTCGTCTTTTAAAAAATTAATGGCCATATTCCCTGTTTTGTCTTTTCTCATATATACTTCTAAAACTGCTGGAAGGGCTATTGCCTTTCCCTTTTTTGTATTATAGGCTTTTTTGAACCATTTTAAAGCTTCATTTTCATTATGAAGTATCATGTTTAGCCTGCCCATTTCCATATAACCAAGGGGATTATCAGGTTGTAATTTTATGAGTTTTTTAAACTCACCCTCTGCATCTTTATATTTTTTTAAAAGTATGCATAATTCTCCTTTTAGCCTTAATAAGGAGATATTTTGTTTTTGGGATAATCCTTTACTTACAACATCCAGGGCATCTGTATATCTTTTCTTTTGTATATAAAACCTGGCCAATTCAATGCAAAGGGAAATATTAGCAGGATTTGTCTTTAGACCTCTTTTTAAAACATCTTCTGCCATTAAGTCCTTTTTATTTAATAGTAGAGCCCTTGCAAGCAATATACGAGCCTTTGTATTTGTGGGTTCAGATGCTACTACCTGATTTAAGTGGATTTGAGCATTTTCAAAATCTCCTTGTTTTAATAAAATTTTCCCAATTAAATAGTGTGCTTGTACCATGGCCTGGTCTTGTTTTAAAATCTTTAAACAAATATCCTTTGCCTTATCTAAATCACCTGTTGCATATATTACTCTGGCTTTTGCCAGAAGTAATTTTTCCTTATCTTCTTTTTTTAGATCTCTTTTTAAAAAATTATCTAATACTTTAATGGCATCTTCTGCCCTTCCTGTGTTTACGTATAGCTCAGCCAACATAAGGGGAGGTTCTATGTCATTTAAATTTTTTATTTTTAAAAGCTCCTTATACACAATTTCAGCCTTATCATATAGTTTATTTCGCATATAAAAAAGGGCCTTTGCCTTAAGAAGATCTTTATCCCCTTTGAATGAATCATAGATTTTTTCTGCCTTTGTTTTTAATCCTAGAGCTTCCAACACCCTTGCTCCCAAAATCATCCTGTTTTTATCAGATGGATTTACCTTGATCATTTTTTCCACTTCTATTTCAACGCCTTTTTTATCTCCTTTTGCAGCCTTATATTTTGCAAGGAAAATATAGGATCCTGGATCTAACGGATCTATTTTCCGCCACTTAGAAATAGCTTCTAACATATCTTTTTCTTTACCAAGTTCATGAAAACAAATAGCAAATAATATTTGCACATTTTTGTTGTTATCCTTTTGTTTTACACTAGAAAGAACATCAATTGCTTGCCTATATTTTTTTAATAAGACATACGCCCGTGCTTTTAGGATAGAAAATCTGGGCTCATATCTGTCGGGATTTTCGATCTGGTTTAAATTCTCAAGGGCTTTGTTTGGCTGTCTTGCCATAAGATACAAAGAGGATATTTCTAAACGAGCCTCATCGTATTTGGGATCCAGTTGCAAGACCGAGTGAAATAGTCCGTATGCTTTTCTAAACTCCTTTTTTGCAAGATATGCCTTTGCTAAATAAAAAATTGGTCTGGGATTCTTGGGATCAAGCTGAACTGCATTTTTAAACTCTAATATCGCACCTGTAACATCGCCTTTTTTAAGAAGAGTGTTTCCTTTGGTAATAAATTGTTCTACTTTCTCTTGCTTACTGCTGCAAGCAACTAGACTGAGAAATAAAAATATAATAAAAAATATCCTTAAACTAGCACAATTTTTCATTTTAACATCCCCCACAATTTTCTTTTTTTTGTTTCATTCTTATGGGACAAAGTATCTCTCTGTTTTTTCAACTCCTTTTTAAGGTTATTGTATTTAATTGTTAAAGCCAATAATTTTTGTTCAAGAATTTTATTTTTTTCCCTTTCTTCTCTCAACATTTTCTCAAGCATTTCCATTCCATTATTACTTTGTATTAAAGACTCCATTGTCTGGATTCTAACCTTAAGAGCATTTATTTCACTTTTTAGTTGTTCCAATAACGGATAAAAATCATTGATGAAACTCTGTTTTTTTGATATTTGAGACTCTTTTTCAAAAATATTTTCTTTTTTTTTCTCACAAGAAGCATTAGGACCTAAAAGTAATTCATTGTCTTTTAATACCTGTTCAATTATATTTACAGAAATTGTTTTTAGGCCGTCTGCATATGCATAGGTAAGGGCTGCATCACAAATTTTATTGATTAGTCTTGGAATTCCTTTAGATGCTTTAGATATAAGGTCAATCGCCTTTTCTTCAAATAAAGGATTTTCTAAATCATATCCTGCAACTCTTAATCGATGTTCTATATAATTTTTTACATCTTCTTTTGGTAAAGAGGAAAGGTGATAATATACTGAGATTCGTTGGGCAAGTTGAGTAAGAGAGGGGTGAGATAATTTGTCCTTTAATTCTGGCTGTCCAACTAAAATAATTTGTACTACAGATGTATCCCCAACATCTATATTAGATAACATTCTAAGTTCTTCAAATGTGTCCAGGGGTAAATTTTGCGCTTCATCTACAACAATCACGCTGCGAGTTCCCTTTGCATATTGATTTATAAAATGATTAGTGAGTTCATCTAATAAATCACTCTTATCTTTACTATTTGTCCTAATATCAAATTCTTTTACCAGCATACCTAGAAATTCTTCAGGATTCAGATTGGTGTTTAAAATATATGCAATATCAACGGGATTTTTTATCTTCTTTTTTTCTAACAGATATTTTAACAAAGTAGTTTTACCTGAACCTATTTCCCCAGTAAGAACAATAAAACCCACATCATGTAATATGCCATATTCCAAATGGATAAGGGCCATATCATGAACTTTACTTAGATATAAAAAGTCGGGGTTAGGAGTAAGAACAAAAGGTCTTGATTTTAGTCCAAAAAATTTTCTATACATTTATTTACCACACGTATTCTATCTCTAGAGCGGATATTGTCCGTTTTATTGATTTTATTATCTCATACAATAAATGCAAAAGTATCAAGAGTTCCTCATGAATACCTATTGTTTTTGACAAATTTTACATCATTAAAAACTGTTCCAAGAAGTTTTTCTTTTGGTAATATCTCCATAACACTTTTTACACTATCAATAGAAGTATAATTTGACCTTGCTACAAGAATAATGGCATCAATATATTGAGAAAATACTAGGGGATCTGGGCAGGTATTTAATCCTGGGGTGTCAAAAATAATATATCTATCAGGATATCTATTTTTTACCTCTCTAACAAATTCTTCCATTTTGGGAGAGCCTATAAGATCAGGTGCATCTGGGATATTTCCTCCTGCAATCAAAAGAGATAATTTATTTATTCCAGGACTAATAAAGATATCTTGCAAAGGAACATTGTCTTCAAAATATTGTTTCAATCCCTTTTTACTAGGATCTATCCCAAATAATTTATGTATAGAAGGTCTTCTAAAATCAACATCTACTAATAACGTAGTTTGTCTTGTATCTTTTGCAATGGCAATGGCAAGATTTGCAGCAACTAAACTCTTACCTTCATCTGAATCAAACCCACTGACCATAATTGTATTTAAGCCTTTATTTCTGGTTAGCTGAAATATCCTTGTGCGTAAAAGCTTGAACTGATCTGTTACAGGATGGGTTTCATCCACTGCCACTAATTTATTTTCCTTTAATAAATCATGGGAAACTTCTACAACTTTTGTGTATATATATTGTACATTTTTAGCATCTGATGATCTCTCGATATCTTTTTTTTGAAAGACATCTGTCTTTTGTTCATATTTATCATGTTCAGCCTTTGCTTTTTCAAGTGCTTTTTTTAATTTACTCATATCTAACTCCAATTAAAAAGTTGTTTTTCTCCATATAAAACGATTTAGTTTTGCAAAAAACACATAAAGGTCCATTACAAAAAGATGAAATACAACTATTCCCCCTATAATTACAAGACCTAATATTGCTATTATTGTAATTCTCTTCTTTTTTATTGCCTTTTCTTCCTCTGGAGAAATGATTTTAGGGATAACAGAGAGCACTGGCGCTTTTGTAATCCTTTGTAATGTATCAGGATCTTTAACCGTTCTATCAGTATATTCCCTGATAGCTGCTGATCCCACTGAAACTCCAAGCCCTAGTACAATACCTATTAACATTAAAGCCAATCTGTTAGGTTTGATGGGTTCTTCAGGCAAAAAAGCAGGTTCAATGAGCTTAAACTTTTCACCCAGTTGTTCTTCTTCTGCACCTTCAGATAGGCGGGCAGTAAGGAGTTTTTGTTGAACCTCTCTGTAATGTAGTTTTAAATTTTCATACTCATTGTTAAGTTCATTATATGTCTTTGCCACTTCTGGCATTGCGTGCAATTTTTTGTATATCTCTTCCCTCTGTTTTTCTAGCCTGGCTTTTTCTTGATTTAAAGACGCAAGAGACACCTTAATTTTATCTAAGTCGCTTTTAATGCTGATGTATGCGGGGTTGGTAGGTTCTTTAGATAACAATTTATCGTTTTCTAGTAATTTCTTTTTTAACTCCCTTATTTTTTTCTTAAGTTCATTAATTTGCCTTTTTGTGCTTTTTACTTTTGGATGTTTGTCTGAATATCTGGATTTTAAATTTGCATATTGCGTCTCAAGATTTTGTAACTCTGCTTCCATTTTTTTGAGATTTTCTCCAACACCAGCTTCTTTTTCAAGGAGTTCCAATTCCTTTTTTTTGGCCACCACTAGGGGATGTTTTGGTGAATATTTAGATATAAGTTCAGCATATTCTAACCTTGCCTGTTGGAGCCTCTCTTCAGGACTTAACACTCTATTGCTTGACCCAGCATAGGGATCCAAAGAAGCCAATTGGTTTCGTAAAGAAGCTTCTTGTTCTTTTAAAGAACGAATTTGCATATTTATATTAGAAATATCGTCATTTAATTTTTCTAATTTTTGCATATTGAGATTGGTAAACTCAGGCAATTCATCAATATGTTCCTTTCTAAATTTTGCTATTTTTGATTCTAATTCCCCCATTTGATCTTTAATTTCCTTTAATTGTTGTTTTAAAAACTTTGTAGTTTGCCTGGCAAGTTTTTCTCTAACCTCTAGATTTTTTTCCAGGAAAAATGAACTAAGTTCAGCTGTTACCAATTGAGCCTTTTTGGGATCCTCATCTTCGTAAGACACTGTAAAGGCAATGGCAAGATATATGGGACGTCCAAACTTGTTTTCATTTATCTCAGCATTAACAGGCTCAACCTTGATGCGGTCTCTTATCTTTTCCACTAATTCATCTGTAGTGAGTTTTTCTCTTTTATCAGGAAGTAGGTCATATTTTTTTACGAGATTTAGAATCCTGTTTCTGGACATTACCTCTTGTGTTATAGATTGTATCCTTTGCTCTGCATAACTGGTTACAGAAGATGGCACCAGATCTGATGGGATTTGTCTGCTTTCTATAAGGATTGTGGCTGTAGATTGATAGATATTAGGCAAAATTATACATATTACACCCATTAAAACCACCACTGCAATAAATGGAACAATTAACCACCATTTTCTTCTATAAATAATTTCCTTAATTTTAACTATTTCTTGAGTTTGTAGATCCTCCATGCTTACTAACTCCTTAAAAACATTTTTAATGTGTTGCAAATAATCTTGGAAATGAATATGTTAACCTTATCCAACATTTATATCTATGTTTATTATAATCTGGCATCTTGTGTTTAACATATTCATAATCACCACCAAAACTTAAGAAAAAATTATCATCTAATCTCCAATTCAACGCGGGAGATATAAGGAAATAATTAGATTTTTTACCATTGGATATTTCCTCCTTTGTATGACTATATTTAATAAGCAATTTGGTTCCTATTGTTTCCTTTAATTTGTAATTGAATGATGTTGATATGTTGTTGACAACAGAGCTGGTTGCAGTTGTAGTATTATATTGTACTCTATTTGCTGTAATAGTAGTAGAAAACTTTTTTGTCCATGCCTTTTGTAAATTAAATTTGAATATTAATCCTGTATTTTTTTCTTCTTCCTTTTGTTTTATCGGGATAACGATTAGTTCATGGAGAATTGGATATAAAAAATAAATATAACGAGTTTCATAATATTTACTCCAGGTGATTCTATAACCTGTACCCAAAGTCAATTTTAAAGTGTTATTTAATTCTTTCGACCAATATAAATCACTGGAAAAAGTCCTTATTGTGGTATCATTTTCATAATCTGCATTATAGTAATTAATAAATAATCCCATCATATTCTTAGAGTTAAGACTAATAATAGGATTAAAATTCACCCCCCAAAGTTTCATATCAGGATAATAATTATCGGGATAATGAGTTCTTCTTAGAGTTCCACCCCCAGAAAATGAAATTGTTTCATTAAGAATATAGGTATGTGAATAATCTAAGCCATAGCTGTATCTATCTGTTCTTTTCGCAACTATTCCTGCTTGCTGTAACTCAGTTTCTAAGGTAGAATCCTTAGTAAAATTTACATTTATATTTGAAGAATTTTTTAGATTCCAATTTTTTTTAATTAAGAACATATTATTGGTTTTTACTGTGTTTAATTCAGAATTGTGTAAAAAATTTTCAAAACTCAACTTTGAATTTAAAGATATATCTGTCTGTTCTGTTGTTAGATTGAGTCGAAATTTAGGATTAAACCTGGTAATAAAATCATCCAGAGAATATTTTTCAGAAAATAGAATATTATCATTAAACTCTTCCTCAAAATCAATTCCAGGAGTAAAAGAAATATCATAGCAACATACTTTTTCCCCAGTAAAAAATAGAGCTATCAGACACAGTAATAAAATCTTTTTAAGGAACAAGAACCACATCCCCCCTTTTTAGTAAGATATTTTGCTTTAAATTTTCCCCCTTTTTTATCTCCTTGTAATTAAAGGATAATTTTTGGGTTTTATCTCCATAATACCTGATAATATAAATATGTTTTTCATCTGCAAAAGTGGTGAGTCCTCCCGCAAGGGCAAGGGCTTGAAGTACGGTAATTGGCTTGGAGACATTAAATACTCCTGGCTTGCTTACCTTTCCAACCACATAATATTGAAGACTCCCAAGCTGTACTACTATTACTGATGCAATAGCATCAGGAATATACTCACGGATCTTGGTTTCAACTTCTTTTTTAACCTGTGTAGTGGTCTTTCCTGCAACTGTAATATCACCCACCAGAGGAAAAGAAACCTTACCATCTGGTCTCACAACCACTTGCTTTATTAGATCTTTTTCCCCCCAAATAGAAATTTCAATAACGTCAGCTGGTCCAATTAAATAATCCTGGGCATAACTTTTTGATTTTGTAAAAAATAAACCACATACAATAAAAATAAGAAAAAAGATTTTTAAACATACCTGGCTTTTTTTCATTATATCCTCCTTGTGCAGATAGAATTATCTCTTTTCAATACTCAAATTAATTTTTACAATTTTTAACTAGGCGTCCTATTTACACTATGTTTAATTCATTTGCCACTATTTTTTGGTATATCCAAAAATTTTTTATTTTAAGGAAACGTAGATGAATAATTTTAGTGAGTTCTTTACCGTTGAAAGCTTTTCAATAACATGGAAATAATTTCATTTCTTGAATTAATATTCAATTTTTTCATAATTTTCTTAAGATGATCTTTTACGGTATATTCAGAGATAAACAATTTTTCTGCAATTTCTTTATTTGTAAGGCCGTCACATATTAATTTAATCACCTGCATTTGTCTTTGGGTAAGCTTATATTTATCCTGAATTTTTGTCAGATCTACTGATTCTTTAGCTATTTTTTCTATAAGAACCAGAATATAACTGTCTTGTGAATTCTCCCCTTTTAAAGGCATGGCTCGAAGAGCCAAAATCTTTTTGGGGTTTATATTCAAAAGGGCAACCTTATCTCCAGAATCAGGATGGTCCCTAACCTCCCACTGTAATTTAAATATTATAGGCGGGAGATTATTAAGGTCAGGAAAGATTTTTAAAGTTTGTTTATTAAAAAAAACAATATCTCCTTTTTTGTTAAACAAAAGAATTCCAGGTGGTTTCCTTTTTTGAATTATTTTAAGGAGATCCATTCTCTACCTTTTAATTATTTAGATTAATCCCTCGAAAGAGGGATTGACAAAAAAAGAATAAATTAATTATATTTTACGTATGTTTAATTGCATAAAAAACGAAAAAAGGTCAAGTAAAAGAAGGGAGTTTAAGAAGCCAGTGCAGCTTGAATTGAGTGTTTTGGAAAAAAATCACCCTAAGGTTATTAAATTTACAGGACAAGGGGTGGATATAAGTCAAAGTGGCATAGGCTTGATTACTAAGTATTCTTTAAAAAAAGGATCAATAGTAAGATTAATTCTTCCCACCGAAGAAAAGGAAACAGGTTTTTACACTTTTGCCAAAACAGTTTGGAGTAAACGAATAAACGGAAGCTATCGAGCTGGTTTAACTTTTTTAATGTAAGACATTATTAATTTAAGTCGTTCACTTTTTCCCTACTGTTTTTTAATAAATGCTGATTTAACCCAAAAATTTTTTTCAAAAACCCCTCTTTTGAGGGATTGTGTTTGTTTGTTTTATAATGATAAGGTTTCCAAAAATGGCAAAAAGAGGAGGAGGGGTAAGATATGAAGAGTAAGTGTTTTGTGTTTATTTTGGCAGGATTTTTGTTTTTGTTGTGTCAGGTTCAGGTAGGTAATGCCAGTGTGGTAAATCGTTTTGTGGTTG
>Ga0256842_1002908_pt1 | contig 11822 bp, 14 predicted proteins | sample 4559240metaG_FD_185973 | JGI IMG/M metagenome (GOLD analysis project Ga0256842, IMG submission 185973) | Hydrothermal vent microbial communities from Guaymas Basin, Mexico - 4559-240 | ecosystem: Environmental > Aquatic > Marine > Hydrothermal vents | place: Mexico: Guaymas Basin | collected...
TGCTGGTCATTCCTTTGAGCGGGGTTATATTTTTTATCTATTCAGTCTTCTTTTTTCTTAAGAGTATGCAGCAGGAGAAAACGTGACGACCGAGATTCTCCTTATTTCACTGCTGGTTCTCTTTGCTATCGATACTCCCATTGCAATTGCTATCGGAGCCAGTTCTGTTATTGCTATTCTGGCTCAGGGTGATTTCCCCATAATGATGATTGCCCAGCGGATGTTTTCGGGGACAGATTCCTTCCATCTTATGGCTGTTCCGCTTTTCATGTTTACCGGTGTCCTGATGGAAGCCGGGGGTATCAGCCGCAGAATTGTCGATTTTGCCAATGCTTTAGTGGGATGGCTGCCGGGGGGCTTGGCTGCCGTGACGATTGTTTCAGCGATGTTTTTTGCCGGCATTTCCGGTTCTGCTGCCGCCGATGCCGCCGCTGTTGGTGCTATTTTAATTCCCGCTATGAAAAAATCGGGCTACGACTCGGATTTTGCTGCTGCGGTTCAGGCTTCAGGGGGGTCTATCGGGGTGATCATCCCTCCCTCAATCCCCATGATCATATTTGGTTTTCTTACCGGTGCTTCTATTGGCCAGCTTTTTGCCGCCGGCATTTTTCCGGGACTTCTGATCGGGATATCGCTGATTGGTGTTTCAACCCTGATATCGCTCAAATATGGATATTCGTCGGCAACATCTTTTTCCCTTGCTGAGACATGGCGCACGTTCAGGCGGTCGATACTTGCCATGGGGGCTCCGGCAATTATCCTTGGAGGGATTCTGACCGGTATTTTTACTGCGACCGAATCAGCTGCAGTGGCAGTCATTTATGCTTTGCTGGTCGGGATGTTTATCTATCGGAAGATTACAATCAAGGATCTGTTCCCGTTGTTTCGAGATGGAGCCATTACCTCGGGAATTGTCATGTTTATTATTGCCATGGCTTCAATATTCAGCTGGATTGCGGCCATAGAGGATATTCCTGCCCAGTTGGCCGGCAGTCTCTTGTCTCTTACCGATAACCGCCTGATTCTCCTTTTGCTGATCAATCTGGTCCTGCTTATTGCCGGAACCTTTGTTGAAACAACGGCATCACTTATTCTGCTGGTTCCGATGATTACGGCGATGCTGCCATCTCTTGGAATTGACCTGATTCAGCTCGGGGTGATTGTGGTGACCAATCTCGCGATTGGCATGCTTACTCCCCCGATGGGAATCTGTCTGATCGTTTCCTGTTCTATCTCTGGAGATAAGCTGGGAGCAGTGAGTCGGCGTGTCCTTCCTTTTCTGGCGATCCTGCTGATTGACTTGCTGGTGATTACCTTTTATCCGCCGTTAACCATGTGGATGGCTAAAGTTATATCAGGATAAGAGTATCGCTTTCTTCCGATCGGTGTCTCCAATTGCAGGAATCCGCTGTTTCGGTATTGAGTGCCGATTGTGCTAGAGTATCCAGAAGCATAAGACGATTGTGAGTGCTCACGGATCTGAAAGAATAGGCTTTAATATGAAATGCGCTTTTTCTGAATTGGCAGCACAGACTCTTCTCGATACTTTGGCTGAAATTGCCGAACCGGCATTTAAGGAATTCAGGACGACTGAATTCATTGTTGATTTTCTGCATAACAATAATATTCCGGTCGATAAGATTCTCAAAACAGGGTGTTTTGGGACTATCGATTGCGGGGCCGGAAAAACAATCGCTTTACGTGCTGATATCGATGCCCTTCCTGCTAATCCTGAAGCAACAGCATTTAAGCATCTCTGCGGTCACCATGCCCACACTGCGGCACTCTTACTGGCCCTGCAATTTATCAATCAGCACCGTAACCAGCTGAAGGTGAATATCCGTTATATTTTCCAGCCGGCAGAAGAGATCGCCCGGGGTGCGACTTTTATGTTGGAGCACAATTGTCTCGATGGGTGCGCAGAGGTTTATGGCATCCATGTTGATCCCGATCAGCGCCTTGGTGGGATTCTTCTCAAACCGGGGGAACTGATGGCGGGGGCAAAAATGTTTGAGATCTGTTTTCGTGGCCAAAGTACCCACGCTGCTTACCCGCATACCGGTGATGATGTTCTGGTCGCGGCAACCGATTACATCAATCTGTGCCAGAAGATTATTACCCGTTTCAAAAACCCGGTAAAAAAAGCAGTTTTGTCATTCGGGCAGATTCATGGTGGTCAGGCCTGTAATATTCTTGCTGATGAGCTGGTCCTGAAGGGGACCTATCGTTATTTTGATGATGAGATCTGTTCTTTAATCGAAGAGAAAATGATCGCAATTGCTCAGGCGATTGAATTAATTTACGGCATCAGTGTTGATGTCTCTTATATTGAAGGGACGGTTCCGCTGATAAATCAACCCGATCTGGTTGCCAAACTTAATACGATCTTTTTCGCAACCGACTTCACGGTTATTTCGGACCACGATCCCGCGATGGGGGGGGAAGATTTCCCTTATTTTTTCACGGCTTGTCCCGGTGTCTTCGTCAATCTGGGCATTGCCGGGTCAGCGGGACACCCTCCACTGCACAATAAAGATTTCACCGTCCCGGTTGAGGCTGTACAACGCGGGGCTGAGTTCTGGACTATCCTGGCAACTCATCTCGATTAAGCTTAGGTTCATTGCCTCGGTTCTGCGGGCTGGGTTCAGGTTGTCGAGGGACCATCCATCAAGTCCTATAACAATACACGTATGACCAGTCGGGAGGTGTCCTATGTCTGCCATTCTTAATCATCCACTGATCAGCGAGCGCTACTTTTTCCCTCGGCGCGGTCAGCCTTCCCGGCCGTTCTGGGTCGATTGCGGGGACGCTCGGTTGGCGTGCAGTTATCACGAAATTGATCCAGCGGCCAAGACCCTGATCCATTTTCACGGTAACGGTGAAATCGTTGATGACTGGCAGGGAGATTTTGTCACAATAATCCAGCAAATGGGTTTCAATGTATTTCTTGCCGAGTTACGTGGTTATGGACAGTCGACCGGTGACCCGCAGTTGGGGAAAATGCTCTCCGATGTTGTGCCGATGGTTGAAGCATTGCAACGACCGACACATGACCTGATTTTCTTCGGACGGAGTGTTGGATCTATTTTCGCACTTGAGGCCGCAGCCCGCTTTCCCGAGGCTGCCGGGTTGATTATTGAAAGCGGCGTTGCCGATGTGAAAGAACGGCTCCTGTTGCGTGTTTCGCCTCAGGAACTAGGTGCCAGTGTTGCAGAATTTGAATCTGAGATTGAGGAGCATCTAAATCATAAAAAGAAGATGACAGCGTATCCGGGGGCTGTTCTGATCCTGCATACTCAGAATGATGGTTTGGTTGATGTGAGCCACGGTCAGCGGCTATATGACTGGGCCGGGGGGAAGAAGATATTGAAAATATTCCCGCACGGCAACCATAACGATATTATGATTGTCAACGCACGGGAATACTTTTCATTCCTTCAGCAATTTTTGACTTCTTTGTAATATACGACAGTAGCTTCGTCAGATTAAGAGAACGAGGTGATGATCTTTAGTAATTGCCGGCAGGTGACCTGACCGATTAATTTTCCGTTCTCAATAACCGGGCGTCGCCGCTGTCCCTGATGCAGCATTGACGTCATGACATCAAACAGCTGGGCATCAGGTGACACGGTTGTGACCTCTTTTGTCATCACGTCAGCGGCACATAACGATGGAGCATTTTGCCCATCGTGGTAAATACTGTCAGACATCACGCGTAGGCAGTCGAGCTCGGAAATCATCCCCAATAGGTTTTTTGCTTTATCCACAACCAGGACACCGGACAATTTGTTTTTCAGGGTAACTTTTGCGACTTCAGCGATGTTTGCCTCCGGTAAAACAGTCATCGGGTTCGGATTCATGTAATCTTTGATCAGGAATGATTTTGTCATTTACTCCTCCATGATAGGATTGATAACTATATGAGTTATCCATTGTATCGTTCCCTCAATGATATTTCAATCGAGTTCTTGAAAAACTCACAAATTTGTGCGGGTATGCCGGGCTAAAAAGTAATAACCTGGTATCCTTCTTTGATGAAGTTCGAAATGTAGTCACCGACATAGATAATATCGGCTCCTTTTTCCTTCAACTCCGCAGTAATTTTCAGGTCATCTGCGACGAACTTACAATAAGCGGTATTGTTACTCTGCAGCAGTTCGAATGTTTCGGGGTGGTCCAGCATCAATTGTTCGCTTTGCCCGAATACGACAAATTGAACGTCATCAACCCAACCATGTTTCCTCGCGTTGACGCCGTAAATGATGCCCGGTTCCAGTTTTTCCATATCCCCCGATGCCAACCAGATAAGAACTTTTGTCATGACTTAAGACTCCTGCGGTAAGAGAGTGGCTCAGGCGATTGTGACCATCTGTGTCCATTGATCTGTCTGAGTCAGAATTTTTTTAACGCGGTTTTGCCATTCATCGGCAAAAAAAGCTCTCTCCTCAGCAGTTAACGTCCCTTGTCCGGCTTTCTGCATCAATGGTCGCATCTGTGGGTGGAAAGGAATTGTGGATGGGTCGTAGGACAGTGTGGTCGATTGATTGGTATCAAGCCGGGTCAATCTGATTTCCCCGGAAATGTCACATCCGAAAAAGAGACGATTGTTACGGGCATAAGCAGGACCAAGCCCCTTAAATCCACCCTCGTTTGCTGCTCCGGTAATCAGGCTGAGGCATTGGGCGATAACTCCGGTGACCCCCTCATCGAGAGCCCCTGCCATCTCGATTTTAATATTCCCCCGTGCCGGGATGTCATCCCCAAAAAGTTCTTTCAGCCCGAGATCACACATGATCCATGCTCCGGCAACCGTGGGGCAGGAGTGGCCTGCCAGCTTGACCATATCGATATAGTTATAAGTTGTCTTGCCATCTGGAAACGCACCAAGTAGCTGTGCAAGGGTGTCAAGCATGATGATTGGTGATATTCTATCGAAAAAATCTGGATAGTTCATAGGTGATCCTTTGTGTGAAAAGTGCTTTTGCCGGCAGGAAATTTACAGCTTGTCGAGGTCTGTTTTGATTAACGCAAGAAAAATTGCTGCGGAAAGCCCTGCCGATCCGAATGTCATACACATTACCATGATCTGATATCTGGCAGCAATGAGGGGGGAGACGCCCGAAAGGATCTGACCCGTCATCATCCCCGGGAGAGAGACGAGCCCGACAGCGAGCAGTGAGTTGGTGATGGGGATCAGTGAGGCCTGCAAGGCAATACTGCGTGCCTTGTTGTAAGAAACATCACGGCTCAGTTCGGCGGTAACGCGTTCTCCCGCCAGACTGATGCTGTTCATCGAATTCGCAAATATCATTCCTCCAAGTGGTATCAGATAGCTGGGCAGATACCACGGTGTGAGGCCAAGAACTGCCTGAGACATCAATGCGAGGGTTGTCCCTCCTCCGAGGAGAATGGCCAGTAGCGATTTAAAGTAAAGTGTCCGGCGGGGAATTGACAGCGTTCGCAGTGCAATCCAGCTGGCTGAGAAAAGCATTACCGCCAGGACCGCAACAACAATCAGACTGTTTTCGGTTTTGAAGATGTAGGTGAGAAAATAGCCGATCAGTAGCAGCTGAATCAGCATTCGTGCAACAGCGTAAGCTGCCCCCTTGTAGCCGAGCTGCCATTTGCCGATAATAACAATGACAACGACAACGGGGATAAATGCAATCGCAAGATTGAGAAGCGGAATGGTTGCAATTGAACCGCTCATAGAGCTGCCTTTACTTTAGATATTCAAAGCCTGAGGATAGATCCTCCTGTAGATCAGCAGAATCCTCGAGGCCGATATTTAAACGGATCACTGTTTTTCCGGCATAGCGTGACGGATGCAGGCGATCATACTTCGCTGCGGTGATCAAACTTTTGAATCCTCCCCAGCTGTAACCGATCCCAAAAAGCTGTAGATGATTAATGAACTCTGCCAGTTGTGTCTCCGAATAGTCACTTTTGAAGGTAAATGCAAACAGTCCGGAGGACCCGCTGAAATCTCTTTTCCACACATGGTGTTCCGGGTGACAGGGGAGTGCCGGGTGAATAACCTGATCGACGCGGGGGTGTGCTTCGAGCCATCGGGCAATCTCCAGGGCTGACTGTTCATGCTGACGTAACCGCAACGGCAGCGTTTTCAGGCCGCGCAGACCGTTGTAACAGTCATCTTCCGGCGTATACGTTTCGGTAACGCGGTAGAAATGTTGCAGTACCTCAGCATATTCCGCAGTCGTTGTCACTGTGCCAAGCAGCAGGTCTGAGTGGCCGGTTATATATTTGGTGGCTGATTGGATAGAGATATCGATGCCAAGGGCAAAGGGATCAAGATAAAGGGGGGTTGCCCAGGTGTTATCAAGAACCGTAACGATGCCTCGCCGTCGTGATATGGCGGTGATTGCCGGAATATCCTGAATTTCAAAAGTATTTGAGCCAGGAGATTCTAGAAAAATTAATCTGGTGTTGTCTTGCAGCAATTGATCAATATCTTGACCTGCCGCCGGTGGGATAAAAGTCGTTTCAATATTATAGTGGGTGAGAACTTCTTTGCAGAAGCGGGCTGTCGGACCGTAAACATTATCGCAAACGAGAATGTGGTCTCCTGCTTTGGTCAGTGCCAGCAGTGTGTTGGTGATAGCACTGATCCCCGACGGAAATGCGCGTGTTAAAGCCCCTCCTTCGAGATCTCTGATTGCTTCTTCAAATAACCTTTGCGTCGGAAGACGATCTGTTCCGTAGCTAATTCCTTCGTATTTCCCGGCATTAGAGAGGGTCAGGTCTTCATAATTACTAAATAGAACTGTCGAGCCACGATAGGTTGGGGGATTGATAGTTCTAAGTTGTTGAGCCGTTTCATTTGTTGCCGGTTCTGAAAGATTGATCAGCCGGGTGGTTTTATTCATCGGATTCCCTTTTGCTTGAAAAGAGTGCTGCTAACGTCGCTCCGGGTGGGTGAACGACAGATCAAACAAACTAAGAAAGCTGTCAATCAACCGATAGGTGATTCCCCATAATGGACGACTGCTCCACTCTTCAAGCTTAATCACCGGGTGTTTGCGATCACGTCCACGATAGAAAAATGTCAGTTGTTGGTTCCTTTGCGGCTCGAGTAAAGTTTTGAATGGAATCCAGAACAGTTCTACAACTTCTCCATTTAGCTTAAATTCTGCATCATTTGCGACCTGATAGACAAAACATGACACATGGACAGAGAGGTATGCTCCGGTCAGACTGTCACTCTGACCGAGATAATTATCTTCAGTCAGTTGCAATCCGACCTCTTCCCATGTTTCACGTTCGGCGGCAGCCCGTGGTGTCGGATCTGACTCTTCGATACTCCCTCCGGGAAAACCAAGGTCTCCTGACCACGGATCCTTATCGTGTTCGGCCCGTTTCATCAGTAGAATTTCGGTGTCGCCGTCATTATCTCGCAGCAGCATGGCGACAGCGGCTCTGCGTTCAAGGTCGCCGTTGAGCTCCGGTGGGCGGTAATCTGCCAGTCGTTTGGTGATTTGTTCCAGTGTGAGCATCGTTCCTGTTCATCCTAAGCGCGTGAGACAAAACGACATTCACGGGTGTCGACTTTCACTTTTTCCCCCGATTCAAGATAGCCGGGAACCTGAATTGAAATGCCGGTTTCAAGGATAGCTTCTTTGGTCTGGGCGGTTGCCGTCGCATTTTTGATTGCGGGAGCGGTCTCTGTCACAATCAGCTCGACCACTTGCGGAACTTCAAGGGTGACAACCAGATCGTTGAAAACACCGAGGGTCACATCTCCACCTTCAAGTAGATATCCTTTGACGTCATCGTAGATATCACCACTGAGTTCGTACTGCTCATAGTTTTCCAGATCCATAAAGACGCCTGCATCGCCTGCTGCATAGAGGAACTGTCCTTTACGACGCACGAAATCAGCTTCATCAAGCTTATCACTCGATTTGAATGAGTTATTCAAAACCTGACCCGTGATAAGGTTGCGATACTTTGTCTTTACGAGTGTGTTTCCACCACGAGCTGTCGGAGACTGGAAGCTGACATCGATGACAGCACAGGGAACAGAATCGAGTTGGAATACTACGCCGCGGCGCAGGTCGTTGGCATTTATCATGACGAAAAACTCCTAAAATATATTGAATTTGGTGACCAGAAATTATCAAGTTTCTTTTTCATCAATGGACGCGGGTTATGCAGGTGCTCGGGAAGGTTCGCTTTGATTCCACATTTTCCACAGACAACAGAAGGATCTGACGATCTGCTGTCGAACTCCTCCATCAATCCTTTAGCGCGTAGCTCACACATTTTTAACGGGTCGTAATTTTCAGCCATTATGGACTCCATTTCTTATGACCGAGCATAGTTGAATAGTTACATCAGTCAAGTAGAAACAGTCTCTGAGATGGATTTTGACAGTGAGCAGCGGGATGAATGGAGAAGTTATTGCTTTGGTCTGTTGTTCGGGCGGGCTTTCCTGAAAACACCGTCTTTACCGCGGACATAGGGAGGGGATTTTTTTTCCATTGCAAGGTTGTAGTGAAAATTAAATGCCGGTCTTTCCGGTCTCGGAGGGCGTGCGGCAGTACGTTGAGTCGGGTGATGTCCCACTGGTAAATCCGCCGGCCCAAATATGGCATCAAGCAACGATTTAACAAAATGATTAAATTTTTTCTGTGGATCAGTGGAGATTTTTGACTTTTTGACAGAGGGTTTGTGCGGCTGCCGGCTCTCCCGCCGGGCTAACTTTTCATCGTAGACCTTTCGCCGCTTAGGATCGGAGAGAACCCGATAAGCATGGTTGACCTGACGGAACAACTCAGCTGCGGTTTCAGATCCTTTGTTCCTGTCCGGGTGAAACCTTTTCGCCAGGCTGCGGTAGGCTGATTTAATTTTCTGCTGCCCGGAATCGGGAGGGATACCAAGCAATCGATAATAGTTAAGCGCCATGAATATCGTGTCCTTTAGTTTCGTTCCATCCATGGAGCGATCAACAGAGCTATGGTTTGTAATGACTATAGCGACAACTTATCGACTGTTTGGCGTGTATAATTTAGCTAGTTGGTGAAAATAGTTGCCCCATCAATATTCGGGGAGATATGCGTCTGAAATTTCTCCTCGAATAACCCAAATCAGCTGTGCTGGAAATTCACTTCAACATCCTGCCGTTCGCCGGGAGCAATCTGCCACAGGGAACGTACCGGGAAATTGAACATCCGGGCGACAAGAACATCGGGAAACTGGTCAAGGCGTGTGTTGTAGATTGTCACCGAAGCGTTGTAGAGCTCACGGCGGTCTGCAATCTGATCTTCAATTTCAGAAATCCGGTTACTTAACTGCCTGAACCCGGCATCGGCCTTGAGATCGGGGTAGCGCTCAACAACCATAAACAATGATTTCAATGTATCACTCAGGGCACTTTGTGCCTGTAGCTTCTGATCATCTGTTTGTGCTGAATTGATCATTGAACGGGCTTTGACAACAGCCTCAAGGGTTTTTTGCTCGTGCTGCATGTACCCTTCGCAGACTTTGATCAGTTTCGGGAGCTCATCGTAGCGCTGTTTGAGGAGGACATCGATATTGCTCCAGTCCTGATTGATATTATTTTTCAGTGCGACAAACCCATTGTAAATGATGACGAAGAAAATGATGATTCCAAGTAGAATCAGTAAAACAATTCCCAGGGTAATCCAGCCAGCCATAATGGTTCTCCTTTATTGTGTTCTCCCCAATGGTTGGGAAGTGTAACGGGTTATTGCAAATAATTCAGCAATAAATAAATCGAGCCACCCGTTGCGATCGCAGCAGTTATAAAAAGTGGAATGCTGTAATATTGGTAGCGTGCGGTCAGATTTTCCTCTGTGTGGGTTTCGCTGATAATCAACGGTCGCCCCTTCTTTTTGCCGATCACGATATGTTCTTCCTGTTTTTTTCGCCCCCGCCGGTTTTGCAGCGATTCACGTAACACCTTTTCTTCAACGGCAGCACGGGCCGCATCCCATTCGTCTTCATCGATCTTCCCGTCGCCATTTAGATCAAATTGTTGTATGTCCTGTGGATTGTGTTTCAGCTCACGTAACGCCTTGATTTTCTTTTCTGCCAGTGTCGGACCCTCGTGACGTTTGATTGCAGCGAAACCAAGAACGTAGAGGAGGGTTCCGTCAACGATAACCTCTTCGACCCACTTTTCATCTGTTTCATTGACGACCTTCATCAGGCCGACCTGCCCGGCTGTTCCTTCCTGCTTGCTGCCGGCACTCACGCGGCATCCTGCCGGATCGACTTCAACCCGCCCGGTGTTATCTTCGACATAAAAAGGGACATTGTTGCTGCTGCTGATACTTGTGACCCGCCACTGATGGTCTCTTCCGCGTCGCTGATATTTTGTTAAACGGTAAAAGACACAAGGGGTATGGGACATCGGTGAGACGAGGGCATACTTACGGACAGCTTCTCCTTTGATTTCAACCATGCCCATGGCGACGGAACGAATCTTACTGGTTGGAGTATCCTCAATCTGGCGTTTCATCCGCAGGAAATGAAATGCGTACCAGAACGCCAGCAATGCAAACAACGCCGGGATGGCTCCTGAAGCAAAAGCGTGATATGCAAATTTATCCAGCAAATCGGAATCGTTGATATTGGACAGAATCATCGCCAGCGTCACAACAACAGCACCGGCGCTGCCAAACCAGAATGTCGGGCTTGACCAGACCAACCCGGATTTTGCCGGAGGTGGCGCAGGAAGACCTGCTTCTGCTATTTCAGGAGCTTCCTGCTGATGAGTTGGTCTGTCGTGAATTCCAATTTCTTTATTGATCTCATCGATCACGGGAAGGATCTCTTCTGTTATTCCCGAGGCGGCAACGATTGGACTCTGTGTCACAATTGCTGCAGCAGCCAGACTGGCAGGGTCAAAATTCTCAGCATTGCCCCGCGGTTTCTGGCTGTCAGCTTTGAATATGTCGGCCATCAACCAGCCGTAACGGGCCAGACTGATCAGATTCTGCCGCAACGTCTCAGGATTGTCGGGATCGTCACGGCGCAGGGTACAGCCGGGGAGATTGACCAACCCGAAATCGGTGTGAAGTTTGAAATCACCGGCATATTCTTCCGTTAGTTTGAGGATCTGTTGTAAGTTCTGTTTACTACTGAGAGATGCCCGTTCCCCCAGCCCCTTTGGGTTAAATTTTCCGGGGAAAATCCGCACCCCTTTTTTGACCTCCATTTTGTCATTCAGAAGATAAAGATCAAGAACCGGACTACCCTGAAGGATAATCTTGTGGATCTTGCTGTCGTGGAGGTGGCGAATATCGTTTTTGCCACGATACGCATGGCTTGACAGGAGCTGGGTCACACTTTTATCGGCAAGAACTCCACTGGTTTCTGCGAAGACTGCCAGAACTGTCGCCCCTTTTGGAAAAATTACTTCACCTTTCTGACAGCCAAAGATGATTCGATCTGAGCTGATGGTCAGGTTACGTACTTTAGGTGGAACAAAGGCGGGTTTGGTCGGCTGGATAATCCAGTGACTGACACTGACCTGCAGCAGATAGTCAGCAATGGGTTCCAGAGTTTTTGACTCTCCTTTTGTCAGAAGGGAGTAGCCGCGTCCCGTCAGGCGCTGGCGGCACAGGTAGATATCAAGTCCAAATTTTTGTGCGAGCGTCTTGAGAATTTCAGGAAAATTCTCCGGCGGGTGTAACTGCTGCTCAACAATGAGATAGTTGACCTGTGACATGGGAACTCACGTTTTGAATAATAAGAATAGAATAAATTAATCTACACTATCTAAGAAAGGGTATCAAGTTAGAAAAGTGATGGAGTCAGTCAGTGACTTTCTTGCG
>Ga0256842_1002909_pt1 | contig 11821 bp, 11 predicted proteins | sample 4559240metaG_FD_185973 | JGI IMG/M metagenome (GOLD analysis project Ga0256842, IMG submission 185973) | Hydrothermal vent microbial communities from Guaymas Basin, Mexico - 4559-240 | ecosystem: Environmental > Aquatic > Marine > Hydrothermal vents | place: Mexico: Guaymas Basin | collected...
TTTTAAAATGTCAAGAAGATTGTAGGGGAGTAAATCTGTGTGGAATTCTAAGGCACAAGGGTTATAGAAAAACCCGTGTAATTAGCGCTATTACCGTTTCGTCGCCACATCTTTCCTGAGACATAGGGTCAATTTCCTTTTGTTTTCTTTTTTTCTGTAACATCTTTAATTAAAGGCCTTATTTCATCATATTTACCAGAGACTATTATCCCCTTAATCGTATTAGTCTTTTTATTTTCAATTTCTATATAGTCGTATTTGTCAATATCTTTAAAATTTCTTGTAATTTCTATTAGTAACTCTTTAGATAAAATTATCAAAGGATCAGCTTGAAATTTGTTACAATACGTCCTAAAAAGAGACTGACTTCTCTTTAATCTTTTTTAAAAACTTATCCCTACATTCATAAGAACAAAAATAATATGTTTTATCTCCATCTTTGACTCGTATATCTGAATTTATGGATACATATGTGTTACAAACAGGGTCTTTTACCATCTCGCCAGCCTGAATTCTTTTTGTGATATCTTCTTTCACTTTATGTTTTTTTTCTCCCGTTATCAGCTTATAAAGCAAATAGCCAGCAAAAAAAACTATTATTAATTTGAACATAAAAAACTCCTTAAATGTGAAGGTTACTCATATTGCCAGATTTTGTTGCCTCTTATTTTGTACTTCAACTGTTCCAAATAGAATTTTATTTTTTTTCCGCCCGGGGTAGTTAATTGAGGTTCAATTTCCAAGAGGGGAATTAACACAAATGCCCTTTGAAACATCCTTGGATGTGGTAAGATAAGTTCAGATGTGTGGATTATAAAATTATCAAATAGGATTAAGTCTAAATCAATTATCCTTGGTCCCCATCTAATATCTCTTTTTCTTCCCATCATGTTCTCAATCTTGAGTAATTTTTGTAAAAGAGTTATAGGTGTAAATCTATTTACATTGAGTTTAATTGCCTGGTTTGCAAACCAGGGCTGTTCTTTTAACCCTTGAGGTTCAGTAAAATAAACAGATGATGTCTTTAATATGCTTAAGTTTGGGTCTTTTTTTAAGTAGTTTATTGCATTATAAAGATTTTCTCTAGGATCTCCCATGTTAGATCCAAGGGAAATATAGGCCGTGGCCATTTTATTTATCCGTGAGTTAAAATTTATGCAAAAATCAAAAAAAATTCTCTTAAATCCACTCCTTGATAGGTATATCGAACACCTTATAGTGGTCAAGGGTTTAGCTGAAAATTCCATCTATGCTTATGAGTCGGATCTTGTGAATTTTTTGAATTTTCTGGAAGAAAAAGGGGTAAAATTAACTCAGGTCAATGAAGATATCTTGTTTTTATTTTTTTTAAGCCTGAAACAAAAAGGGATCTCTAATAAGACCCTTTCTAGAATCCTCAGCTCTATTAGGGGTTTTTTTGACTTTCTCCTCTCAGAGAATGTTATGGAAAATAATCCTGCCCGTCTATTTGACGGCCCAAAATATTCCAGGACCTTGCCTGATGTGTTGACCAAAGAGGAAGTATTTCGCCTGATAGAATCACCTGATTTAAACACAAAGTATGGTTTTAGGGACAGGACAATGTTGGAGCTCATGTATGGATCTGGGCTCAGGGTCTCAGAGTTATGTGATTTAATTCTATTTGACATAGATTTTGAAGGAGGTTTTTTAAGAATCACAGGAAAGGGAGATAAACAGAGGGTAGTTCCTGTTCATATACAAGGGCTAAAACTGTTAGAAGAATATATAGAAAATATACGCCCAAAATTTTCACCAAAAACAGATAATGTTTTTTTAAATAGATTTGGAAGGCCAATAAGCAGACAGGCCATATGGAAGATAATAAAATATTATGCTAAAAAGGCAGGAATAACAAAAAATATATCACCCCATACCTTGCGCCACTGTTTTGCAACACACCTTTTAGAGGGCGGGGCTGATCTTAGGTCTGTTCAAATTTTGTTGGGTCATTCTGATATCTCCACAACAGAGATCTATACTCATATCCAGACATCAACAATTCTTGAAATGCACAAAAAATATCATCCAAGGGCATAAAAATTATGAACCAGAGAAAAAAAATCAAGGCAGAAACCATCATTACCTGCCATAGGAATGCTGATTTTGACTGCATTTCCTCAATGGTGGCTGCGCGTAAACTTTATCCAGAGGCTGTTTTGATCTTCCCAGGTACTCAAGAAAAATCCATGAGAAATTTTTTTATTCAAAGCACAACATATTTGCTTAACTTTCACACTATAAAGGATATTGATATAGATGCGGTTAAAAGGGTTGTTATATGCGATACAAGACAGATATCTCGCGTAAGCCACATAAAACCAATTCTAGAAAAAAGAGATGTTGAAGTACACGTTTTTGATCATCATCCTGACACACAAGAAGATATTGATGCAGATAAAAAGGTTGTAAGAGAGATAGGTGCAACTACATCTATTTTGGTATTAATTTTAAAAGATAGGGGAATTAATATTACCCCTGAAGAAGCAACTATAATGGGTATAGGAATTTATGAGGATACAGGGGGATTTTTGTTCTCATCAACAAAACCTGAGGATTTTGAGGCTGCAGCCTGGCTGAGAAAAAAGGGGATGGATGTTATTTTGATTTCTGATTTTATGCACCGGGACCTAGATGTTCAACAGGTTTCCCTGTTAAATAGCCTCATAGAATCTCTATCCAAACACAATATTAATGGTATTGATGTATATATTGCTACAATTTCAACAGATTACTATGTAAAAGACTTTGCACTTGTTGTTCATAAATTGATAGAAATGGAAAATATTTCTGTTATTTTTGTCATAGCAAGGATGCAGGATCGTATTTTTGTCATAGCAAGGAGTAAAATTCCTCAGGTCGATGTTGGAAAAATTTGTGCTTCATTAGGTGGAGGAGGACACCCTTATGCTGCTTCAGCTACTATAAAGGACAAAACTCTATCTCAGGTAGAAGATGAATTATTTGGTTTGCTCTATTCTTATATCAATCCAGAAATAAAAGTATCTTTATTGATGTCATCTCCTCCACGGTGTGTTACAGAAAAAGAGACCCTTGCCAGGGCGGCCCATATCATGACCCATTATGGTTTAAAGGCTGTTCCTGTCCTGGATAAAGAAGGAGGCAGGTGTGTTGGAATTTTAGAACATCAGGTTGCTGAAAAGGCAAATTCTCACGGACTGGGTGATTTGCCTGTATCAGAATATATGAGGACAAACATTTCTACTGTTGAACCTAAAGATAATTTATATAAGATAATGGAAATTATAATAGATCATCGTCAGAGACTTGTTCCTGTAGTAGAAAATGGCAAAGTGATTGGGGTGGTTACCAGGACAGATCTTATAAATTGGATGGTGGAAGAGCCTGCCAGGATACCAGAAGCACTTTCACCTGAAAGGAAGCAGGAAAAGAACGTAACGTCCCTTATGAAAAATAGATTACCCGACCATATATTTAATATTTTAAAAAAGGCCGGGGAACTTGGTGAGAAATTGGGATATAATGTATACGCAGTAGGGGGTTTTGTGAGGGATATATTTCTGTCACGTCCTAATCTGGATATTGATTTAGTAGTTGAAGGTAATGGTATTAAATTTGCGGCAAAGTTTGCCAGGAGCTTAGGGGGAAGGATTAGAGCACACAAAAAGTTTCAAACTGCAGTGGTGATCTTGCCAGATGGACAGAAAATAGACGTTGCAACAGCAAGGTTAGAATACTACGAGCACCCAGCAGCCCTGCCAACAGTAGAACTTTCTTCAATAAAATTGGATCTTTTTAGGCGAGATTTTACAATAAATGCCCTGGCCGTTGAATTAAATCCACAAAATTTTGGAAGATTAGTTGACTTTTTTGGAGGCCAAAAAGACATCAAAGAAAAAAAGATTAGGGTCTTACATTCTCTTAGTTTTATTGAAGATCCAACGAGGATACTTCGTGCCCTAAGATTTGAACAGAGATATAATTTTACACTGGGAGTCCAGACAGAACGGCTTATAAAAAATGCCTTAAAATTGGATATGCTAAGTAAATTGTCTGGTAGCAGAATTTTTCATGAGTTGAAGCTGATCCTGGAAGAAGAAGATCCAATTCCATGTTTAAAGAGAATGGAACACTTTGATATATTGTATAAAATACATCCAGTATTAAAATTAAATAATAAAAAAAATAAATTATTAGAAGAATTGAAAAAGGTTTTGAATTGGTACTCTCTTTTATATACTTCTCCTACGCCCACGAGATGGATAGTATTTTTCCTGGCACTAACTTATGAATCAAATACTGTTGAAGTAAGTTCTGTCTGTAATAGATTAAATTTATCCAAAACTCAGACAGAATTTTTAATATCAATTTGGGAACAAATAAAGAGAGTAGGACAACAACTTTATGAATACCAAAAAAACAGAAGTCCCCTTAGCGATTTATATTTTATTCTGTCTCCAGTACCTGTGGAGGGTATTTTATTTTTAATGGCATCATCTAAATTAGAACAGATAAAAAAGATAATTTCTTTATATTTGAGTAAATTGAAAGATATAAAGATTGATATTACTGGCCATGATTTAAAAAATATGGGTATAGTTCCAGGACCTCAATATGGATATATTTTAAAGGAAATCCTTAAAGCAAAGATTGATGGAAAGGCACCACACAGAGAAGCCCAACTTGATTTAGCTAAAAAATTGGCTAAAAAAATAACCAATTCTAATTAATCTTAGATTTTAATGGCTATTTTTAATTCTTAATTAGGCTTGACATTTTATTTCAAATTTTGCTAAATCCAATGTGACTGAATTATTATTCAGATTTTTTTTAAAAAGATTCCAATAGATTAGAAAAAGCTACATATGCAGAATAGGGAATCAAAAAAAAATGAAAAATTTGAGAGGATTTTAGAAGCTGCTATAAAAACCTTTTCAAAACACGGTTATTATAAAGCTACTATTTCTCAAATAGCCAAAGAAGCAGGTGTAGCAGATGGCACGATTTATCTTTATTTTAAAAACAAAGATGATATCTTAAAAAGTTTTTTTTCAATTAAAACCAAACAAATTTTTGCAGGATTTAAAGAGGAGGTGAAAAAGGGTAAGAGTGCTTTAGATAAACTGAGGAGATTGATTCATAGTCATTTAGGATCTTTTGAAAATAATAGAGAAATGGCGATAGTCTATCTGGTAGAGTCGAAAAAACGGACCAATTTGTCAAAGGATAAAATCAAAGAAATGTCTGCTTTATACTTTGAATTGGTAAAAGAGATTGTAGAGTTGGGACAAAGGGAGGGGACTATTAGAAAAGATCTTTCAATTCCTTTAGTGAAACAAATGATGGTAGGGGCGATTGATGAAGTGATAACCACTTGGGTTTACACTTCGAAAAAATATAGTTTATCTTCAATGGCCGATCCCTTAATGGATTTAATTGTAAAGGGCATTGGCAGTGACAAAGAAAGATAATTAAAAAAAAGGAGTTTGCTATGGCACAACAATTAGCAGATCGTAGGGATGTTGATTTTGTTCTTTTTGAGCAATTAAAGGTGCAAGAGTTGAGTGAGAAGTATGAAAAGTATGGAGATTTTAACAAAAAGACCATTGAATTAATTTTAAAGGAAGCTAGGAATCTAGCAATTAACGAAATTTTACCAACAAACAAGATTGGTGATGACGTAGGGGTCAAACTTGAAGATGGGAAGGTCTATGTTCCTGAAGAATTTCATAAGGTGTATGAATTACTGAAAGAAGGTGAATGGATAGGCATGGCTGAAAGTCCAGAATGGGGGGGACAGGGTATGCCTCGTTCAGTCGCCATGGCAGCAGACAATTATTTTATTGGGGCAAATCCTTCCTTTCAGATCTACATGGGACTTACAGTTGGCGCTGGTCACTTGATTGAGGCCTTTGGAACTGATGAACAAAAAAAATTATTTTTAAAGAAACTTTACACAGGAGAATGGGCTGGGACAATGCTTCTTACTGAACCCCAAGCAGGTTCTGACGTAGGTGCGCTGACAACCACGGCTGTAAAAAATGATGATGGTACATATTCTATTACTGGAAACAAGATCTTTATTACAGGTGGTGACCAGAATTTTACAGAAAACATTATTCATCCAGTTCTAGCAAGAATCGAAGGAGCTCCTCCAGGAACCGATGGAATCTCTCTTTTTATTGTCCCCAAATATTGGGTCAATGAAGACGGTTCATTAGGTGAGTTTAATGATGTAGTGTGTACAGGTATTGAAGAAAAAATGGGACTCCATGGCAGTGCTACATGTTCTTTGGCCTTGGGTGGTAAAGGTAAATGCCGTGGGCTGCTTCTAGGTCAAGAAAATAAGGGTATGAGAGAAATGTTTCTCATGATGAATATGGCTAGACTGCTTGTGGGTTCCCAGGGTGCTGCAATGGCATCTGCGTCCTATTTAGAAGCTGTAAATTATGCAAGGGAAAGGATCCAGGGACGTCATTTAAAGAATTTACGCGATAAAAGTGCTCCTGCAGTACCTATAATCCAGCATCCTGATGTTAGAAGGATGCTTATGTACATGAAGGTGTATGTGGAAGCACTTCGTTCCCTACTCTGGTATGTTGGACTCTTGGAAGATTTAAAGAGAGTTACTGACAGTGAAGAAGAAAAAGAAAAATATCAAAATATTATTGATGTATTAATTCCGATTTGCAAAGGATATGGTTCAGATAGATCTTATGAAGTAACTAATTTGGGTGTACAGGTATTTGGTGGATATGGGTACACAAAAGAATATCCAATGGAACAGTTTGTACGGGATTGCAGGATTACAATGATTTATGAGGGCACTAATGGTATCCAAGCCATGGACCTTTTGGGCAGGAAATTGGGCCTAAAGAAGGGCAAGGCATTTATGGATGTTATGGGGGAAATCCAGAAGACTGTAGGAGAGGCAAAGGCAATTGATGCGCTTAAACCTTTTGCTGAAGAATTAGAAAAGGCCTTAACCAAGTTGGGAGAAGTGGCACAGACTATTGGTGGTAAGGCCATGAGTGCTGAGATATTGACTGCATTTGCCCATGCTTATCCATTTATGGAAGTGGTAGGAGATGTTGTTATGGCGTGGATGCTCCTTTGGAGGGCAGTAGTGGCAGTAAAGGCATTGGAAAAGGCAAAGAAAAAAGATATTGCCTTTTATAATGGTCAGATAAAGAATATTGAATACTTTATTTATTCTATCCTTCCTATTACAATGGGTAAGATGAATATGATACTGAATATGAAGGATACTGTGGCTTCTATTGATGAAGATTCTTTTGGTGGTAAATAATAGGGATCTGGGATTTAATTGAAAATGGGGCGAGGTTTCGCCCCAAAAAAAATTTATGAGGTGAATTATGGAAATGGTATTAACTCCTGTTGCAAAGGTAACGATACTGGGAATCCCTCTGTCACTTCTTGCTATATTGGTTCCCCTGGTGGGAATTGTAGCCTTTTGCTATATAATGGCCAGGAGGCTTATTCCCCTGGCAAAGGCCCAACCTGATCCTAGATTTGATAGGCCTAAAGAGAGATTAAAAAATGTGTTAAAATTTTGGTTAGGCCAGTATAAACAGCCTAGATATTTAGTGGCTGGTGTAATTCACATAGTGATCTTTGCTGGATTTCTTATTTTGTCAATTCGTTCTACCTCTCTGGTTATTGAAGGGTTTAATCCTGATTTTGCCTTTCCAGGCCTAAAGGGATTTTTGGGGTCTATTTACAATTTTTTTAAAGACTACGCGGCTACATTTGTGTTAATTGCCTGTATTGTAGCAGGCATAAGAAGGGGTATTTTTACGCCTGAAAGATACAAAGTTCCTCCTAAATACGGTAAAGACCATACCTTTGAGGCCCTATTTGTGTTAGGACTTATCAGTACTCTTATGATATTTGAAAGTCTTTACAGCGCCTCTATTGTTGCGGCACAGAAACAACAAGGGCTACATGCTGAATTTCTACCACCTTTAACTATAGCATGGTTCTTTTCCAAGGTGCTGAGTGGTGCTCCCAAGGGTTTATTACAATTTCTCAACACTACATCATATTTTATTCATGATATAGTTTTCTTTTTCTTCCTTTGTTTTTTGCCATTTGGCAAACATTTTCATGTTATAACCTCTATCTTCAATGTTTATTTCGCAAAACTGGACCGTGGGACAGTTAAGCCAGTTAAATACGGTGTGTCTGAAGAGGAACTGGACAATTTACCATACTTAGGTGTTAAATATATTGAAGACTTCACCTGGAAAAATATTTTAGATTTTTATACTTGCGTGGATTGTGGAAGGTGTGCTGATATGTGTCCAGCAAATGCAGTGGGACGGCCTTTAATTCCTAGGTTTTTAACCATCAAGGCAAGAGAACACATTTTTGAGAGATTTCCAGTATTAGGGGAGATAAAACCAAAAGAACCTTTGATTGGAACTATATATGAGGAAGATGAAATTTGGTCATGTACAACATGTGGTTCCTGTGAAGAAGAATGTCCAGTATTAAATGAATACATCAATAAAATAGTTGATTTAAGACGTGGAATGGTGGACGAAGGTTTAGTTCCTCAGACCCTTCAAAAGCCATTGAATGCACTGGCAAAGCGGGGAAATCCATACGGCAAAATGGAAAAAAAGAGAGCAGATTGGACCAAGTCCTTAGAAGATGTAGAAGTGAAAATTGTTGGTAAAAAAGTTCAAGTAGAAACACTTTATTTTGTGGATAGTGCTACGTCCTATGATGAACGTGCAAATGAAATAGCACGGTCAGTTGTAAAGATATTACATGCATGTGGTGAAGACTTTGGCATTCTGGGCAAAAACGAAAAAGATTCAGGACATGAGGTCAGGAGATTTGGAGAAGAAATGCTCTTTTTCTCTTTAAGGGATCAAAATATTGATGCAATACTACAATCTGGATGTAAAAGAATAATAACTGCCGATCCTCACGCATATAATGCCTTAAAGAAGGATTATGAGGGGATTCCTCCGGTTGAACATATTTCAGAATATCTCTTGAGAAAAATAAATGAGGGCAAACTTAAATTTAAACCCATTGAAGATTCCAACCTAGTCTTTACTTATCACGATCCCTGTTATTTAGGAAGACATAACCTTATATATGATGCTCCAAGAAAGGTTTTGGATGCAATCCCAGGACTAAAAAGAGTTGAAATGAAGAGGCATAAAGATAGGTCTTTTTGTTGTGGTGGTGGTGGACTTATGCTCTTTTATGAGGCCCCAAATGAGGAACAGCGTATGGGACAGGTTAGGGTGAAAATGGCCGATGAAGTTGGTGCTAATGTAATTGTTGTATGCTGTCCTTTCTGTTTAACTCATTTGGAAGATGGAGTAAAAACTACTGGCTTTGAGGGAAAAATTCAGGTAATGGATTTAACAGAATTAATAGTTAAACAATTAATATTAGAATAATTAGTGGGAGGTGAGTATGGAAATTTTAGTTTGTGTAAAAAGGGTTCCTGATCCAGCGGAAAATGAAATTGAGATCAATAGTGATGGCACCGATATTGAGAGAGACGATTTGGTCTATTCAGTAAATGAGTGGGACAACTATGCTGTTGAAGAAGCAATCCAGATCAAAGATAAAGTGGGAGGTTCTGTTACTGTTGTAACCGTTGGTGATGAAGAAGCAGATGAGGTGCTTAGACGTGAAATGGCAATGGGTGCGGATAAAGGAATTCACGTGAATGATGAGACATTGGAAGAAACAGATGGTTTAGGTATTGCCAAGGCTTTGAAAGCAGTGGTGGAAAAAGGTAATTATGACTTGATTTTAACAGGTGCTCAGGCAGATGATGGTGCCGCTCAGGTGGGTGGTATGTTGGCAGCCCTCTTAGATCTTCCTTATGCTTCATTGGTAAACTACATTGAGATTATTGACGACAATACATTGAAGATCGGAAGGGAAATTGAAGGGGGAAATCAGGAAATTAATGAAATAAAAATGCCCTGTGTACTTTCTATTCAAACAGGTATAAATGAACCCAGATATGTTGGAATTAGGGGAATTAGAAAGGTAGCTGGTGTTGATATCCCTGAGATGGAACTATCGGACCTTGGGCTTTCAGAAGACGATGTTGCACCAAAGGTGAAGAGGTTAGATTATTTTATTCCAGAAATGGGAGAAGGTGCTGAGATCTTAGAAGGTGACATGGAGGAAATAGCAGAGAAGTTGGTTGAACTCTTGAAAGCCAAAGGAGGAATCAAATAATGAGTAAAGAAATTTTTGTATATATAGAACATCACGATGGAGTGTTAGACGACTCTGCCTTGGAGTTAATAAACGCAGCTAAGAAAATAGATGAATCTGCCAATGTAGTTGCATTAGTATTTGGAACAGGCGATAATTTGAACAAGGCATGTGAAGAGGCTGCCAAAACTTATAATACTGTTTGGAAGGTTGACAAAGCAGATCTTACTTATCCCAATGCTGAAATTATCAGGCCAATGCTTGTCAATATCTTACCTAAAGGATCTGTTTGTCTCATTCCCCATGATACATTTGGGATAGATTTAGCTCCTGGACTCTCTGTGAAAATGGAGGCCTCTTATATACCTGATGTCATTGGTATAGACAAAGTTGAAGGAGATAAAGTAGTAGCTATCAGGCAGGAATTTAGTGGGCAGGTATACACCCACGTTGAGGCTGACATGTCAAATGGCTTGGTTATTACAATTAGACCTGGATCCTTTGAACCTGATGAATCAAAAGGAGCAAGCGGTCAAGTAGTTGATAAGAGTGGCGATGCTGGAGATGTTGAAGCCAAGAGAAAATTTATAGAAATAAAGGAAGCTGAAGTAGGAGATGTAGATATTACACAGGCAGATATTTTGGTATCTGTTGGACGTGGTATTGGTGAACAGGAGAATATTGAACTGGCAGAAGAGTTGGCTGAGGCATTAGGTGGTGTGGTCTCTTGTTCAAGACCAGTTGTTGATGCAAAGTGGCTTGATCATTCCAGACAGGTAGGAACATCCGGTAAGACGGTTAAACCAAAGGTTTATATTGCCGTTGGTATTAGTGGAGCTTTTCAACATGTTGCTGGTATCAAAGGAAATCCATTTATCGTTGCAATTAATACAAATCCAAAGGCTCCAATTTTCCAGGTTGCCGATGTTGGTGTAGTTGAAGATTGTATTGAATTCTTACCAGTATTAACTGAAAAAGTTAAAGAAATGAAATAAACTAAATCATTGTTTGCTTGTTAATTACACCTGAAAAATACTACACTACAGATTCTGTAGTGTAGTATTTTTTTATCTCTTCAAAAAACTGGATTAATAAAAAATGAAATTCAAAATTGATTTAAAGAATCACTGTATAGAAACGGCTTTAAAAGGATTATATAACAGGGCTATATCTAATTATTTTAAACATCCTACAAAAATAAATGAATCTCAAATAGCGAGTCTGGAATTAGCTTTAAAAAATTTGAATTTTTCCATGTTAAGGTCAAAATATCCTGAATTAAGTGGAGGTTATGAGGAGCAAATAACTCTGGATATTGGGGAAGAAAAAATTTCTATACATATTCCAGCTTATAAACATTCAATAGATATTGAATTTACTAATTCATAGATGGCATTCTTAAGAGATTATATTTGACAAGAATTAAATATGAGAGGTTAGGAAGGTAACCAATATTTTTGTTTGACTTTAGTACTTTTTAACCCCGACCATTTAAATGGTCGGGGTTAAATATTTTTATTTGCCTAATTCCTGAATTGTTCTTTGAATAATGTTGTCTTGGGTCTTACGGCTTATATCTACAAAATGGGCGCTGTAGCCA
>Ga0256842_1002910_pt1 | contig 11817 bp, 4 predicted proteins | sample 4559240metaG_FD_185973 | JGI IMG/M metagenome (GOLD analysis project Ga0256842, IMG submission 185973) | Hydrothermal vent microbial communities from Guaymas Basin, Mexico - 4559-240 | ecosystem: Environmental > Aquatic > Marine > Hydrothermal vents | place: Mexico: Guaymas Basin | collected...
ACGCCTGGTCGACCCCGACCTCGTCGCGGAGCTGCCGGACCTCGCGCCGGACGCTCTCCGGCGTGTCGTACGGGAAGCCGATGATGTAGCCGACGTGGACGGCGATGTCGTGGGCATGCCAGGTTTCCACCATCTGCCGGTAGCCGTGGACGTCGTTCTGGCGCTTGCCCGCCGCCTCCAGGTTCTTCTCGTTCAGCGATTCCATGCCGACGAACACCTGGCTGCAGCCGGCCCGGGAGGCCTTCTCGGCGAAGCGGGGAATCTGGTGGGCCCGGGTGTCGACCTGCATCATGAACTCGACGGGCAGCCCCTCTTCCTCGCGCAGGCGGATCAGCCCGTCGAAGACATGCTCCCACTCCGGGTTCCGTGCGAAGTTGTCGTCGGTGAAGAAGTAGTAGTCGATCCCGAGGGCGTGGTTCGCCCGGATCCGCTCGAGGATCTTTTCCGCCCGGCGCCAGCGCATCTTTCGCCCCTGCACGTTGATGATCGTGCAGAAGCTGCAGTTGAAGGGGCACCCGCGGCCCGCGTCGATCGTCCCCATGTCGGGGTAGGCGAACCGTTTCATCAGGCGAGGATCCACCACCGGGATGCTGGCGTGCGAGATGTCCGGCGGCGGATCGACCTGGTACAGCGGCCGGAGCCGCCCGTGGAGCGCGTCCCGCAGGAGATCACCCCAGCACTCCTCGACCTCGCCGCGAACGAGGGTCACGCCCAGGTCGAGCATCTCCCGGATCTCGGGGGGGACACCCCGGGGATCCATCGCGAGGGCTCCCGACACGTGGAACCCCCCGATCATCACCGGGGCGCCGGCGGCGTGGAACTCCCGCGCCAGGTCGGCCGCCCGGGGGAACTGGTTCGACTGGACCCCGGCGAGGGCGACGACCAGGCGATCCCCCCGTCGCCGCGTGTACCGGCGTACGAGCTTCGCCGGTTCGACCCTCTCGACGATCTCGTCGAGCAGGTGGACGACCAGCTCGACGTCTCCCAGTTCGTGCCGCTCGGCCACCTCCTCGGTGAGGGCGCGGAGCGTGGCCAGGGTGTTCGAGGGGAGAACCCCCCGGACGAAGCGGATGACGTAGCCGTCGCTGTCGTACTTGGAAGGCTTGACCAGGAGGACGTGGAGCCGCCGGACCCCCTCGGGGGGCGGCGTTCCGGGAGGCACCACCCCGAAGGGAGCGGGGTGCCCGGGGACCTGCAACATCGGAAGACCCTTTCCGTCATCCCGTGCCGGGATCGGTTCCCGCGCTATGCTGGAGATGACCCCGTTACTTCAGCACCTCCCTCGACCCGCCGCAACCGCGTCCCGGAGAGCCTATGCCGCGCTTTCGTGTCCCGCCGGGTGTCGACGCCAGCCTGACCACGTTCCTCCGGGACCGGGTGGGTACGTCCCTGCGCCGGGCCCGGGACTGGATCCGGGCGGGCCGGGTCACCGTCGACGGTAGGACGGTCACCGACCCCGCGTGGCGCCCCCCCGCCGGGGCCGAGGTGGAACTCCACGACCGGGCCCCGGAGCCCCGGGTCCGCCCGGTCCTCTCCGGGCCCGGGTTCCGGGTGCTCCACCTGGACGCCGCCCTGGCCGTCGTGGACAAGGACCCGGGGATCGTCACGATCCCGACGACGGACCCGGACCCGGACGACCTGCCGCTCGTGGCCCGGGTCCTCGCCGTCCTCGCCGCCGCGGGCCGGGGCGGCGGGGGAGAACTGCACGTCGTGCACCGGATCGACCGGGAGACCTCCGGCCTGGTCCTGTTCGCGCGAACGGGCCGGGACGCCGCTCGCCTGCGGGAGCAGTTCCGGGCCCGCCGGCCGCTCCGGGAGTACCTGGGCTGGACCGCCGGCGTGCCGGCGGCGGAGACGGGAACGCTCCGCCACCTCCTGGCCGAGCCGGACCCGGGCCGGGAGGTGACCGTCGTCGAGACCGCCGCCCGCGGGGCCCGGGAAGCGGTGCTGGAGTACCGGGTCGAGGCGGCCCGCGACGAGCCGCTCCCCCGCGCCCGGGTCCGCTTCCGGCTGGTGACCGGGCGCCGGAACCAGGTCCGGGTCCAGGCGGCGGCCAGCGGCTGGCCGCTCCTGGGCGACCGCTGGTACGGCATCGGCGGCGATCCCGGCCCCGGGCGGCTCGCCCTCCACGCGGCCCGGCTGGGGTTCGTCCACCCCCGCACGGGCCGGGACGTGCTCTTCGAGGCCCCGCTTCCCCCGGACCTCCTCGCCCTCGACCGGGAACTCTTCGGCGGGGACTGACTCAGCCCGGGACCCCGAAACGGGCCGCGGGATCCGTGTCCTCCCCTTCCCGGCGCACGCCCCGGGCCGGGTTCGCCGCGAGGTGCGCGAGCACCCAGAACGCCTCGGCGGCCCTGTCCTCCATCCCGACCTCCCGGGCCCACTCGCCGGCGGTCGCGAACCGGCCGGGAGCCCGTCCCATCGCGGCGAGGAGCGCCCGCTGCAGGTCGAGCACGCCCCGGGCGGCCTTCTTCCCGGCTTCCACCCCCGGCTGGTGGTAGGCGTTGATCCCGACGAGGGAGGCGTAGAGCCCCACCGTGCGCTCGAAGAGGGCGACGAGCCCCCCGAGGGCGGCCTCGTCGAGGCGCGGAATCGAGAGCAGCAGGGAGCGCCTGCCGGCCTCGGCGAGGGCCCGGCGCGTTCCGAGAAGGAACCCGAGCAGGTAGTCCCCCGGGGTGACCGCGGGCTCGACCTCGAGGGGAGGCGCTTCCGTCATCTCTTCCCGCGCCCCGACGAACACGCAGAAGAAGTCGTCCGGCCCCTCCCGGAGCTGCTGGACGTAGGCGTGCTGATCCGTGGACCCCTTGTTCCCGTAGACCGTCAGCCCCTGGTGGACGACCCGCCCCGCGAGGTCCTTCTCCTTGCCGAGGGACTCCATCACCAGCTGCTGGAGATAGCGGGAGAAGAGGACGAGCCGGTCCAGGTACGGGAGGACGACCATCGCCCGCCGCGCCCGCCCGCCGGTGGCGGCGTACCAGGCGAGGGCGAGCTGGGCGGCGGGGTTCGCCGCCGGGTCCCGCAGGCGGGTCGCCTCGTCCACCAGGCGGGCCCCCTCGAGGAAGGCGGGAACGTCGTGGCCGAGGAGGGCCATCGGGAGGAGACCCACGGCGGAGGTGATCGAGGTGCGGCCACCGACCCAGTCCCACATCGGGAAGGTGGCGACCCAGCCCTCCTCGCGGGCCCGCTGGTCGAGTGCACTCCCCTCGCCGGTGATCGCCACCAGGTGCCGGGCCGGCTCGAGTCCCCGGGCGAGGAGCGCCGCCCGGACCGCTTCCATCCCGTTGCGGGTCTCCGGCGTCCCCCCGCTCTTGCTGACGACGAGGACGAGCGTCCGCTCCAACCGGTCTCCGATCCGCCCGAGCACGCGCTCGAACCCTTCCGGGTCCGTGTTGTCGAGGAAGTCGATGGCGAGGCCGGACCGGGCCGGCAGCGCGTCCGCGGCGAGCTGCGGGCCGAGGGCGGATCCCCCGATCCCCACGTGAAGCACCTGCTCGAAGCGGGCCCCCGGCGCCGGGCCGAGGGTCCCTTCCCGGACCCGGGCCGCGAACTCGAGGACCCGGTCCCGGGTCTCCTCGATCGCCCGGGTGAGCTCCGGCTCCGGCGCCAGGCCGGGGGCCCGGAGCCAGTAGTGGCCCACCCGGCGATTCTCGTCCGGGTTCGCGATCGCCCCCGCCTCGAGCGCCGCCATCGCGTCGAAGGCCGGATCGAGATCCGGCAGCCGGACCCCTTCCTCGGTGGTCGTCCCCGGCTGCGGAGCCTCTCCTTCCTTCCAGAACGTCGAGAAGTCCAGCAGGAACCCGCACGCGGGCACCGCCACGAAGCGCCCCCGGGCCATCGGCCGGTCGTCGTTCCCCATCGTTCGCCTCCTTCCTCAGGCGGAAAGCATAGCGGTTTCCACTCAAGTCCGGGCGGAGGTGGACGAAGAGAAACGGAGGAGGTGACGAGCATGCCCCTCGACGCCACGAAGCCCCACTGCCGGCTGCTCCGGGAGGAGAAGTTCGCGCAGTTCAACGAGATGGCAAAGCGGGAGACGCCCGACCTCCGGGACGCCAACCTCCGCGCCGTCGACCTACGGCGCGCCGATCTCTCCCGGGCGGATCTCCGGGGCGCCTACCTCCGGGACGCCGACCTGCGCGGGGTCGACCTCTCCGGCGCCCGTCTCGACGGCGCCTCGATCCACCGGGCCCGGATCAGCGGCGCGCTCTTCCCCGCCGACATCCCCGCCGAGGAGATCCGCCTCTCCCACGAGCTGGGGACGCGGATGCGTTCCACCCGCCGGGAGGAGCCGGCCCCGACCTCGTCCTGACCGCCGGGACCATCCGGGTGCCCCAGCCCGGATCATGCATGAACCTTCGAGGCGAAACGCCGCAGATGCATGCTGGATCGCCCGCACGGCCCGGCCAGCGTGCAGATCCGGTGTTTCGGCCGGAGGGCTCACGCATGATCCGGGCCAGACAGCGGAACGCCGGCCGCGAGCGGCCGGCGTTCCCGGTGAACCCACCGTTCCCGATCGTCAGGGACAGGCGGGCGGATCGGGGCGGGCGTTCCCGTCGGAATCGGTCCCGAGGGGCCCCTTGCAGTCGTCCTGCACCGCCCGCGAGTCGTACCAGAACGCGTGCCCGGCTGCCGGGACCTCGCTGTCCGTGCCATGGGGCTCGGACAGGTTCCCGGCAAGGCAGGTCTCGTTGTACTCCCAGGGCTGGACGATCGTCCCGCGGTAGAAGTCGTAGCCGGTCGCACCGCTCACCGCCGACCAGCGGAACGTCTCCTTGTCCGCGTCGAAGGTGGACGTCGTGCCCGTGTCGCCCGGGGTCGTACAGCCACTACCGCCCCCGGTCGACGGGTCGTCGGGCGCGCTGTCGTCGGCGTCGGCGATCCCGTCGCCATCCCGGTCTCCGTGGGAGACGAGGGAGACCTCGCCGGCGCCGTCCCGGTCGTCCGACGGCCCGTCACCGTCCCGGGCAGGGATCACCAGCTCGAGCCCGGAGCTGCCGTCCAGGTTCGCGACGGCCAGCCAGCCGGCGGCGCCCAGGTGGTCGTCCGCGCTCGCCCCCTCGAGTTCCTGGTTCGGGGCGATGCGGGCGAGGTCGACGACCTTCGTCGACCCCATCCGGTCGCGGCCGACCACGAAGACCGCCCCGAGGTTCCCCTCGGCGTCCTCGCCGGCCGCGACGACGTCCGCCGTGCCGTCCGCGTTCCAGTCGGTGAGCGCCACCGCCCGGCCGAACCGGTCGCCGGCGCTCGCGCCGTAGATGCCACGGTCGGCGGCAACCTCCAGCTTGACTCCCTTGAGGGAGGACCAGTCGGACCGCCCGTGGACGACGTAGACGGCGCCGCACTCGTTGCGCGCGGCGGCCTTCCGCGGGGCCCCGCGCCCGGGGGCGCCGACCGCGAAGTCCGGCGTGGCGTCCCCGTCGAGGTCACCCACCGCGAGGGCGATGCCGGCCTGCTCGTTCTCGCCGGCGCCCCAGAGAAGCGCGTCGTAGTTGGCGTCGTTCGAGAACGGCAGGTCGTGCTTGCCGTTCATGGTGGAGCCGAGCAGCACGTAGACCTCGCCCGCCGAGACGACGTGGTCGTTGCTTCCGTCCCCGTCGGGCGCGCCGAGGACCAGGTCGTCCTTCCCGTCCCGGTCCAGGTCGGCGGCGGCCATCGCCCACCCGAGGTGGTCGCCCTCGTGCGCGCCACTGACGTAGTGGTCGACGGCGAACGGATCGATGTCCGTCACCGAGCCGAGGTTGCCGTCCAGGATCACCCAGACCTCGCCACCCTCGGTGTTCGAGTCGTAGTCCGAGGCGCTGTGCGGGGACGCGAGCACGAGGTCGTCCTTCCCGTTCCCGTCGACGTCGGCGGCGAGCACCGCCTCGCCGAGACGGTCGTTCGCCTGCTCGCCGAAGTAGGCCAGGTTCGCCGACGTGGAGTTGAGGTCGATCGTCGAGGAAAGGTTGCCCCCGTAGAAGACGTACACCGAGCCGGAGTCAGCCTTCGAGTTGCCACTTCCGTCACAGCCGGGGGCGCCCGCGACGATGTCGTCCCTGCCGTCGTGGTTGAGGTCACCCACGGCAACCGCGTAGCCGAGCTGGTCACCGGCCTCCTGGCCGTGGATCACCACGTCGGGCGCGGTCGACGCCAGGTCGACGTTCCCGGTGATCGGGCCGTAGAAGACGTAGACCGCGCCGGCACCGTCGCGCCCGTTCGAGGGGCCGTCGGCATCGGGGGCCCCGACCACGAGGTCCGGCGTCCCGTCGCCGTTCAGGTCACCGGATGCCCCGCTACGCCCGAAGGCGTCGGCCGCCTCCTCGCCCCAGATCGTCGTGCCGACCGAGCCGAGCTTGCGCACCAGCGTCTCGCACTCGTTGCCCGTCCCGTCGTGGTCCGCGTCGTACTGGTCCGCGTTGGCGACCAGGTCGCAGTTGTCGCTGCCGTTCTCGATGCCGTCCCCGTCGATGTCGTCGTCGCAGGCGTCGCCGATGCCGTCCCCGTCCTGGTCGGCCTGGGCCGGGTTCTCGACGGAGGGACAGTTGTCGTCGCAGTCGTCGATGTTCCCCGCGGTGCAGGGATCGCTGGTTCCGTCGCCGTCGTCGTCCTGGATCCCGTCCTCGTCCCCGTCGTTCTCGCAGGCGTCGCCGATCCCGTCGCCGTCGGAATCCGCCTGGTCGAGGTTCGGGGTCTTCCTGCAGTTGTCGCAGGCATCGCCCACGCCGTCCCCGTCCTGGTCCTCCTGGCCGGGGTTCTCGATCGAGGGACAGTTGTCCGCCATCCCGCGGATGCCGTCGCCGTCCAGGTCGACCAGCGAGACGACCCAGCACTCGCCGGTGTCCATCCGGTCGGCGGTGTCGTCCGGATCGCCGTCGCCGCTGTCCGCCCCGACGACGATCTCGAGCACGCCGTCCCGGTTGTAGTCCGCGAGCGCCAGGTCGATACCGAGATCGTCCACCGAGTCGGCGCCGAGGATCGACCAGTCGGCGTTGTCGGTCAGCAGGTCCACCTCGAAATCGTTCCTGATCCGCTTCCAGGAGAGGATCACCACCTCGCCGGCATCGGTACGGCCGGGCTGGATCGGCCCCTCGGAGTAGAGCGCCGAGATCGCCAGCTCCAGCGAGCCGTCGCCGTCGAGGTCGCCGATGGTGCAGGCCTGCCCGAAGGCGTCTCCCTCGTGGCGGCCCCAGATGCGGGTGGCGGCCAGGAGGTCGACCTCGTCGGTCTGCCAGCTCGACCGGTCTCGCCCGAGGACGACGTATGCCTCGCCCGCGGAGAAACGTCCGTTGGACGGCCCCGCTCCCCCGGTAACGCCGATCACCAGGTCGTCCTTGCCGTCGCCGTCCAGGTCGGCGGCGCAGACCGAGGTCGGCAGGTTGTCGTTGGAGTCCACCCCGTAGATGTACGGATCGGGGTCGGTCCCGAGATCCCGCACCGTCCCGGAGGACAAGCCGGAATCACCGAACACGATGTGCAGCTGGCCGCAGCCGTTTCTCGAGTTGCTCGGGCCGTCTCCGGCGCGTGCCCCGACGAGCAGGTCGTCCACACCGTCGCCGTCCACGTCCCCGAACCCGACCACGCGGCCGGCAAAGTCGGCCTCCTCCCCTCCCTTGACGAACAGGTCGGGGTTGGTCCGGCCGGTCTCGAACGCCTTGTAGTTCGTCCGGTAGGGCAGGCTCGACGACCCGAAGGCCACCGACACGGCGCCGTACGTCACGAGATGGCCGTTCTCGTCGTACTCGCGGTAGGACGGCTGTCCCATCGCGATATCCAGGATGCCGTCGCCGTTGATGTCGCCGAGGGCCAGGCTCCGGCCGAGACCGACACCGCCGCGCTGGCCGGCGAAGAACGCGTCGACGTTCTCCGGGTTGTCCTTGGCGTCCTCCGCCGTCGAGTCGTTCTCCGTGTCGATCTCGGCGGTCCAGGTCTCGCGGCCGTAGAACACGTAGACCCGTCCGCAGTGGGTGTCGGCGTCGTCCGTGCCGTCGCCGTCCTCGTCGAGGGCGTCCCCGACGCACCGGGCCTGGGAGGCACCGACCACGATGTCGTCGACGCCGTCGCCGTTGACGTCGCCGACCGCGAGGGCCTGGCCGAAGAGGTCCTCCACGTGCTCGCCCCAGATCGTCACGTCGGCGTGCTCGGTGTCCACCGAGAGGTCCTGCTCGCCTCCGGAGATCGGGCCGAAGACGACGTAGACCTCGCCGGCGAAGTCCCGCTGGTCACCCGGGGGCCCGTTCGCCGACGGCGCCCCGACGACCAGGTCCTCGATCCCGTCGCCGTTGACGTCGCCGCGGGCGACCGTCCGGCCGAGGTTGTCCAGCCTGTCGGTCCCGTAGAGGACGTAGTCGTCGGTGTCGCCGCCGAGGTCGATGCGGGTGTAGTCGCAGGCATCTCCGACACCGTTGCCGTCCTGGTCCGCCTGGTCGGCGTTCGGCACGTACGTGCAGTTGTCGTCGCAGTCGGTGGTATTTCCGTTGGTGCACGGGTCCCAGGTGCCGTCGCCGTCGTCGTCCGGGATCCCGTCGTTGTCATCGTCGTCGTCGCACGGGTTCCCGATCCCGTCACCGTCGGAGTCCGTCTGGGTGATGTTCTTGATCTCGGGGCAGTTGTCGCACGCGTCGCCGAGGCCGTCCCCGTCGGTGTCGGCCTGCGCGGGGTTCTGCACCTCTGGGCAGTTGTCGCACGCGTCGCCGACCCCGTCAGAATCGGCGTCGTCCTGCTCGGCGTTCGCCAGCTTCGGGCAGTTGTCGTCGGTGTCGTTCACGCCGTCGTCGTCGTCGTCCGAGTCACACATGTCCCCCTGGCCGTCGCCGTCGGTGTCCCGCTGGAACCCGTCCTGGTACTCCTGGTCGGACATGGTCCCGTCCCCGTCGCCGTCGCAGTTCTGGACCGGGTCGGCGTCGCAGTCGCCGTTCTTCATCCCCCGGCAGTTGTCGCACGCATCCCCCACCCCGTCGTAGTCGGGGAAGAACCCCCCCTCCTCCTGGGAGGGGTTGCAGTCGTTCGGGCAGTTGTCGCAGGCATCGCCCACGCCGTCCGGCCCGCCCGACTCGCCGGGGTCGACCGTGCCGTCCTCGTCCTCGTCCACCCAGGGGCACTCGTCGGTCGCCTGGGGGCCGTCGGTGTCGGCCTGGTCGGGATTCGCCACCGAGGGACAGTTGTCGCACACGTCGCCGATGCCGTCCCCGTCCTGGTCCGCCTGGTCCGCGTTCGCGTCGTGCGGACAGTTGTCGCAGCGCCCTCCGATGCCGTCCGCGTCGACGTCGTCCTGGTCGGCGTTGGCCACGTCCGGGCAGTTGTCGCAGGCGTCGCCCACGCCGTCGCCGTCCTGGTCGGCCTGGTCCGCGTTCGAGACGTTGGGGCAGTTGTCGCACACGTCACCGAGACCGTCCCCGTCGGAGTCGGTGTTCGGACCGGGCACGCCGGGACAGGTGTCGGTGGTGTCGGAGATGCCGTCCCCGTCGTCGTCGGGATCGCAGGCATCGCCCTGCCCGTCGCCATCGGTGTCCAACTGGTCGAGGTTCGGCGTATTCGGGCAGTTGTCGCAGACGTCCCCGACGCCGTCGTCGTCGGTATCCTTCTGCGGATCCGGATCGGTCGAGCCGTTCGGGACTGTCCGGCAGTTGTCGTCACAGCCGGAAGTCTGCCCGGTGTCACAGGGATCGTCGAGGGTCCCGTCTCCGTCGTCGTCGTTGACGTAGTCGTTGTCGTCGTCCTCGTCGCAGACGTCACCCATCGTGTCGTTGTCGGTGTCGACCTGGTCCCGGTTGGCGTCGTACTGGCAGTTGTCGCAGTAGTCGCCCCAGAGGTCCTCGTCCTGGTCGGCCTGGTCGTCGTTGTAGACGTCCGGGCAGTTGTCGAAGAGGTTCCGGTAGGTGTCGAGGTCGTCGTCCATCGGGGTCAGGAGCCACAGGCCCCCGGCACCGAGGCGCTCCCCGTCGCCGAGGTCCGCCCCGTCCTGGAAGGGCGCTCCCGCGAGGATCTCTTCCTTGTCGTCGTGGTTGATGTCTCCCGCCGCGAGACCGCCGCCCAGGGTGTCTCCCTGGGCGCGGCCCCAGGTGACCGGGTCGCCGCTGCTCGCCCCACCGAAGTCCTCGTCGGCCGCGGGGTGCTCCGAGGCGCCGTAGCGGATCCAGATCTCCCCGGCGCCGGGCCGCGGCTCGCCGCTGTCGGGCCCGTCGGCATACGGCGCCGCGACGATCACGTCGCCGTAACCGTCGTGGTCGACGTCGGCAATGACGACCTTGTCGCCGAAGCCGTCGTCGCCGTCTTTCCCGATGATCGTGAAGCCGAAGAAGGTGTCCGGCAGGTCTTCCCGGAGGTCGATGACCTCGTTCGCGTACCGGGGCCCCCACAGGACGGACACCTCGCCGACTCCCTGGCGGGCGGTTCCGTCCCCGTCGGCCCCGTCGGCAAAGGGCGCCCCGATCGCGATGTCGAGATTGCCGTCCCCGTCCACGTCACCGATCGCGATCGCCTCCCCCGCGGAATCACCCGGGTCGGCGCCCCAGATCCGCGTCGGGACCCCGTCGTTCAGGTCCCGGCTCGCGGGGAAGTTCGTCTCGCCGAAGACGATCCCGACCTCGCCCGCGTTCGGGCGAGGCTGGTCGGTCGGGCCGCGACCCCGCTGCAGCTGGAAGACGATGTCGTCGATCCCGTCCCCCGAGACGTCCCCGACCACGACGACGCCACCCAGCTCGCCCTGCTCGTCGACGGTCTCGTTCGGATCGTCCGTCCCGTCGTCGTCGAAGTCGTAGGCGGGGCCGTAGATCACCGCGTCGGGCGGGTTCGCGTGGAAGTCCCGCACGCCGTCCTCGAAGGTGGTGGTGCCCGACAGCAGGATGTCGATCTCGCCGGCGCTCTCGCGTGTCCCGTCCGGTCCGTCGGCGTCGATGGCGCCGATCACCAGGTCCGGGCTGCCGTCCCCGTTGACGTCACCCGCCGCGAGCGAGGCCCCGAGCCGGTCGCCCGCGTGGGCGCCGAGGATCCAGAGGTCGGCGCTGGTCTTCGTCTGGTCCGGCCGCCACAGGTCCAGGGTCTTCGCCCGGACCCGTCCGCCGAAGAGGACGTACACCTCTCCCCGCGCCCTGAGTCCCTGCGGATCGGCGGTCCCGTCCCCGTCGGCGTCGTAGCCGGCGCCGCGGGGACCCGCACCCGACGGCGCCCCGAGGACCAGGTCGTCGATCCCGTCCTGGTCCAGGTCGACGAACAGGATCCGCGTCCCGAGCTGGTCCCCGGCATGGGCGCCGTAGATCACGAGGTCGGCCTCGGCCCCGTTCCCCAGGTCGAGTTCGTGGTCGTACGGGGGATCGCCGTAGAACACGAACACCGCCCCGGCGGCATCCCGGTCCGAGTGTTCCCCGTCGTGACCCGGCGCGCCGACGGCCCAGTCCAGCGTGCCGTCCCCGTCGAAGTCCCCGACGGCCACCGCATCGCCGAACTGGTCGCTGCCGCGCTGGCCGATCCGGACGATGTCGTGCCCGTCGGCCAGGTCGATCTCGTTCACCCGGCCCGCCAGCGCCGGCGCGGACAGGATCGCGAGCAGAGTGAGGAAGGAGCTCACCGTGGCGAAGGCGGAAAGCCCGGTCCTCACGTATCTCATCGCATACCTCCACTTGTGGTTGGAAACGGGGACACACCGGTCCCGGGACGGCCGGGAAGGGGCCCTTCCCGGCAGGTGTCGGTCGGCTCGAAGGGGGACTGGCTGCACCGGGTCCTCCCGTGAGCGAAGGCGCCTCACGCGAGCGAATGTACGTTCCACGTGGGCCCCGTGCAGCCCGAATTCCTATATTGTACGAGGCCGTCCCATCCCGCAATCCCGGAGGTGTCCGCGATGGTTCG
>Ga0256842_1002911_pt1 | contig 11813 bp, 10 predicted proteins | sample 4559240metaG_FD_185973 | JGI IMG/M metagenome (GOLD analysis project Ga0256842, IMG submission 185973) | Hydrothermal vent microbial communities from Guaymas Basin, Mexico - 4559-240 | ecosystem: Environmental > Aquatic > Marine > Hydrothermal vents | place: Mexico: Guaymas Basin | collected...
AACGAAAGTAAATTAATCGAGGAGCGAGATTATGAAATCGTTGGCATAGATATAGACTCAAAAGCAATAGAAAAAGCAAAACTTGGTGTTTTTTCTAAAAGGAGCGTGCAATTTGTTCCGCCGCATATATTAAGAAAATACTTCACTCAAAACGGCAATACATATAAAATAAGTGATTTTTTAAGGGATGTTATAGATTTTAGAACGGTCAATGTTATGGATAAAATAGCTATGAAAAAACTTGGCAAATTTGATGTTATATTCTCGAGAAATATGCTCATATACTTCGATGACGCAAGCAGAAAGGCAACGGCTATGACATACTACGAAATGCTTAAACATGGTGGATATGTATTCTTGGGACACGCAGAGAGTATGAGTAGAATTGTGTCTGTCTTTAAAACAGTTAAAGTAAAAAATTCTATAGTCTATAAAAAGGTGTAGAAGGGGTGATAAATGAAGATTGAAGACAAAAAGCTAATCATAGACCAACCCATAGAAAACGAACGACTTGAAGAATTTATGAATTTACTCAAACAAAACGACACCGAAAGCATTATTATTCAAAATCCACAACTCGATTCATCAATTATTCAGGCTATAATGTGTTTTGCAAAAGACAAAGCGATAGAATGTAGTGATACTTTTTTAAGTAAGGTTTTTGATAATACCATCTATATAGAGGAATAAAACATTGATAACGATTCTTGCCGCAAACAGAAAAGGTGGTGTAGGAAAAACAACAACAGCTGTGAATCTTGCAGCATGGCTTGGCAGAATGGGAAAAAAAACACTGCTAATAGATATGGACACACAGGGACATCTTCAATATGGATTAGGATTTAAAAAACCTTTTGACAAAGGCATTCACGAAACATTAAAGAACGGAAATATTCTCGAAATAATTCATACTACGGACTTTGAAAATTTGGATTTGATTCCCGCAAGTATAAATTTTGATGTATCTTTACTGGGAGATAACAAAACGCTACTAAAAAAAAGATTTGAAGATAGTAAGATAGATGAAATATACGATATATGCATCATAGACACGCCACCAACAAGCGATACTATTATATTTAACGCATTAAGCGTCGGGAATTACGCTTTGGTTCCTATGCAGACAGAACATTTAGGCTTGATAGGAGTTATGCAGTTTTTGAAGATATTTTATAAAATGGCTCCAAGAATTAATTCAAACTTCAAACTCTTAGGTGTAGTTCCTACTATGTTTAATAAGTCAATGAAAGAGCATAAAGTTATAATAGAAAATCTAAAAAAATATGTAAGCAAAAACAGAGTATTTGAGCCTATTAGAAAAGATTTCAAGTTGTCCAATGCATTTGCTTTAGGCAAACCGATTATGTATGTAGATAACAGGTGTAGAGGCTCGAAGGACTATAAAAAACTTGCCGAATCGGTTATTGAGAAACTTAATCTAAAATAGTTTATTCCGCTTTCTATCAACCTCCAAAAGAAAAGTATTTAGATTTAACGACTCTGTCCCCCCTTATATTTTTTTATTAGCATTGGGCTTTTTAATTGTAAATAAAATTAGCTTATTTATAACGAATAAATTAAATAAAGTGTTACTGTTTTTTGTAAATTCAACTGCTTAATGATACAAAAATAGTGTATCGCAAACACTTTTGTCAAATTTATTTGTAAAAGTATTTAAAGATATCTTGCAAGAGAGGTACTCCCCTATTGCTTTTTTAATTTTCACTACTTACCTTTTTTTACACATATATAAATATATTTTTATATACAAAAAATTTGTTAAAAATGCTTGACATTTTGTTGCATATTTAATATATTCCAATATTAGAATATATGAATTATTGAATGGAGGTATTGGTATGGTTAATCCAAAAGATTATCTTGAGATGGGGATTAAGTTTCATGGGCATAAATGTCCGGCTCAACCTATGGGTCTAAGAGCCGGTGCAATTGCTATGAATAAACTAAATGTTGAAAGATCAAAATCATCTGAGCTTATATGTCTTGTTGAAATAGGTTTTGATCATTGTGCTACATGTTTTGCAGACGGTGTTCAGGTAATAACAGGTTGCACATTTGGTAAAGGAAATATTTACAGATTAAACTACGGCAAATTTGGAGTAACACTTATAGACAAAAAGAACAAAAAGGCTGTAAGGGTTGTGCCTAAAGCGGAAGCGATGGAGAGGAATAAGGTTTCTCCGTTTTTTACGGAATATAGAATGAAGGGTGTTCCTGCAGAAGGTGTTCCGGCGGAAGTTGTTGACCCTTTGATAGAAAGAATAATGAACGCTTCGGATGATGAACTCTTTAATGTAAGCAATATTTTTGATTATGATTTCAAAGACTCTCCCCATCCTTTTAAAACGACAAGATGTTCTGTCTGTGGAGAGTTTGTTCTTGAACACTACGCACATATAGTTGACGGAAAACCGGTATGTGAATATTGCTACAATAAACAGCTGGGATACGATACAATAGATACCATCCAGCCTACTGTTGCAAAAAAAATAATAAGTGTTCCGTTGAAATAGACTATTTGTTTAACAATAGAGCAGGAAAGTGATAAAAACGCATTTTCCTGCTTGGATTATTGTGGATAGGGTGTGTTTATGTCATATTCTCTTATGATACTGGTTTTTGCTATAATTTGGGCTGCGTCGTTTCTCTTTGCTATGCTTGGTTTGGGCGGAGGAATGGTGTATGTGCCGGTTATGAAATGGCTCGGTTTTGATTTTAAATCTGTTGCCATACCTGTAGGGCTTCTGCTTAACGGTTTAAACACCGCTCTTGCTATGATACCTTTTCATAAAGCTCATTTAATAGATTATAAGGGCGCTTTACCTTTTGCACTTTCTGCAATTATTTTTGCGCCGATAGGGGCATATACGGTTCAGTTTATACCTACAAGAATAGTGTTGATTTTATTTATCATAGCTGTATTAACAGCCGCTGCCAAGGTTTTTATATCATCAAAAGGTAAAGATGAAGAAAATTTAATAGATTTAAAAAAGCGACTTATCTATGGAGGATTTGCGGGTGCCTTGATAGGTTTTGCCGGAGGAATGCTTGGAATTGGCGGTGGATTTTTGGCAGCTCCTATCTTAATGAGTATGGGCTATTCCGCAAAAAGGGCAGCAGGAACAACAGCTTATGTTGTGACATTTTCATCTATAAGCGGATTTTTGGGACATGTTGCCGAAGGTCATTTTGACCCTTTATTGACGGGCGTTCTCATTGTTGCCGTTTTGCTCGGCTCGCAGCTTGGAGCTCGCTTTACCGTAAAGAAAGCCAATCCTAAGATGATAAAGCGGGTATATGTTGCAATTTTACTTGTTGTTGCAATTAAATTAACCATTGGTCTTTTAAAATGATTGATTGTGAGATAAAAGTTTAATATAGTAAAGGGTATGGAAGTTTTTGAGTTTAAAACGCAGATTGTGAAGGCTTTGTCAAATCCGATACGCTTTGCAATCTGCGAATATTTGTTGAGTGTAGAATCGCCAATATGTGTAAATCATATAGCCGAGCATTTTCATCTTAACCAGTCGAGTGTGTCAAAGCATCTTTCCATTCTTCAAAATGTAGCTATTGTCAATATTAAAAAAGACAATGTTTATGTAAGGTATTACATAAATGACAAGGAAGCACTTAAATGTTTTATGGATGCTGTTAATAAGTTGAGTGAAAACAAAATAAAACAGCATTCTAATATTTATGACAGTTTTTATAATTCTACCGAAGTAAAGTTTGAAAATTGAGCGTTAAAGTTATATAATTACTTAGCGGTTTTTTATTTTTAAAATGGTGATAATTAAGACTTATTAAACAAAAAACAAGATATATTAAGAAACCGTGGTAGTGTAAGAAGATTTTTTAATAAACGATAAAATTTTTAAGAGGGAGCGGTTATGAATGTATCTGAAGCTATAAAGTCGAGGTTTTCGGTCAGAGCTTATTTGGATAAAAAAGTTGACAGAGAAGTAATATATAAACTGCTTGATGTTGCGAGATTTTCACCCTCAGGTCACAATATACAGCCTTGGGAGGTTATGGTTTTAACGGGTAAGTCAAAGGATAATCTATCAAATAAATTGATTGAGGATGTAAAAAGCAAAAGAGAAAGGGTGTATGACTACGAATATGCAATAAAAAATATGCCTGCATATATAAATAAAAGAAGAAAGGCGTGTAATGCAAAAATTTTCACTCATAAACATATAGACCCTAAAAAAGATAAAGAGGCACTGAATGAGCATATACTTGAGAATTTCAGATTTTTTAACGCCCCCGTCGAGCTTTTAATTTTAATGGATAAAAATTTAGGCGACGGTGCGTATATAGATATCGGAATGTTTGCTCAGAGCATAATGCTCGCCGCTTTGGACTTTGGCTTGGCCACCTGTGCTCAGGCTTCCATATCCGCATACGCTGATACTATTCATAGGGAGTTGGATATACCACAGAATAAAATAGTTCTTTTTGGTCTTTCACTGGGTTATCCTGATACGGAAAATTATATCAATAAGCTGAGAATGGATAGAGAAGAGGTTGAAAATTTCACAAAATTCTTAGATTAGAAGAGAGAAAAAATAGAGACGATTATAAAAAAATTAAACAACCTTGAAAGCAGATTGATTAAGCATCTGTTTTATAAAGAGAATACGGACAAGATAATAGTTCAAGAGAACGACATCTTAAAATTTGATCAGACGGCAAAATGGCTTTTGACAGATATAGATAAACTTAAACTCAGTAAAACTATAAAACAAAAGTTTGTGTCAAAAAATATAGAAACCGTCCGTGACATCGTGTTTTTAAAGCCACTTCACATAAAAGACTATAAACTTCGTCAAATAATCGATTTGAAGGAAAATGAATATTGCGCCGTTAAGGGGATAATCACTTCACTAAAGAAGGGGAAATTTAAATCCTTTACGGTTTATGACGGCAGTGCATATCTAAATTGTAATTTTTTTGGCAATTCATCTTATGTAAATAGGCTTTTTTATTCTTTGAAGGTTGGCAGTGAAATTGTTTGCAAGGGGAAAACTTCAATTTTTAACAATAAAATACAGATGAATCATCCAATTCTTGAGCATATCTCGGATTTTAAAGAGAGCTCTGAAATTGAATATCCCTCAATCTTGAATATGAGAAATAAAACCGTAATTAAAACTATTGAAAGCGCTTTTGATATTCAACCTGAGGCGCCTTATGATTATTTGCCTTATACTATAATTGCAAAAAACAGGTTTATATTTTTAAACGAGTTGTTGGACAATCTTCATAAAGCAAAAGATTCCAAGGCGGTAGAGCGTAGGTTAAAATATGAAGAGGCATTTTTTATAATTTTAAGTTTGGCACTTGAAGAAAATGAAGTAAAAAAATATAAATCCATACCTATACAAAGTGATAAAAATATTATTAATGATGTGGAGCGCCGTGTAGGATTTTCATTTACAAATGATCAGAGAAAAGCGTCAGAAACGATTTTGTATGAAATAAATCAGGATAAGCCTATGCTTAAACTTTTACAGGGGGATGTCGGATGCGGCAAAACCGTTGTGGCATTAACGGCTTCACTTGCGGCGCTGAGAAATAACCTTCAGGTGGCAATAATGGCGCCTACTCAACAGCTCGCAGTGCAAATTTTTAAAGAGAGTAGAAAGGTATTGAGCAGCGAAAAATTTAATGTTGAGCTTTTAATAAGTTCAACAAAAAATAAGCAGGATATATACGACAAGCTGGAGAATAAGCATATAGACTGTATAGTCGGAACACATTCATTACTGCAGGATAAAATTAAATTTCAAAACTTAGGATTTATAGTTATTGACGAACAGCATAGATTTGGTGTAGAGCAGAGAAAATTGTTATCACAAAAGGGTTTTTATCCCCATACTTTAATTATGAGTGCAACCCCCATACCGAGGACGCTTGCTACAATTTTATACTCAAAGACATCACTTACAACAATTAAGGAAAAGCCTGAAGGCAGATTAAAAATAAAAACTATGCATTTTGTGGAGAATAACAGAAAAAAAGCCTATGAGTTGGCAAGGCGGGAGATGGACAAAAAGCACCAGGTTTATATAGTGGCACCTTTAATTGAGGATTCTGAAAAGCAGGAAGAGACGCTTTCTGCTGTAAAAATTTATGATAGTTTAAGAAAAGGATATTTTAAAAATTATAAAATAGCCCTTTTGCACAGCAAAATAGACCCGAATGAAAAAAATAAAATAGTTAATGATTTTAGAAGTGCCAAAATAGACTGCATTATAAGCACAACCGTTATAGAAGTCGGAATAGATTCTCCAAGTGCAACAGTTATGATAGTGGAAAATGCTGAAAAATTCGGCTTATCTCAGCTTCACCAACTAAGAGGCAGAATAGGCAGAAGTAGTCTTCAATCATACGCCGTTTTTATAACCAAAAAAAATATATCAAGCATAGCTCAAGAAAGGATAAGTGCTCTGCTTACAACAGATGACGGATTTGAAATATCTGAAATTGATTATCGACTAAGGGGCTCAGGAGAAATACTTGGCACAAGACAGCATGGAAAGAACGATTTTAATTATATAAATATATTTGAAGACGGGGAATTGATAGAAAAAGTAAAGAAAGATGTTGAGTATTTAATAGAGATTCAATATCCTATAAATGTCGGCTTAAAAAAGATTCTTGAATATCAGTGGCAAAAAAGAATTAATTATATAAATGTGGGGTGAAATACGATGAAGGTTGCAGTAGGTCAGATGAATATTGTAGCAGGAGGCGTTGATGAGAATTACCAAAAGGGCTTATCTTTAATAAAAAAAGCAAAAGAGAAGGGTAGCAATCTTATCCTCCTTCCTGAGGTGTGGACAACCGGTTTTCTTTTTAAGCGGCTAAAAGAACTTTCTAAAACCACACCCTCAATTATTGAGAAATTGAAAAAAGAATCAAACGGATTAGTTATATGTGGCAGCTATGTTGTGAATAATCCCAATGACAGCTCAAAAGTTTTTAACAAGTTTTATGCGATTTATAACGGTGAAATAATATTTGAATATACAAAAACAATGCTTTTTGGCGTAACAGGTGAGGATAAATATTTTTCAAGAGGCGATATAAATCAAAAAAACATTTTTTCATTTAATGGCATACCATTTGGTGTTAGTATATGTTACGAATTAAGATTTCCTGAATTTTTTAGAAGGGCAAGCTTTAACGGGGCACTCATTCATCTTCACCCTGCCATATGGCCTATGAGCAGACTCGAGCATTGGTTGACTCTGACAAGGGCAAGAGCAATAGAAAATCAGGTATATTTTTTATGCTCAAACGGTGTTGGAATGAGCGGCAAATGGGAATTGGCAGGTAACTCAATAATATATGACCCATGGGGAGAAATGTTACAAAATGCAAACTCCAAAACAGATTTAAAATATATAGATATTGATTTTAATGTTATAGAAAAAGCAAGAAACAACCTGCCCAGTTTAAACGATTCTATAGAATTCTTTAAGTAAAAATTTTTAAAGGCGCATCTTGCCTTTTATTGTAATCTCCCCTTTTTATCCCGTTTTCTATATCTTGTTGCTTTTGATTCTGTCAAGTTTTGATTCTTTAAGGTTTGCCGTTTTCTTTTTCATACTCTACTTCTCGTAGGGTCAACTATCATCCTCAAAACCTTCAGCTGTTCAACTGTTGGTTTTTTTGGTTTTAGGAATTTTATCCGAAGCTGTTAGATTTTATTTAATATTTTTAACTAATTATGAGTTAATTTCTTTTATTGTTTATTTTTTGCTTGACATCTTAAAAATAATAATTTAATATTAGATACAATTATGAATGGTGAGTTAGTGTGCACATTAGCGATTTAGCATAAGGTTAACGAAGGGTTAAATGTTTTTTAGTTCTTAAGTTTTGTGATTTGTATAAAAGAAAGTGGAAAATGTATTAAATTTTTTTTAGGAGGGTTTTATGGAAGTTAAGAAATTAGTTGGAGCAAGAGAGGCGCTTAGTGTTGTTAAGGATAATGACACGGTTGCAATTTCAGGATTTAACCTATCGACAAGTCCTGAGTATCTAATTGAAGAATTGTTCGCAATGTACAAAGAAACAGGTCATCCAAATAACCTGTTTATTATCTCAGATACGCTTCCTGGTGTTCCTGACAGAGGAATAGATAAGGTATTTGCAGAGTTATATGAAGATAAAGATCAGAATTTCATCAGAGGAACATTGATGCCATTTATCGGATGGTCACCGGCTTTGATGAAAATGACTCTTGAAAATAGAATAGAGGTTTATTCTTACGCAATCGGAACTACATCTTACTGGTTTAGGGAAGTTGCTTCAGGAAGACCTGGTCTAATAACAAAGGTCGGTCTTGGGACATTCTTGGATCCGAGAATTGACGGTGGAGCATCCAATGAACTTGGAAAAGAAAAGAAAACCTGCAAAGTTGAATTAATGGAGATAGATGGTGAAGAATGGCTAAGATATCAGGCACCGACACCTGATGTAACATTAGTTAGAGGAACGACTGCAGATATGGATGGAAATGTTTCTATGGAAGAAGAACCTTTCTATGGAACGGTTTTGAATATGGCTCAGGCTGCTAAATCTCAGCCAAATCCTGGAACAACAATTGTTCAGGTTAAATATACGGCAAGAAAAGATACAATACCTACAAGGGATGTTGTGGTTCCTGCTCCTTTAATTGATTATATCGTAGTTTCTCCTGATGATGACAAATACCACAGACTTTCCGGAAGCTATATAACAGACCCGAGAATGTCCGGACAGGTTAAAACAGAGAAAACAAAAGAGCTTGAATCTCTATTACCTACACCTAAGAAGATTAGAGATAGAATTGCAGCCGGTAGAATTTTAATTGAGACAATGAGATTGGCTGCAAAACTTAAAAAACCTCTATTCGGTAACTTGGGAATAGGTATTCCTGTTTATGTTTCTTGGCTTGCCGGTGAATTTGGATATAGTGATATGTTGGCACTTACAGTTGAGCCAGGCCCTGTTGGCGGAATTGCCTTAGTTGGAGGAGATTTCGGTGTTTCTATTTCCCCGAGTGCAATAATCCCAATGCCTGATATGTTCACAAACTATGAGGGTGGAATTATTGACTTTGCATCACTTGGATTTATGGAAATAGATCCTAAAGGTAATGTTAACCCATCATACAGCCCTGTTAGAGTTTCCGGTCCTGGTGGATTCCCGGTTATTTCTGCAGGTTCTCCAAGAACATTCTTTGCCGGCGGATTTACAGCAGGTAAATTTGACATAGATGCAGACAACGGAAAACTTACTATTAATCAGGACGGAAATATACTTAAATTCAACGACGAAGTAGTTAAAATAGTATTTAGTGGACCTCAAGCTGCTAAATCAGGAAAAGAAATAATCTATGTTACAGAAAGAGCGGTATTCGGTCTTGATGAAGACGGTTTAATACTTCAAGAGGTTGCACCTGGTGTTGATGTTGATAAGGACATACTTGCAAAGATGTCATTCAAACCTAAGGTAGCAAATAAATTGGAAGAAATGCCTGCATGCTTATTCTACAAAGATTTAGCACCTTTGAAAGAGTATACAGACAAGATATTGAGCGACGCCGGAATTCTTTAAACAAAATTATGGCAGGGGGTTTATCCTCCTGCTTTTCTCTATTTTAACGAAATATCAATACAAAATAGCGATAGTTTGCGCCCCTCGATACATAAAGACACAAACACCATTTTATTGTTGCTTTATTTCCGAATATAAATTATATTAATTTAATTAAAAAATTAGTTTTTAATTTCCTGATATTTTTGTATTTAAGCTCAACTTATTATAGGATATCATTCAAAAATCCTGTATAAATCCATCTATATTCTGCATTGTATCAAGTAAAGAAAGCACATAGTTGTATTCCTGAAAATTTAATTTACGGTTTATATTTTTGTAATTGAATGCTTTATATGCAGGAAAATATTGACTCATTAATGATAAATGCACGCTTGGAATATTGTCGTCAATCCATTTTAAAACATTTTTTGTATTGTTTAAATATCCCGGTAAAATAAGGTGTCTTACAATAACGCCTTGTTCGGCGATGCCGTTTTTTATTTTAAGAAGACCCTTTGTGTTATACATTGCAAGAATAGCATTTGTTGCCACATCAAAATAATTTTCAATACCCGATAGCTGTTTTGCAAGGTTATTGTCAGAGTATTTTAAATCAGCGATATAAATGTCTATATAGTTTTTTAGATATTTTATGGTTTCTGATTTGTCGTATGAACTTGTATTGTAAATTATTGGTATAGACAATCCTTTTGTTTTTGATATATCTATAGCTTCACATATCAAATGTGCAAAATGTGATGGTGTTACAAGATTGATGTTATGTGCTTTTTTTTCTTGAAGTGACAGCATTATATCTGCAAGTTCGATTGGAGATATTTTCCTGTATGCGTTTTTTAGTTGACTGATTGGATAATTTTGACAATAAACGCAGGACATATTGCATCCTGTAAAAAAAATTGCGCCACTGCCGTTTATGCCACTTATTGGAGGTTCTTCTCCGAAATGAAGGTTGTAGCTTGCAATTTCAAGTTCGTTTTTGCATCTGCATAATCCCTGAAATTCTTCTCTTGTTATGCCACATTCTCTCGGGCAGAGTTTGCAACCTTCGCAAGCCATTTTCTGCAAGGTATTCATACTACAATAAAAAAGGGAGTCTTAAAAAAGACTCCCTTAAAAAAGACTTCAAAATAACAGGTTTATTATTTTGCGCCAACGATTTCTTCAAGCATATCTGTTGTGATTGATTTTGGTCTTTCAATATTGTATCCAAGTGCTCTGTCCCAAACGATATTTGATAGAACGCCAAGCGCTCTTCCAACACCGAACAGAACTGTATAGAAATCATACTCTTGAACGCCGTAATGCCACTGTATGCATCCTGAATGAGCGTCAACATTTGGCCATGGATTTTTTGCATGTCCATGCTCTCTTAGAATGTCAGGAACTATATCGTAAAGTAGGCTTACAAACTGGAATGTAAGATCGTCCGGCATATGTTTAAGAGCAAATTCTCTCTGAGCCATATATCTTGGATCTGTTTTTCTTAAAACAGCATGACCGTATCCGGGTATAACCTGTCCGCCGTTCAATGTATCCCATACGAATTTTTTAGCTTCTTCTTTTGTTGGCAATTTGCCACCCATTTTTTCCATAACTTCCTGTATCCATTTCAAAACTTCCTGATTTGCAAGGCCGTGTAGTGGTCCAGCAAGACCAGCCATACCGGCTGCATATGAGTAATAAGCATCAGAAAGAGCAGAAGCAACAAGGTGAGTTGCATGAGCGGAAACATTTCCTGACTCATGGTCTGAATGTATAATGAAATACAATCTTGCAACATCGTCATAAGGCTCAGGGATGCCCATCATATGAGCGAAGTTTCCGCCGAAGTCAAGGTTAGGATCTGAAGGAATATGAACATCTCCCTTATATTTCATTCTGTAAATATAAGCTGCCAATGTAGGCAACTTAGGCTGCAATTCCATAACATCTTCATACATATAATCCCAAGCGTCAAATTTATTAAATTTGCCGGAATTATACCATGCAGCAAATTTAGATTCTCTCTGCATTGCCAAGATACCTGCTGTAAACATAACCATTGGATGGGAATCTCTCGGGAGTGCTTTTAGAGTATCTTTTACATACTCAGGTATCTCTCTATTTTTTCTCCAAATAGATGCAACATCTGCAACATCCTCTTCCGTAGGTAAATCGCCTGTTAATAATAGATA
>Ga0256842_1002912_pt1 | contig 11813 bp, 11 predicted proteins | sample 4559240metaG_FD_185973 | JGI IMG/M metagenome (GOLD analysis project Ga0256842, IMG submission 185973) | Hydrothermal vent microbial communities from Guaymas Basin, Mexico - 4559-240 | ecosystem: Environmental > Aquatic > Marine > Hydrothermal vents | place: Mexico: Guaymas Basin | collected...
CCAAGGCCGCTTAGCATGGTTGCTTTTGCAAAAGGAAGTGATATTGGCATGTTCCTTGGCTATCATGCAAAGGCCGGAACAGGCTATGCGACATTTGACCACACATACAGCGGAGCTTCGGTTGATTATCTTGAGATAAACGGGGTTAGGGTCAGCGAATTTCTTCTGAACAGCTATGTTCTCGGGCACTATGGCATCCCGGTGGTTCTTGTTGGGGGAGATGCCAAGCTTATAGAGGAAGACGTCAGAAGATTCACCCCATGGGCAGTGGAGATACCCTTTAAGAACGCCATTTCAAGATACGCCGCTAAAAGTCCTAGCATGAAAAAGCTTAAGAAAGAGCTTAAAATAGCTGTTGCCGAAGCCATTAGGCGTTATGAGAAAGGCATGACAGAGCCTCTGAAAGTGAAAGAGCCTGTAACTGTTAGACTTCGCCTTCTTAGAAGTGATATGGCTGATGCTGCAGAGCTTCTACCCCAGATTAACAGAATTGACGGCAAAACCGTTAAGTTCAAGGCTGGAAATATTGGAGATGCCTACCGTATCTTTGAACTGCTAGTTTTGGCTGCTGCAGGTGTGAGATCAATAGCTAGAGGAGATACTGTCAGGATAAGTTAGAGAGCCCGCTTAATAGTCATAACTGGACATATTATCAAGCGCTCTCACAGGTTATCCTGACAATATCCTGGAGAATAGAGCTAGATTTTTAAGAAATGTTTAATCACTTTAATATGCCCCGGGGAAACCGCGGAGGATGAGCGTCTGGCGAGCTGTGACTCCTCTTCGCTCCACCCGGGGCACATATGTTGCTAAATCACTTCCAAAATCGCTTAAGATAAATACCTATCCTCCTCAGATTAACCGGCTTCATACTCTCTACCATCCAGTCCGGCAGGTCTTTTCTAACAGACCTCCAGAGAATCCTGTAGTCAAGTCCTATGACAGCTCCTCTCTCCTCACTTCCCCTGTGAACCCTACCAGCAGCCTGAGCAAGCTTTCTATGGGCCGGTAAGTAATAACCGTAGTATCTACCCTTCCCAGGGAATTTCTTTTCAAAGTATCTTATCTGAGCCTGAATCCTCGGTGTTGGCCTCGCATATGGAATTCCAACGAGAATCACACCGTTCATTTCATCTCCACTGTAATCCTGTCCTTCGCTGTTTCTACCTCCCATTACACCGAGGAGTATCGCTCCTTCTCCTTTGGACTCCTCTTTGAATGCTTTCACGAGCAGGTCGTTTTCCTTCGAGCTTGCCCCTTTCTTTTCAATATAAAGCTTCTTTCCAACTTCTTCCTCTATCATAACACCTAAATTTGCCGAGAGAAGTCCCTGAAGAACTTCATAAGATGCCGTAAAGACACCCACATTCTTTGGAATCAGCTTTGCTACCTCGACGATGTATTCGTTTATCTTCCTGTACATATCCAGAGACCGTTCTTCCCCTCTGGTCGAAACATCCTTAGCCACAAGCACAAGAGCATTCTCCCTCTTCACCATCCGCGGAAACTTCTTCACCTCTGCCTCAAGCCCTATAACATCCCGGAAAGCCTCCAGAGGGGTCAGAGTCCCAGACATGAATATCGCTGACTGCACATTCCTCACAAACTCAAGGGCTTTAGACGGATCAAGAGCGACAAGCTCAAGGGAAAGTCCTCTCTCCCGGCTCATCAGGAAGAGGTAATCGTCCCTCCCCATAGTGCTGAGCCATTCAAGCAGAAACTCACTCACCCTCCCAACATAGCTCCGTGGTGGCTTATTCTTTTCGATTTTATCCTCTCTTATTGAGTCGCCTACCTCAACCATCTCGTTCAAAAACTTTACAAGATACCTACCATCGAGATTGAGAATTCTGGAAACATGCTGAAATATACTCTCCGGAGCAACAGGTACCTCCTCCACAGCTCTGTCCCTGAGCTTCTCCTCATAGAGGTTTTCAAGACCCTTCATGAATATGCTCAGAAAATTTGCTATTTCATGCTCATTATAATCCTCGGCTTCCTTTATCGCCCTCGAAACACTGTGGATACTCAGCCTGTCGCTGAGGGCGCTTATCGCCTGATCAGGCAGATTATGAGCCTCATCAAATATCACGATTAAATCCGAGTAGTCAAGGTCAAAGTATTTGAGGAAATTCTCCCTTATAGCAGGGCTTATCATGTAGAGGTAACTTGCGACAATTACATCCGCCTTAAATGCCACCTTTCTCGTCAGTTCGTAGGGACAGAATTCCAGCATTTCCGCATGATGTATCAGCTCCAGAGGCTCGCTTGGATTGTTGAGGAAGTACTCCGCCACCTCCTCAAACTCTTCCTTCTTCTTCCTGACATTTTCATAGTAAGGGCATTTGTTCAGCTTCTTCAGGTTTTTACAAACTATCATTGCATTGTATGCATCAGGCGAGAATGTCTGGATATATTGATGGAGACAGAGGTCTTTCCTGCTCCTGAGCCCAACACCTCTTATAGGCTCTTTTTTGTTTATTGCCTTCAGCTCTTCAATAACCCTGTCCATCTGTTTGTGGGTTCTTGCCAGATAGAGGACTTTGTAGCCAAGACTCTTTGCATAAGGCAGAACTCCTGCCAAAACACTTATGGTCTTTCCAAAGCCAGTAGGGGCTTCTATAACAAGGTTTTTGCCCTTCCTGACGGCCTCATCAACCAGTTTTATGAACTCCTCCTGATGGGGTCGGAGCTTTTCATAAGGAAAGTACTCATTCATGGGAAAGAGTTTTAATGCCTTGCTTTTAACTTTTCCCCAAGGTGGATAAAATGGATGAGAGAGATAAAAAAATCATTGAACATGCAATCTGGGCGTTGTTACTGGCATGGTTTAGTTACATGTTCTTCTATCAAAACTATCTTCTATACACCTGGCATAGGGGCTTACCCCTGCCTTCAAAATGGCCGTTCATTTTCTTGGGTGTTGGCGTAGGGGCGCTGTTTTTTGCATATAAACTCTACGCCGAAGAAGCACATGGTATCCCTCCCAACGAGAGTAGGCTTCAAAGCGAAGACAGCTCCTAAGAATTAGATTTTTAAAACATGCACTCTGTACTTCGGCTAAGCTCACCACACATGTAACGATACCGTTGCTAACATTATACCTCCTTCGCCGACTATTGTAAATGGAATAATTGAATTCAGTTTTTTCATGGATTATCTTTTTCATTTTCATGTAACTTTCTCTTATTGATTCTGTTATTTCCTTTCGAGATTTTTGTCCATTAACCTTTCCCCAAAACCGTTCCATGATGTTTCAATATTCAACATATTGCCATTATGTGATTAGCGGAACACCCTTATTACTTCTATAACGGTGGGTTCCTAAAATTCAGCTTCGAGCAAACCAAAAATCAAAATTTATGAAAAATTTCTTCACAACAAATCTAACCCTTAACGGATCTTTTTCCCTGTTTGGAATAGGGAAAAGTGCGTAATATTAATTCTGATTTTGATGTTGCAGTCTTCAAAGCTTCCCAGCCATAAGGAAATTCTATCTGAGTTTTAGTCCTCATAATATGAAAACATGATAGGAGTTAGACAGCCGCCAAGCGCTCTCACCGGTTATCCTGACAGCGCCAGCATTTTAACAATGTGCATTGGCTTCGCTATCCCAGTCTTCTCGATGCACATTGGAATGAGTATGGCGGAGTAGATTATGAACCGCATAAAACCTGAAAGAGAGCTCAAGCAGTGGGCTCGTCGAGTTCCCCTTCACAAATCTCCGTCAGAGGAAATAGTGACCAGTCCTGATAGTTTCCAATCTTCTAATTTATACAGTGGCTTTGAAGAATACAATGTTCTCCTTTTTGATTCTGGCGTTAACAGGTATGCAGGAACTCACCCAATGTACCCCAGTCTAATAAAACCCTGTGTTATCTTCACTATTGAGGAAGTTAAAAAGACATTAAAAAAGATTTTCTCAATAGGTTAATGGCCTATTCAAATTCTTAGAGATGGATAAGAATAAATAGAAGAGAAAATCAAATCTCAAGCTCGTGGATGTGCTCGAGAACTTTAACCATCAGTTCAACGCTTGCATCAACGTCCCTCTCATCAACGACTTCTGCATTTGAGTGTATGTATCTTGAAGGAACGCTTATTGCACCTGTTGGAACACCAGCCTTATTGAGGTGGATTGCTCCTGCATCTGTTCCTCCACCGAGGAGAATGTCCCACTGGTATGGGATTTCATGCTTCTTAGCAAGCTCTTCCATCCATCTAACAATTGTTGGGTGACAGATAACTGAGCGGTCCATAATTTTAATTGCGGTTCCTTTTCCGAGCTGTGTAACCTGTTTGTGCTCCGGCGTCCCTGGAACGTCAGCTGCAATGGTAACATCAATTGCAAAGCCGTAATCTGGGTCAATGCCAAAAGCACTTGTCCTTGCTCCTCTAAGACCAACTTCCTCCTGAACTGTGGCGACGAAGTAAATATCTGCATTAGTCTCGCTGAGCTTTCTTGCGGTTTCAACCAATGTATAAACGGCAATTCTATCGTCAAATGCAATGCTCACAAGCCTATGCCTCCCTAATCTCTCCAAGCGGCCGTCCCATGTGATGATTGTGCCTATCTTAACTCCCATTTCTTCTGCCTCTTCCTTGCTCTCAGCACCGATATCAATGAAAACCTGATCCCAGTCTGGAGCTTTCTTCCTATCCTCTGGCTTCTGAATGTGAGGTGGAACTGAACCACCAACACCATAAATGAACTTATCCTTGCCAATCCAGACTTTAAAGCGCTGGGCAATTAAAGTCCTTGGGTCAACGCCTCCAATTGGTGCAACCCTTAAAAATCCGTTCTTTTCAATGTGAGTAACCATGAGACCAATCTGATCCATATGGGCTGCAAGCATGACCTTTGGACCGTCACCTTTCTTGTGGGCTATGACGTTGCCAAGTTTGTCAACCCTTATTTCATCAACGTATGGCTTAAAGGCCTCGATAACAACGTCTCTGACTCCTAAGAACTCGTATCCTGAAACACCGGGAGCTTCAACGATTTTCTTTAAAAGCTCATAGTCAACCATTTTCCACCGCCTCCGTTTAGATGTCCATCTTAATGCTCTCAGCGAAGATATTTAAGGTTTTAGGTTTATATGAGACCTATCCCAAGGTTAATAAAAACTTTCTGAGAGTGAAGAATCAATGAAAAAGAAAATCACCCTAGTTCCCATCATGTCTTTGGTTCTGCCTGCTTAAACGCCTGTATGAGCAACCACTTGGCATTTACAAGCATCCAAACCAATTTTTTAATGATGAGAACTGGGATAGAAAATCCTGTTGAAGCTCAACATTATCCCATGCACATTCCTCACACGACTTAGCCGTTTCGTGGCTCTGGTAAATGTTAATGGGGAGGAAAAGAGAGTATTGATAACTAATACCAGTAGACTGCAAGAGTTCATGATTCCTAGTAGAAAGCATTCTGCATACCAAAAACCAGCGGAAAGACAGACTTCGTCTTGATTGGCTTTGAAGACTTGGATGGAAAAGGTGCAGTGATAGACACACGAACACAAGCGAGAGCCTTGTGGAGCTCGGTCTAATCCCTTGGCTGAAAAACTGCCAGATAAAGCAAAAAGAAGTAACGGTTGGAAAATCCGGCTTGACTACCTTTTCGAGTGTCATAATGATGAAGTTCTTAGAGGGGCAAGAGAGGAGAATATGCAATATATCCAATCCATCAGTTAGGGGGGCAAAAGCACATAAAAGAACTCATAGGACTCGTAAATGCCGGCAAAGGACCATGATTTTTTTCATAGGTGCCCTGCCGGGTGTTGAGAAGTTCAAGTCCTATGAAAAAGGTGGCCTCAAGATAACAAAACTGCTTGCAGATGCCAGTAAGGTAGGAGTTGAGATTCACGCCCTCAGCCTGTCCCTCCTCCCCGATGGGAGTATTGTACTTGAGAAGCCGAGCCTTAAGATTGAGGAATGCTATTAGAAACCATAACAATGGAAGTTCATAGCTATTGAGGCACCCAAGCTAACCTTACAGAATAAGGCGAGGGAGAATTTTTAAACTCCCCTCTTAATTTAAATTGGGGTAACACCCGGAGGTGAAGGGAATGACCATAGTTGATGTAAGGATTCTGGTTGAAGGTGCGAGTGATGTTGAAGTTGTAAGCAAAGCCCTGCAGGGGCTCGCTCTTGGGAGTGAATATAATATCACAATTTCCTCGATAATTCCAACGACCAACATTGAGATAGCAAAAAGTGCAGCTGCTGGAGCAGATTTACTCATCATAGCCACAGATGCAGATAGAGTTGGAAGAGATTTAGCTGAGAGACTCTTCAGTGAGCTGGAGGAAATGGTCGGCCATGTGGAAAGAATGAAACTCCCACTCGGCCACGACCTTGAGCACGTTGACGTGGAACTCGTAAGGAAGGAACTCAAGAACACCCTTGTCAGGGCGGGTTTAAAGAGCCTTCAAATACTACCAGAATATATAGCACTTAGGAACCAGCTTCTTGATCTCAGAGGCAGGTATGAGAGCATTCTAAGAGAACATGAAGAACTGGAAAAGGCTTTCAAGGAACTTGAAAGGAACTATAATGAGCTGAAAAACCAGAATGAGCAGCTGATGGCTGAGAACAGAGAGCTTAGGAAACTACTGGAAGGGAAGATAAACACCTACAAGCTTGAAGAGGTATGGAAAAGCCTGTTCCCAGCTGAGGAAGTACCGGATGAGGAGTATATAGGAAAAGCAGTTGGAAAGCTTGGCCTTGAAGGCAAAATCATAGTTGGCCAAGGATACATTTATGCTGAGAACAGAAAACTCGTTGAAGATCTGCTCAAGACAGTCTATCTGAGCTTAGCTATAAGGGATGAATCCCTACCTCCAGAAGCACCAGAAGAGAGCTCTGGGGAGGAGGATGTAGAAAAGCTTCTGAGAGGTTTGTGAGGCCTTGAACCTGAGCCTGAGGATGTGGGTGAAAAGAGATAATAGAAAAGCTCATGAGGGGTCTGTGGTACATGAGTGACCTTGAGGAATTCCAGATGTATCTTGAGCTGGAGGGTAAGAGTCCAAACACGGTCAGAATGTACTCATACTATGTGAGGCGTTATCTTGACAAGGGTTATGATTTGAATTCCCGCTCTGCTCTACGTTTTTTGGCAAAACTCAAAAAGGAAGGTTACTCAAACAAAAGTCTGAATCTTGTTGTTCAAGCTCTCCGCTCCTATTTCCGCTTTGAGGGGCTTGATGAGGAAGCAGAGAAGCTCAAACCCCCAAAGGTTCCAAGGAGTTTACCGAAAGCCTTGACAAAAGAAGAGGTGAAGAAACTCTTAAGTGTTATCTCTCCACTCAGAAAACGTGATAGACTTATAGTTCTCCTGCTTTATGGTACTGGATTGAGAGTTAGCGAACTTTGCAACCTGAAAATAAAGGACGTTGACCTTAACAGGGGAATTATAACCGTGAGGAGAGGCAAAGGAGCAAAGGATAGACTGGTGCCCCTTTCAAAACCAATCATTAAAGAAATCAGAGAGTATCTTGCCCTGAGGGAGGATAGCAGCGAATACCTACTTGTTGAGGAAAGAAGGGAGAGGAAAGATAGGATTTCTCCTAAGACGGTGTGGTATATTCTAAACAAATATGGAAAGAAAGCCGGGATAAAGGTAACCCCTCACATGCTAAGACACAGCTTTGCCACTCATATGCTTGAAAATGGAGTTGATATAAGAGTTATTCAAGAAATTTTAGGGCATTCAAACCTTTCAACCACCCAAATCTACACCAAAGTTACAGTAGAGCATCTAAAGAAGGCACAAGAGAAAGCGAAGCTTATAGAAGGGTTAATGGGGAAGTAGTTTACCCACTTTTTAATTTTCCTCGACATGAGAGCAAGTTTTAGATTTCTTGATTGAATTTCATTTATCCATAACTGGCATTACAATTTTTGGATTAGAACCGTAAAATGTTTATAAAATCTCACCCAAAATACGATATAGGTGGGATCTTTGAGGCTCTTGGTTGCTGGCCTTATAACTCTTATCATATTAACTGCTGGATGCATTCAGGAAGCCCCCGCTAGAGGCGTTCAGAACTCCAGGGGTGAGCTGGAAATCCATGGAGTTACGCTCAATTCTCCTCATCCAGGAGAACCTCTAAAAATAATTGTCAATGGAAAAGCTGACAGATTAGTGATCGAGCTGAAAACTCCCTCAGGAGTTATGAATCTGAGCACCAAGAAAAGCGAAAATATTTTCATTGCCGAGGTTAACACTACAGAAGGAGTTTATGAGGTTATGCGAGTTTATGCCTATCTAAATGGTAAAAAACTTGTTCGAACTATCGAGAAAAAGATAAAAGTTTTCGATTTGCCAAAGATAACACTATGGAACGTTAGTAGATTAAATGAAAGCGGTGAAATAATCGTTGAGGTTAAAATAAGTGACTCCTCTGAGATTAAGAGGGCTATCCTAACTTACGAAGATAAGAGTGTCGAACTTGAAACAGGTGGAAGTATTTTCATAGGGACGTTGCGCATTAAAAGTCCAGAAGAAGCAGGGAAAATTTCCTTTACGGTAACGGCAGTCGACTCCTTCAACAACACTGCAACTCAGAACTTTGTTATAGACTGGCCTCTGCGGGACGCTTACTCTTACTTTGTTGTAAAGAATGGTTTTAATCCTCAACTAGCCATTAGGCTGTTTGACAATAACAAGTTGTTTCAGTACATCTACTCTTGGGACAGGAATCTAACATTCATCATTCTCAACATAGCTGATTGTAATGGAGAGAGAATCGAAGACAACATCGTATATAAGGTTCTTAAGCTGGTGAAGGATTATCAGAGTGCTAACTTGTATTTCAATATTCTCTATAGAACTCAGACCTGCAGAGCAAAGGAAGAAGTTTTGAATGCCCTAAACTATTACGTAGATGCTGTTTTAAAACAAAATTTACCAGAGCATGATTATGATGTACTAAAATTGTTTATTAACGCTAGTAATAAAGACCCAGAGCTAGTGGATTTTGAGCCAATCATAGTAAAAGATAATTATGGTCATAGAGTAATAATAGATTCTTACAACAAACCAAGGGATACATGGATGATAGTTGAGTTCATAAAAAGAAATCCTTATGTAGCTAGCGATGATAATTTGTATCTACCGGTTAACATGCTGATAAAAGAGATGGCTTGGAATTTCTTCGATAATAAATTTGGTCCTAGATATGCTGATAAGCATCATAATAATTTGAGTGATGAAGAACTAGATAAAATATATCAACCAACTAACGAAGATATTTGGTATATCATACAAAAACTATGGGATTATTATTACACTGGCATAGGTAAAAGATACCAGTATGTTAAATGGTGGGATAAACAAGAATTTGCTAAGCAGTATCCTACTGAGCTAGAAAGAAAGTTGATATTGATTGGATTATGGGATTTACCCAATCAAGTTGCTGATTTTAGCCATACTCATCCAGATATAAGAGGTGGTTGGGATTATGATGTTGTTTGGGGTTTAAAGGCACAAAAGTTATTTGTGGATCAGCTAGAGCAAATGTATGATATTCTTGAACAAACAAGAACAACTAGCAAAGGAAAGTGAGAATACAATTGGGGATGGTACCAATGGATAATAGATAGAGGACATAATGGATTACCAAATATGCACGAACAATTCTTAGGAGCTAAAGTTGGTGATATCCACATGCCTTTCAGGGGTGAATATGACAATTGGATATGGTATGAAAACATATTCAAATACAACGGAGTAGATCAATTTTTAACAAAAAACTTTGCTGACTATGAAAGAGTGAAAGTAGCTTATGGTTATATTAGTTACCATGCAGCTGATTATGGTGGAGAATGGCCAGCATACTATTATGGTCTATTTTTAGCTTTCAAAGCATATGGTATACCGACTAGGATAAATAGTACTCTTATAAACGGTGGCAGAACGAGTTACCCTTCTATATATATATCCAGCACCATATGGTCAACCAGGAAATGAGTTCATGTTTCCATTACCAAAAAAAAATAAGAGACTTACTAAAGCATAAGTATGGAGATGGCATAGTGTTTACTCCAGAAGGTGGTTTTGGTATGTATAGTTTAAAAGATGGGTTAGAGAAAGATGGTATGGAAGCAATAGGAGTTGATATGTATAGAGTTCCTAAAAATATAAACGTAATATATCCAGAAAAATACAAAATAGTTCTTTGGAAGAAATAATTTTTATTCTGCTATACTAAACGGATTATTGTTAGCTAACTTAAACAACAAAGAGCTTTCCAATACCCATTCTGGTCTATCACGTTCATCCAATATCCAGCAGAAACTTCCACAGCGGAACGACCTTCACCGTTGTCCACGCGGTTTCCATCTCTTCCTCTTCGTCGAGCGTTACGATGGTGAGGTTTCTGCATCTCAGCTTTCTTCCGGCCTCGACAAGAGCCAGGACTTCCCTATCTTTGCTTTCAGACAGATTTTGAGTGACCTGAATTAGCTCCACCACCCTTCCAGACTCAACGAGCACGAAGTCCACTTCTCTCTCCCCGGAGCCGCCGTAATAGTAAACCTTGAGCAGGGGGTTGCGGTAGTACCTGCGCCTCATCAGCTCAAGGAAAACGGTGTTCTCCATGTCCCTCGCAATGTCTTTGCGTGAGAACAGTGAGAATCCCGTATCCACAAGGTAGACCTTCTTGGGTGCTCTCTGGGATTCCTTCTCGGAACGGGCGTATTTTGGCAGGAAGAAGACAAAGAACGAATCCTCAAGGGCTTTGAGGTATTCGAGGGCGGTTGTCTTCGATGTCCCAAACTCAGACTTCAAAAAGCCATGTATGGAGCTGTAGGAGGTGTACTTGGCATAGCTTGAGAGGAGCAGCTTGATAACGCTTTCTATAAGGGCAATGTTCCGAATTCTGTGCCTCTCGATGATGTCCTTAGTTATCATTACAGACAGGTACTCCTCAAGGATTCTGACCTTATCCTCCATAAGAGCAACTTCTGGAAATCCCCCGAACCTGAGATACTCATCGAGAAGCTTCTTTACCCTGTGAACCTTCCGGCCGTAGAGGTCGCGTCTTTCAATTTGGAAGCCCTTAAACCTCAGAAACTCCCTGAAGGAAAGGGGCAGGATGGTGTACGTTACCACCCGACCTCTGAGCTGAGTTGCTATCTCCCTTGAGAGGAGTCTTGATGATGAACCGGTAACCCCAACCCTGAAGCCCTCATCCGTGAGATACCTGACCCCAACCTCCCAGTCCGGGACGTTCTGCACCTCATCGAGGAGAAAGATAATCTCTGTCCCAATGTTCTCGGGATAAAGGTCAAAGTACGCGTCGAGAATTTTTGGAAAGTCCCTGCCGGTTATTCCAAACAAGAGGGGGTTTTCGAAGTTGAGGTAAATATATCGCTCTTTCTCAACTCCAATCATGGAATACAGGAGGTATGTCTTTCCGGAGCGCCTTGGTCCGATTATTGCGGTTGCCCTTCCCCCGACAAGGGCTGGCTGAACTTCTCTCTCAATGACCTCTGGCAAATCCCTCTCGTGGAATAGGCGAATGTAGCGTTTTATGTCCTCCAGATCCATGGTACAGTATACTGTACCAATATTTATAAATTTTTGGTTCATTGGACAGTACTACCTCAATAAACTCCCTTTCTCCTTAACAAAGCAAGATAGCTTGTGAAGGCTCCCGCTGAAATAGTATCGCCAAGACCCACAGTGGATACAGGATTCTTGACAAGCCTCGTCGGGATTATCACGACCTTGTACTCTCTCGTTCTTCTCTTCGCTTCCTCAAATCTAAGCTTGACGAATTCGCCTCGTTCATTGTATGGAACAGTTA
>Ga0256842_1002913_pt1 | contig 11812 bp, 7 predicted proteins | sample 4559240metaG_FD_185973 | JGI IMG/M metagenome (GOLD analysis project Ga0256842, IMG submission 185973) | Hydrothermal vent microbial communities from Guaymas Basin, Mexico - 4559-240 | ecosystem: Environmental > Aquatic > Marine > Hydrothermal vents | place: Mexico: Guaymas Basin | collected...
TTTTTTTCTTATCCTATTCTTTCAATAAGACAGAATTTTCTCTCTCAAAAATCTCTTTCTCCCGTCATCATTTCGTATATCGTTTTTATAAATGAAGCTGTTTTACAAAGACTTAGGAAGAGATAAAAGCATTTTTATCGACTCCTCATTCTTCTCTCGAAGAGACTTGTGTAAAATAAAATGTAATGTTAAAAATGTATAGAAGTGATGATGGGTTAAGTAATTGTTTGAGTTGAAAATTTAGTTTTATTGAAGTTGGGAATAGGATAGTTGACAGAGGTGTTTTTTAAACCACATCCTTATGTTCTTTGCTCTGCCTACTCCTAATAGTAATGTAATCAAATCTTGTAAAGATTTATTTTAAATGGATAGTGGAATTCAAGTTCTCATTCATATACTTTAGATAAAATAGCAAAAACTAACAACCTCAGGGATAGAATAATCAATGTATAAAATAGAATGGGTTAAACATAAAAATATACCGAAATTAAATGACTTTGCTAAAGAAACAATAATACCCCCTAGACCTGTTTATTATGAAGAATTAGATTTATTAGGGTTTAGTAATCATTGGAAATATCCAAAATCAGCAGAGCCTTTATTATGGGCTTTAGGTAGAGATTATTATTATAATGGTGAAAAAATAGGAAAAACAATAGGTGGTGATATAAATAATGCTCCAAAACTAGAAATCTATAAAGATAATATAGAACTTTTACCAATTAATTTAAGAGAGTTAATTGATGAAAATAAAGAAAAAATAGAAATATTGAAAAATGAATCTATAGATTTTATTAAAAAAGTTTATAATGATTATAAAAATAAAGTAGATTTTTTTATTGTTGCTTTTAGTGGAGGTAAAGATTCTCAAGTTATACTTGACTTAATAACAATAGCATTAGAACCTGAAGAATATAAGGTCATATTCACAGACACCACTATGGAACTTCCACAAACATATGGTACAGTAAAATTAACAGAAAAATATTATCAAAAAACTTATCATGATTTTAAAATCACTACAGTTAGAAATCCCACAGATGCTGATGAACTATGGAATGTATTTGGACCACCAAGTAGAATTTTAAGATGGTGTTGTAGTGTTTATAAAACCTCTCCTGTACATAGCTATTTAAAAAGTTTAAACAATGGGAAACATCCAAAAACAATACTTTATGATGGAGTAAGAAGAAGTGAAAGTCATAATAGATTAAACCATTTAAGAGTTGCAGATAGTGTAAAGCATCACAATGTAATTAATACAAGACCAATTATAGAATGGAATGATTTTGAAGTTTACTTGTATATGTTTTACTCAGGTATAAAAATAAATAATGAATATAGAATAGGTTTAAATAGAGTTGGATGTAATATTTGTCCCTTTGCATCTCAATGGAGTGACTACATTATTAATAAACAATATCCAGATATAGCTAAAAAATTTATCTCAAGTATAGATGATTATATGGATAACAGTGATATTGAAAATAAAAAAGAATATTTAGAATTAGGACATTGGAAGAAAAGAGCTGGTGGAAACTCTATAGAAACTAAAAATAAGATTGATATTCATAGTAATAAAAATAGTATAGAAGTAAATTTAGAAAATTCAAAAGAAGATATTTTTGAATGGTTAAAAGTTTTGGGTAACTATAAAATTGATAATAATGCAAATAATATAAATATCAATATTGGTAAAAAAATATTAAATCTTGGCTATAATAATGAAAATCATAAAGAAACAATTATTGCTAGTCATGATGATGTAATTGACATTAGTCATTTAAAGAAAGTGGCTTATAAAACTAGTTATTGTGTGCACTGTGGAAGTTGTGAAGCAGAGTGTCCTACTGGAGCTCTCAATGTTTTCCCAACGGTACAAGTAGATACAAACTTATGTATACATTGTAGTAAATGTTTAGACTTTCATAATAAAGGATGTGTAATGGCTGATTCAGCTCATATTTCAGTTGTAGGTAAAAATAATAGTTCTGGAACAGTAAAAGGTTTTAATGACTATGGAGACTTTGGACTAAGACAAGAATGGTTAACTGCTTTTTTAAATAAAGGTTTACCTTGGATAACAGACAATGAGCTTGGAACCAAACAAAAGATCTCATTAAAAAAATGGTTGAGAGATGCTGAATTACTAGATGAAAAAGCAAAAGATACTACTCCTTTATGTGCATTATTGCAGGGAAAATCTGATAACATTAGATATCAAATCATCTATATAAATTTATATTTTCATTCAAGCTTAATTAACTGGTATGTTGATAATGTGGAAACAAATAAAAAATTCTCAACAAAAGAATTAGCAATAATCGCAAAAGAATACACACAACTTGCAGAAACTACTGTCAAACATAGCATAAATTCACTTGTAAATTTGTTTGATTCAACACCTCTGGGGAATGAGTTGAAAATTGGAAATATCACAAAAGAAAAAAATATTAGATTTGTAGAAAAAATAGGTACAAATGATATTTCAAATATATCAATATTATTGTTGTTATATAAATTAAAAGAAAATTTAAATAGAACTGATTTTAGAGTTAGTGAATTTTATGATGAAAGTTTTAAAGGTGGACCTTATAAATTATTTGGAATAGATAAAGATATTTTAACATCTAAATTAAGATTTATTTCAGAAAATACAAAATTGATAGATGCTGATTTAAACCAAGGATTAGACAATATATTTTTAAAAGATTTAAACTATACAGAAATTTTAGCAGAGGTAATAAAAAATGAAATGGAATGAAGTAGTTCGTTTAAACGAAACATTTTCGCCAGTCTGTGATATAAAAGATGAGAATGATTTCTATTGGAAACAATTTATCTGTCATGATGATTTTTATAAACTTTTGGAAAATACTATGAATATGTATACAAAAAAAGAAAAATCTATATGGTTGCAAGGAACCTTTGGCAGTGGAAAAACTCATGCCACTACAGTTATAAAAAATCTCTTTTCAAAAAACTCTGAAGAAATTAATGATTATATAAACGATTCAATTAAAGAATCTAGATTAAAGCCTATGATTCTTAATATAAGAGAAAACCTAAAGACATTTCCTATCATATTAAAAGGAAGTTATCATATAAACGATAGTAAAACTTTCGGTTTTGCTATTCAACAAGAAGTTGTAAATGCATTTAAAAAAGCAAATATTGATGATACTATTTCTAACTCTTATACGGATATGAAAAATCGTGTTGAAATGGATTCTGATTATTGGCAAGGAATAATAGAAAAATCAAGATTAATAGATGAAGTTGATAATACTGATGAGTTGATTGAGGAACTAAATCAACACAATAGTACTATATTAAAACTATGTGAAGATGAACTCATCAAAAGAGGAATGAATGTAATAACTAGTGATATTATTAAATTTCTTGAAGATGCTTCTGCAATTGTTAAAAAATATGGTTATAGTAATATAACTTTATTTTGGGATGAATTTACTCCAATACTGGAAGTAGAAAGATATAATGATATACTCATGATGTTACAAAATTTATCTGAAAATATCAAAAATAACAATGTATTTTTATTTATAGTTGCACATAGAACACTAAATAGTAATAAAATGCTAAAAGAAGACATCACTAAAGTATATGATAGATTTGAATTAACACATTATAAAATGGAAGATATTACTACATATGTACTACTTGCAAATTCTATTATCAAAAATGATAATCATAAAGAAATAGTTTCACGATTAAAATCGAATAGTGACTTCAATGACTTAAATAAATATGTTTTAAATCATGAAGATAATAGTATGAATGTAAAAAATCTTTTTGATATGATACCTATTCACCCATATAGTGGGTTAATATTATCCCTCATAGCACGACAATTAAAGTCATCAAACAGAAGTATATTTAGTTTTTTATATGCAGATAATGGGTTTAACTCTTTTTTAGACAATAATACTAATTATTTAATGGATGTTAGTTATTTATGGGATTATTTTTTAAATATATTTGAAGAAGATGAAAAATTATCTACATATTTAACTAAATATACTGTCTCTAAAGAAATTGAGTCAATAAATCCTAACTATCTTGTAGTTCTTAAAGCAATATTATTATTAAATATTTTAAATAAAGTTATTGGTGGAAATGAGCTAGAATTTCATAAAATACTAAAACCTAATAAAGAAAACTTAGAACATATTTTTCGTGTTACACAATATCATTCAATACTAGATGAAGCTTTGGAAATAATTCATAAAAAATATATTACGAAAGATACTGATGGTTTATATCTTGTTTCTTCAGCTACTTTACCAGAAAATGAAATTTCCAACGAAAAGCAAAGATTAAAAGATAATACTTATAAAAATATCATTAATATTTTAAAACCTAAAGAAAGTGAAATAAAAAGTATTCTTAAAAATGGTATTTTAAGATACAGTGAAATTGATGTCAGGGAAGCAAACCTTAAAGATCATGATATCAAAAGGTATATTGATAAATTTAAATTGGATTATGCTTTAAATATCATGATTTTCTTTTCAATAGAAGAAAATGAAATATTACAAATAAAGAATACTTTAAATCAATTAGCTCAGGATTATGACAATGTAATATTTTTAATAATTGAAGAAAGTTTTGGTAGTAAGAGATATGAAGATTTTATTAACTATAGTGCACGAAGTATAATAGCTAGAAAACATAATCACGAAGATGAAACTCAAAGAAGTAAAATTCAAGCCGAAAAACTAGTGGAACAGTATTTGAATATTTTAAAGCAAAGTGCTGTTTCTATGTACTATAAAAATGATATTAGAAATGGAATTTCAATTAGCAATATATCTACTGAATTAAATTTAATATCAAAAAAAATATTTAATTATGGTGCAGATAACAGCATAGTAAATAATATTAATTTATGGAATAAACAAAATCCATCCAAAAGTATTCCAGAAAAAATCATAACTTCTTTAAATAGAGATGAATTAAATTCTAATCTTAATGGTTCAAATAAAGCACTCATAGATTTAATTAAAGACAGTAATCATGACTATATAGTTGATGAAAATTTTAATATTAAGGACGAAAATTCAACTCACTTTTTAGTATCTATTATTAATGAAATTAATCGTGTAGTGAGTAATAAAAAGAAAGCTGGTGAAATTAACTTAACAAAAAGTTTAAAATTTCTTACAAAACCACCATATGGTTTATACTCTAATCCTATTTCATTTGCTATTCTATCATTTGCTTTGAAAAAATATGAAGGAAAATTTTACGAAGTAGGTAATGGTAGAAAAATTGAAGGATTTTTACTAAGAGATAATATAGTTGAAATATTTAAATATTTTGAAGGAAAAACAAAAACAGATATAAGAGTCAAATTTGGGACTGAAGTAGAAGATGACTTTATTAACATATTAAAAGATCTTTTTTCACTAGAAGATGGATTAGGTCTTATCCAATATACTTTTAAAATTAAAGAATGGCTAAATCAAGCAAAATATCCTTTGTGGACAATAAAGTATGAAACTAAAAATCAAAATATTATTAATGTTATAGATAAGTTAACTATAATAATTAATGCTCATGATGATGATATTAAACTTGATGATATCAAAGAAATTGTTACACTTATCAATCAAAATAGTTTATCTATGGATTTAAAATTATTATTAGTAAAAAATCGATTTGAAAGTTACTTTGATAAATTTATACAATCATTAAATCTAAATATAAAACAAAATATATATAGTAATATCTATGAATATATTAAATCAAATATAAGAGCTAATATTGATAGTGATATAGCAGGATGGAATGAAGATAGAGTAAGAAGTTTAATATTAGAATGGCATATAAAACAACAAGAGACAGCAACATCAGCTATTGAAGAAAAACCTCTTGAAAAATCTCTTGAAAAAAATTCCTTAGAACCTTTACCAACAGTTCCTCAACCTACTGTAGATGAAATTAAACAATTCAAAAATAAAATTAAATATTTAAATCTAAGTCCAATAATTATTGAGCATGTTGATAATGATATAGAACTTTATAATGTATTAAAAAAATATATTGAGAATTAATATGACACTTACTGACTTAGAAGTAATAGTAAAAGATAATAAGATAACTAGATTTAATTCAAAAGTTTTACTTATAAATAATTATGAAAATATTTTTGAATTAAAAAGATTATACTCTTCATATAGCTATGCAATAAAAGATTTGAGAGATTTTCAAACTTCAGAAAATCAATGGTTTGGAGTATCTAAATTAAATAGAATAATAAATAAAATTGAAGAAAATACTATTTTATTTTCTATATCAGAGATAATTAGATTTTATAATCAAGATGATTTCAAAAACTTTTTTGACAATCTATTTTCTATCGAAAATAAAAATATACATATTATCATCCCACTATTTGGACTTAAGAGTAGATTTAATAACCAATATTTTAATACTTATTATAGAAAGGATGAATATACCTTTGTGTACGAAATCGATTCAAGTAATAAAAAAATAGATTTAAATATTGTAGACTTTGAAGTTCCTTTTAATAATACACTTGACAGCATAAGAGATTGGCTCAATTTTTATAATTCCCCAACAAATAATATTATCTGTTCTCCTCGTCCTTTAGTGGAACGAATTAATAATCAGCATAATGATGATTTGATTCATATAAATAATATTTCTAATCAAAAAGAATTTATAGAAAAATACATGCACAAGAATTTTCCTCTTAACTTCAAAGAAAATGAAGTAAAATATTGGAATAAATTAATTATCGATTTAAAAGAAAATGACTTAGAACAAATATTGAAAAATTATCTAAATTTACATAAATTAACACCAAGTGAAATTTTAAAAAGAATATGTGCAGAACAAAACTTATATATTAAATGGTTACTAAAAGGTTATGCACTTTTAAATGATGATAATAACAATTATTTTTATGAAGTTATTAAGTCAAGTAATATAGACGACATACTAATAGAAAAAATTTGGTTTGATATTTTTGATGACTATGATGCTCGCTATATCTCTCAAAGATATAATATATTGATAGATTTTTACAATAAAACTAAGCCATCAGAAAATATAGAAATAAGATTATCAGAGTTATTACAACAGCATGAACCAATAATTCCCGTATTAACTGGAATCACTAAAATTGAAAAAAAATATATTGTTGAATTTTATGCTTTAGGTAAAGTCAATAATGAATATATTGAGAAATATTATAATGACTTGAATTCCTATATTGATAATGTAAATTTTATTAATGGTATAGATTGGGTTGAAAAATATTTTATAGAATATAAAAAGTCTAAGATTAATAATAAAGTATCGGCTCAATTAGATGATATTCTAAAAGAAAAAAATAAAAATAAAAATAGCTTTTTTAACTGGTATGCTGATACAACTTTTAAAGAAATATCAGATTTTGATATCGATAAAGAAAAAACTTTTTGGATTGATGGGCTTGGTATTGAATGGTTAGGAATTATTAAAAATTATGCCATAAACAAAGGCTTCAAATGTGAATTTTATTTATCAAAGTCAAAATTACCTACAACTACAGATTGTAATAGATTTAAAGATATCAAGAAAACAGATGCACTTGATAGAGACTATATTCATAAACAGCCATCATATCAATATCCAAAAAACCTTATAGATGAAATAGATATTATAAAAGATATTTTAGATAATTATATACATGATGATTTAACAATAATATCAGACCATGGTTTTAGTGCTTTTTGTAGTTTTCAGACTAAAATCAATAGTTTTGTAAATGATGAGCATGAAGGAAGATGTGCAAAAGTAAATAAAATCTTAGATGATGTAAATTACTTTTCATATGATTTTCCAGAGTGTGGTAGATATCTTGTATCCTTAAATCACACTTCTTTAAATAATAAAACAAGAAGAGAAGCACATGGTGGAGCAACTCCAGAAGAAGTGATTGTTCCAATTATTAAGATATATAAATCTGATAATAAAAAAACTATCATAAAGCCTATAAAACAAGATATACCTATAAAAAAAGGTTTCGTAGAGGAAGATTTATTTTAATTATATTGATAAATACTATTAAGGAAAACAGATGATAGATGAAAAAATAAAAAAATATTTTGTAAATGAATATGTTCATAAAACCACAAAAAATTATTCTGTATTTGGTGGCAAAAACATTCCATCTTTTATTAAAGATTGGTTGATAAAAAGATACAGCGATGAATTTGGCAATGTAGATTCTAAATCTATTAATAGTTTTTTAAAAGAACATATGCCTAGTGATGATAAAACAATAAAAAAAGAGATTTGGGAGGGTGAAGATAAAAAAATCCTTGCTAGACTTCTCATTGAACCAGATATTAAAAAGGATATATTGAAATTTTCTATCCCTGATATTGGAATTAAATTTAATGAAACTAGAATTGAAAAGTATGTTGCAAAAAAACATAAAGAATTGAAAAGCGGTGAGGTGTGGGGTGTTGTTACACTAACATATAACAACACTGAAAAAGAAAAATTTATTGAATTAGTTGATTTTAAATCATTTTCTCCATACAAAGTTAATTTAGATTATTTTAAAGAAGCTAGAAAAAACTTTACAACTGAAGAATGGGTTGACTTACTCATAAGAGCCATGGAATATAACCCTAGTGGATTTAGTAGTATGGGACAAAAGATAACTTTTCTAAGCAGATTGTTAGTTTTTGTAGAGCCAAGAATTAATCTAATAGAATTGGCACCAAAAGGTACTGGAAAATCATATATATTCGGTAATTTAAGTAAGTTTGGATGGCTTATAAGTGGTGGAGTTGTGACTAGAGCTAAGCTACTATATGATGTTGCTAAACAAATGCCAGGAGTTATAATAAACTATGATTATGTTGCAATGGATGAAATTCAAACAATTACATTAAAAGATGAAAGTGAAATAGCAGGTGGATTAAAAAGTTTTTTAGAGAGTGGAACATTTTCTATAGCTAATGTTAGACAAACTTCAAATGCAGGTTTTATAATTCTTGGTAATATACCACTTGATGAAGATAACAACCCTTTAGTTAGAAGCTACTTTGAACCTCTCCCTGATGTATTTAAAGAGTCTGCATTCCTTGATAGATTTCATGGTTTTATTAAAGGGTGGGAAATGCCTAGAATGAATCAAAGTATGATTTTAGATGGTAATACATTAAATGTTGAATATTTTAGTGAAATACTACATCTATTAAGAGATGATACATCATACTCTCCAATTATTAATTCTCTTTTGGATGTACCACCTCATGCTGACACTAGAGATGTTAATGCGGTTAAACGATTATCTACTGCTTATTTGAAATTATTATTTCCTCATGTTGAGTCAATAGATGATATTGATATGGATGAATTTAAATTATTTTGTTTTGATGAAGCATATAAAAAAAGAGCTGTTATACGAAATCAGATACATCAAATTGATAGAGAATTTAGTGAAAAATTACCAGATATTACAATAGTGACTTAAATATATAATATTCTAAAACGAATTAAATTCATTAATATAATTTTGTTATAATACAGAAATAAAACAAATAAAGGAGATTGGTCATGGCAGTTAAACATATAAACGAAAATGCAAAAGAAGAAAGTGGTATATTGCTTTCAGGTAGTGATGCAACAAAAGTTTTTTCAATGTTTAGTGAAAATAAATCTTCTAAATATATTCAAGAAAAAACAGAAAAATTAAAATCGCTTCTTGATAATGCACTTAAAAAATCTTTTCCATCTGCTTCTTAAAAGTTTTCAATGCCTTCAATAATTAGCCTATCAGATATTGCACGAAGTAAATTTGATAGACTAAAAAAAGGTTTTTCATGTGAAAATGAAGAACTTGAAAAACATATAAAACAGTATGCTTTTAACCATCAAAAAGAGGGGCTATTTCAAACCTATTTCTATGTAGATGATAACGATAACTTTTTAGGTTATATCTCTGTTGCTGTCGCTACTATTGAGAGAACAAAAATAGAAGATGAACTAGATATATCCTCATCTATAAAATACTCCATCCCTGCTATAAAAATAACTCGACTTTGTGTCTTTGATAATTTTTGTAGTAGAGGTGTTGGAACTCTTCTTATGACTTTCGCAAATATTTTAGCAGTTGTACAACAGAAAAAACTAGGTTGTCGTGCTTTGATTGTAGATAGTAAGCCTGAGGCAATAGAGTTTTACAAACGATTTAACTTCGTTGAGATTAACAAAGAAGAAAATAGTGAAACTATGTTTATGTTTTGTGATATAGCAAAACCAAATGAAGTGAAAAATATTGTAGATGATATGATTGAGTTTTGTGAAGTTTTTAAACAAGATGATTTAGTTGAAGTTTTAAAAGGATAAGAGCAGTAAATGAGTGGCATTACATATTTATCAAGAGAAGATGGGGATATGGTTGAAACAATGTTAGATTGGGCTGATGGTAATAATTTACCAGAACTAACATTGCATCAATCTTGTATAGGAGATGATGGACCTCCAATATGGGAAGGATTTCCAAAAGATAAAGAAACACTATTAAAATTAGACCACCTAATACTTGTTGAACAAAATTTATATGATATTCCAAACGAAATTGCTTGTATGGTAAATTTGAAAGAGATATATTTAATTGACAATAGTATATTTGATATTCCAAATGAATTATTAGAGTTGCCAAATTTAGTGCATCTCGATTTGTCAGAAAATTATGATTTAGAATTAACAGAATATCAAATAAAAAAAATTGAAGAACTACAAGATAAAGGGTGTCAAATTTTATATGAAGAGTATGAAGAATAATTTTCGGTGCCTATTCGGTGCCATTATATACCTATAAATACTTGTCTAGTTTCACCACGTTATGGTTGCTTAGTTTTAAAGATATAAAAGCGATAGCTTAGAGACATAATAGTAAAATCTTAGTTACCAAACAAAGGATTTTAAATATGTCGCAAGTCTATCACTCCAATGCTAGAACAAACCAGCATGTAAGAGAAATTATACAAGAATCAGAATTAACAAATGTTGAATTAGCTAATAGATATAGTGTAAATGTTAAAACAATAGCTAAACATAGAAATAGAGATTTTATAGAAGATAAGAGTTCTAGACCAAATAAAATACACTATGCTTTGACTCCCTTAGAAAAGGAGCTTATTAGGGTTGTCAGAATCTTAACTTGGATGGAGTTAGATGATTTAACTGACACTGTTGTTGATGTAATACCAAATGCAAATAGAAGTAATGTGTATCGTACTTTAAAAGCTTTTGATATAAGCAGAGTACCGGTAGAGCAAAAAGCAAAAGCCAAAAAGTTCAAAGAGTATGAGCCTGGATATTTGCATATTGATGTAACCTATTTACCTAAGTTTGATGGACAGAAATATTATCTGTTTGTTGCTATAGATAGGGCTACAAGGCTAATGTATTACAAAGTATATGAAAATAAAACAGCTGATAATGCAGTTGAATTTCTAAAAGAATGTAAAGAGTATTTCCCTTTTTACATTACACATATATTAACAGATAATGGACTTGAATTTACAGATAAATGGGCAAGGGGCAAAGGAGTCGTTAGTGGCAATCATAAGTTTGATGTAGAGTGTAGTGAAGACGAGATAGAGCATAGGCTAACAGCTCCATACACACCACAAACCAATGGAATGGTAGAGAGAGTTAATGGAACTATTAAGAATGCTACAATCAAAGCAGAAGATTATGACAATATAGATGATGTTAAAAAAGATTTAAGTAAGTTCTTGATATTCTATAACTTCAA